>JGI24806J26614_1000826_pt1 | contig 10434 bp, 4 predicted proteins | sample Kansoi200umMDA_FD_26614 | JGI IMG/M metagenome (IMG submission 26614) | reverse complement strand
AAAAAGCAACTGAAGGCTTATGCCGTAATCTTTTAAACACTCATGTTTATTATCATCATGTCTAAAGAAACAGGATTTAATTATCATAAAGCCTTTAATGTATTATAAGTCGGCGTGAATGTTTAATTGTAAACTCTTCCCGCACACAAATTTTTTTATTTATAGCAAATCGTTGCAATAATAAAAAAGAAGAGGCTACTGTTTAGTCTCTTCTTTTTTCAAAAAATGTATTTGTTTATTTCATCAAAGGATTGGCTGCAATTTCGCTTGCCGGAATTGGGAATAGGCTAACCTGGCCTGGTTTAGGATCAGGCCTGATTGAGGGATAATAGCCTTTATTCCTCCACCTTAAAATATCAATATTGCTGCTTTCCTCGCCGGCTAATTCAACTGCTCTCTCGTGCATAACTGCATTTATTGCCTGGTTTTTACTGGTTAGTGTAACCGGTGGCATATTTACACCCTGCCTTGCGCGCACTTCATTAATGTATTTGGCTGCGTTGCCAGGGTTGTCTGTTTCAGCTTCACACTCTGCGAGCATAAGCAGCACATCAGCATAACGAATCAGGCGCTGGTTTAAACCGCCGGGATGGAAGCCGGAATTAATCCAATCCAGTATTGAATATTTGCGAAATACTCTTTTTTTAACATCGCCATTGTGGTTGCTGGTGCCGACGTTCATATCAGCTGCTTTCATTTCCACTCCGGCAACAGTGCCTCCCATAGTTAAAATTTTGTCACCTGCTTCGTAGAAAGTGAATTTAAACCTTGGGTCATTCGGTTCAAATTCGTTAAGCACCTGGTCAGAAGGAATTACGTTACCCCAAACTATGCCATACTCCTGGTTGCGTACGGTGCTTATGGCTTGAGTAGCGCCTTCACCGTTGTAGCCCCAGTTAAAACTATCATCACCTTTATCAACAAACGCAACTTCAAAAACAGATTCGGCATTAAACTCATGCCCTGTTGCAAGCTGGTTGCTTGAAGCTTTAACATCGCCATCAAAATTATTAAGAAAAGGTACCAGGCTATATTTATTATATACATTTAAAAGCGCTGTTTTTGCAGCTGCATAATCACCTTTTTGCATTTGTACTTTTCCGAGCAAAGCATAGGCTGCACCGTTTGTAGCGCGGCCCTGCTGGGCACCAACAGGAGGTAGTTTGGAAGCTGCATCAGTAAGGTCTTCGATTATTAATGCATAAATATCTGCGGCAGCTGATTTAGCTTTAAAGTCTGTGACATCTACAACAGGTTCAGTGTAAATCGGCACATCACCCCACATAGTTACCAGTTCAAAATAGGCCCATGCCCGTAAAAATTTAGCCTCGCCAACACTTACATCCCTCAGTTCAGTGTCATCAGTTACGCCAGGGGCCTTGGATAGAATCATATTGGCCCTGTTGATCATCTGGTAACAGCCGTTCCATACACTTGTCATTACAGCATTTGATACGGATGGTGAGTTCTGTTTCAGCAAATCAGATCTTGGAGCATCCAGTTGGGAGCCGCCTGCCCAGGTTTCTGCACCCCGCATATCATGGGTAAAAAACCATTCGCGGCCTACAAGATTGGCGGAGCGTAAAGTCGAATAAATCGCATTTACACCATTTTGCAGCTCCGAGGCAGTTTTAAAATAGCTGTCAACAGTCGGGCTATTTTCGTTCACTACGTCCAGCTTTTTATTACAGGCAATTATGATGGCGATGCCTGAAAAAACTGCAACTACAAGTAGTTTTATATTTCGTTTCATAATTATTATGTTTCATCTGTTTAATTAAAAATTGACATTAATTCCAACCTGGAAACCCTTTGACTGAGGATATACAGCATAGTCAACACCATTGGTTAATGACGTTGTACTCACCGTTCTATTACCAACTTCAGGATCAAAACCGGAATAGTTTGTAAATGTCAGTATGTTTTGCGCTGATACATAAATGTTGAAACCCCTTACAGTTCCCTTAGAGAGCGATTCTAAAGATTTGGCTGGCACATTGTAGCTTAACATTATATTTTTCAGGCGCAGGTAAGACCCGTCCTCAATGAAACGCGTAGAGGTGCGTGCATTATTATTTGGATCGGCAGATACAGCACGCGGAATATTGGTATTTGTATTTGTAGGGGTCCAGGCATTCAATACCTGGGTGCCGCCATTAAAGAAACGGATCATGCCTTCTGTAGCCGTGCGTGTGGCATTATAAATCTTATTGCCCTGTACGCCCTGGAAAAATACTGTTAAGCCGAAATTCTTATAGTTAGCTCCCAGGTTGAGTGAATAGCTGAACTTAGGTATGAAACTGCCCAGGAATGTACGGTCATTATTATCAATTACACCATCAGGTTTACCGTCGGGCCCGTTGATGTCTTTGAACATAAGATCACCCGGACCAGTCCCACTAGCTTGCTTAGCATGGGCTTTTATTGAAGCGGAATCCTGGAAAATACCTTCCACTAGCCAACCATTAAACGATTGAACCGCCTGGCCAGGTGCTGTGACTGTAGGACTGTAGCCTTCTGTAAAATCCGCATCGGCGCCGGCTCCAATACTCGAAACTCCTTCAGCTAATTTATCCACATTGTTTGTAATAAAGCTCATGTTGACAAGGGCATTCCATGTGAAATCACCTGCCCTGTCATTATAACCTAGTTGAAATTCAAATCCTTTGTTGGTCATACCACCCACATTTAAAGGCACCGTAGTGTTTATAAATCCCATTGTTGGGGGAAGCGGAACCTGTAGTATCAGGTTGTCTGTTTTTCGGTTATAATACTCGGCCGATAAAGTGATTGCATTATTCAGCAATCCCAGGTCGAATCCTATATTTAGTTGCTTCGTAGTTTCCCACTCCAATTCTTTATTTCCCAATCCCGGTATAGAAGAGGCTGCACCGCCGTTAATATTGTTGTTGAAAGGATAATAAGCGCTGTTAGCATTAACACTTACCGACCAAGGATAATCGCCCAAAACAGCCCCGTTAAGGCCTGTAACACCATAACCCACACGCAACTTCAATTCGGAGATTTTTGTATGACCCTTCATGAAATCTTCCTGGTCTATTCTCCAGCCTATGGATCCTGAAGGAAATGTGGCCCATTTTTTACCCGGCGCCCATACAGATGCACCATCACGGCGAATAGCACCACTAAGCAGGTATTTCCCTTTAAAATCGTAATTCACACGGGCTATGTAAGATATAATGTTGTTTTCTCCAAGCGTTGTTTGGACTGACACATTGCTGGCATTATTCAACGTTTTTAGATCATTTGAAGCCTGGTTGCCACTTGCATTTTCGGTGCGTATTTTCTGACCCTGGTATTCATAAACGGCAATAGCATTAAAATGATGACTGCCAAAAGTTTTATCAAACGTAAGTTGCTCGGTATATAACTGAACGGCAGAAATAGACCTGTTATTAGTAATGGTAGCCTGCGATGCGCTGGAACCGGCAATGGTGCCGCCATCATTAAATATGGGAGAAAAACGATAATCTAACATGTTGGCATAGTCGATGCCAAAAGTTGAGCGGAATTTTAACCACTGTGTGAAATTTACTTCCGCGAAAACAGTTCCTAAAATTTTTACGGTTGACCTGTTGCCTGGATTTTTTAATTCAGCATCTTCAATCGGGTTGGTTGGGTCGCTACCATCCAGTACAGAGTTTACGCCCCGGTATCCTCCATTGGTGGTAGGGTCATATACAGGCATATATGGCATTATCCTGATAACATTCAATAAATTTGACCTCGATCCTGCTTCATTATTATCATAATCCTGGCTGCCATAGGCCGCATATAAGTTCTCGCCAAAGGTGAATGTTTTACTGATCCTGTGATCTGAATTAATACGGAAGTTATAACGACGGTATCCTACGGCGGGCGCCGTACCTTGCTGATCAAAAAAACCTGCGGAAGCATAAAAACGGGAAACGTCATTGCCTCCGCTCAGTCCAATATTTGTTTGCGTCATCGAACCCTGTCTGAAATATTCATCCTGCCAATCGGTAACATTGTTGCCATACGTAGTTGAAGCACCATCATATATAGGTGTATTAACCCATGCAGGGTCTGAGCGCCTGGCCACCTTGCTTCCATTGTATTCAGTTGCATGTTCATCAAACTGAGTTGGGTTCATTAGGCTTAATCTCTCTGTAACATTCTGGATGCCATAATAAGAATTCAGACTTACATGCAATTTCCCATCCCTTGTGCCTTTTTTGGTAGTGATCATGATCACACCGTTAGTGGCTCTTGAACCATAGATGGCTGCTGCAGAAGCATCTTTTAAAACGTCTACGGTTTCTATATCCCTTGTATCAATGGTTGACAGATTGCCAGTAGGAAACCCATCCACTACATATAAAGGGTTAGAAGCGGAAGATATTGAACTTATACCCCTTATGGTAACAATAGGATCTGTTCCCGGACTTCCGTTGCTTACAACTGAAAGGCCTGGAACGCGCCCCTGCAATGCAGATTGTACGCTAACAACAGGCACTTCATTTAGCGTTTTATTATTAACAGTGGATATGGCGCCTGTAACTGCGGCACGCCTTTGTGTACCATACCCTACAACAACCACGTTTTCAAGCTGCTGATTGTTTGAAGTTAATGTAATGGTTAAATTGTTATCATTACCGATCGTTACTTCTTTATTGGTAAAACCTACGGTACTTATAACTAATATGTCACTCGGAGAAGCGGATATTGAGAAGTTGCCACTCTCATCAGAAGTTGTTCCGCGTGAAGTTCCTTTTACCGTTATAGATGCAGATGGAACAGATTTGCCTATCTCATCCATAACTTTCCCATTTATGGTCGTTTGCGCATCAGATCTTACCGTAAAAGCTGCACAAAAAAGTAAAGATAAAATTGCGGAGAGGGCTTTTCCCTTGAAGAAAGTTTTCTTCAGAAGTCGAGTGTGAATGTTTGCAGGCATAGCAGTCGTTTTATTGATGAATGCATACAATCGTGAGGGGAGAAATAAATAAACAAGGGTTTATGTTGTTTACAAACTCACAAACTATATACAAGATAACCTGATGAAATATTGGGGGTCGGAAGAGATTTGAAACCAGATTCTGGTTAAATCAGTTAGTGTAACCGATTACATAATATGAGACCATTATCATGCCCTTTCGCTGCATCCACTGGTAAAAAATTTGCCGAAATGCACTTTTTCTTCTACTAAAATAAAGTTTTCCTATTTAAAAGCAATCGGTTGCATAAAATTTTTTCAAAACTATCCTATTTTTATTGCTCGATGTTATGAAAATACCCAAAGATAAAAAGGACATAACCATTTATGACATAGCCAGGCAGGTCGGGGTATCGCCTGCAACCGTGAGCCGCGCATTGAACGATAGCCCGTCAATTAGTTTGAATACAAGGCATAAAATCAACGCATTAGCCGAAAAATTGGGCTATCGCCACAATACATTTGCAAGTAGCCTTCGTTTACAAAAAACGCATACGATTGGAGTAATTCTGCATGAATTGAATAGCTATTTTATTACTTCTGTGTTAGCGGGCATTGAAAAAATTGTTACAGAGGCGAAATATCATCTTATAATTGTTCACTCTGCAGAAAACCCGAGTCTTGAAGCAGCCAATGCCCTCAATCTTTTTCATAAGAGAGTTGATGGTGTAATAGCATCTCTTTCTTTTGAAACCGAAGATCTTTCTCATTTCAAACAATTTCGGGATAAGAATATACCTGTAGTTTTTTTCGATCGCGTATTCGAAAACAGCGACTACGCTAAGGTTATCATCAATAATTTCCAGGCTGGCTACGATGCTACTACACACCTGATTCAACAAGGATGTAAACGCATCGCGCTCATAACTTCAAGCCTGAAAAGAAATGTGTATTCCGAGCGAATGAAGGGGTACAGTAAAGCATTACAGGATAATCATCTTAAATGTGATGAAAAGCTTTTGATTATCGATGGTATTAAAGAAGATGATGCATTACGTTCCGCGAAAAAAATTTTAGCTATGAAGCATTTGCCGGATGGTATTTTTATTACCAACGATTTTTGCGCGGCAGTAATAATGCAGGTATTAAAAGATAAGGGTATTCGCATACCAGAAGACATCGCTATTGTTGGATTCAATAATGATATCATCGGGAAAGTGGCAAACCCCAAACTGACTACTATAAATTATCCCGGTTTTGAAATGGGCCAGGTGGCTGCCCGAACTTTGATCAATCACCTGAAACGCTTATCCGACATGAGTCTGACAAACACAATTGTGATAAAATCTGAATTGATAGTCCGGGAGTCTTCATTGAAAAATGGTAAGAAATAAGAAGGCTAATATTTACACTTAAACACTTTCATGTAATCATCATTAATTGCAATAAGAATTAGTTTTTGATTATTGGCAGTTGTGATAAGCTTCATGTCTTTTACATCGCCGTCAATTTTAAATCCAGATTCAACAGGTGGTATGGTTTCGAACGTTTTCCTATTTAATCCTTTTAAAAAACAACCATATGATGCATCATACCTGCCTGTCATTACTTCTGTTTGGTATTCATTGCCCGCAAGCAAAATATCTTTTATTCCATCCCCATCCATATCCGCACAAATAATTGCATTGACTGGGGCAAACTGTACTTCTTTGGGCAATATATGTTTCTCAAATTTACCATTGCCCATATTTTCCAGCCAACAGCTTCGAGTTTCATTACAAATTAAAACCTCCAGGTTTTTGTTATCAGGGAAAAGGTCACCTGGCGTGGCCTTAGCATAATCTTTATTCAATAAATATTTTTTCTTAACTACCGGCGCCTGGGCAGCAAGCAGGTCACGATTTATAGATGGATATAATTTCCTTTCTCCATCCTCCCCTTTAATATAATAAAACATAACAGGATCTATGCTGCCATTGTTATCAATATCTTCAGCATATAATTTCATTGGATATTCTGCACTCGTATTATAATGACAATTCAACCCTAAGTTACCGGCAATAAAATCAATGTCACCATCGTCATCAACATCACTTGCAATCAGGCTTCTCCACAAACCATTCATGTTTTGCAATCCTGTGGAGGGTGTAATTTCGGTAAGATGCTTCCCGTCATTTGTAAAAAATCTTATCGGCATATATTCACCGGCAATTATTAAGTCAGGATCTTTATCGTTATCAAAGTCTGCCCACTGCGCAGCTGTAACCATTCCTGCTTTTGATAATACCGGACAAATATTTTGGGTTACATCGGTAAAAACACCTTTATTATTTTGCAATAAGTAACTGCTGGGTGCTAAAGGATATTTTTTGGATACGCGTCCACCGATAAACAGATCAGGATCCCCATCCTGATCATAATCTGCAACAGCAACACAGCCCGAAATTGTTTTTATACTGGTTGGAATTGCAATTGCGCTTAATTTAAAATTGCCTTTGCCATCATTGAGGTATAATTGCGGATGATAAAACATTGATGTATCACTGTAACGCGTATCCCCATAAGTAATCAGCAAATCCAAATCCCCGTCTCCATCAGTATCCAATAAAACAGAGCCCTGATCTTCTGTAAATTTTGAAGTTGGGATAAAATCTTTACCGGTAAAACTTCCATCGATTTGCTGCATGAGTATTCTTCCCTGTGAATTAAATCCGCCGCCAATATAAAAATCAGTTTTACCATCGTTGTTGATGTCTCCTGTTGAAATGAAGGGTCCTAATTGCGAATATTTCTGCGGTAGCAAACGCTGATCAGCGTAATCATCATATATAACATCAGTATGTTTATAGATTGCGTTCCGCGATATTGTAACATCATCAAAAATATTAAGGTTGATGTTTCGTGAAGAAGGCTGCCAAATTTCTGTTGCATTTATTTGATTCAATGTATACAGGCTATCTGTACTTAAATTTTGCAACACTTGTTTTTGATTGTTTGCCCAGACAATTACAACTGAATCTACTTTTGTATTATTCCCTGTGCCAAACAAAAGTTTTGCATCAACTGTTGATAAGTACCCACGTACCGGATATTCTTCCTGTACCTGTGATTTGCCATTAGTGTATACAAAAACTTTTGCTCCAAATCCTTTTGTATTCATACTATCTCCCATCAGCAGAAAGCTTATGCTATAATTTTTATTTGCTTTGCCAGGCTGATTTTCATTATTGATTAAAACAAATGCTTCTTTGTTAATGTTGTTTACAACCAGGTCCAGGTCGCCGTCATTATCCAAATCAACATAAGCCGCACCATTCGACATTGAATTTTGTTTGATGCCAGACGAATCCGTAATGTTTGAAAAAGTATAATCGCCATTATTGAGATATAAGTAATTGGGTATCTCAACATGTTTTAATGCCACAAGTTTATCGCGGAGTGTTTTTCTAAGCTGTTCTTCCGTTGTTGTTTGCCCGGAAGTTTGGCTGAAAGAAATAAAATCCGCATTAATGAAATCCCTGCCAACACCATTAGTTATATGTGCATCTTTATAACCATCATTATTGAAATCGGCAAAGAGAATGCTCCAGCTCCAGTCTGTTTCGCTGATGCCTGCTAATTGTCCTATCTCACTAAAGAATGGAAGTGATGTATCGCCACGTTGATAATTACCATTATTCAATTGTAACATATTTCGCATAAACTCAGGCGCATAACCGAGACTTCTTTCCGCCTGGTATCTGTCGTAATTCATAAAAGAAAAAGTTTGCTTCTTTCTGTAATTATCTTCAGGCATCATATCAACCGAGGCAATATCAAACAAATTGTCGTTATTAATATCAGCAGCATCACAGCCCATGCTGCTATAGCTTTGGTGCTTTGTAGAGGCATCGAGAATATTGGTGAATGTTCCATTTTTATTGTTTAGCCATAAATCATCATTCGATATAAAATCGCCACAAACAAAAATATCCGGATACCCATCCATATTAAAATCGCAAACGGACACACCTAATCCGTAACCGTCTTCTTTTATTCCTGCTTCCATGGATACATCTGTAAAAACAGGGTGACTATTTTTGTTGCTGTCGTTTCTATATATTTTATCATTGGCAGGTGAATGACCGCTGAGATTTTTCGGAAATAAATAGTTGGCAGAATATGATGCATTCAACATATAATTTGATAGATACATATCAAGATCGCCATCTTTATCATAATCAAAGAACACGGCCTGTGTTGAAAAACTTGTGTCTGCCACTCCATATTCAACAGCTTCTTCTTTGAATGTATTGTTGTGTTGATTAATGAAAAGGAGATTTCGAGAATGCATGCCAACGGTTTTACCATATGTGCAGAGATAGATATCATCATAACCATCAGCATTAATATCAACGACACTAACACCACTGATCCAATCGCTCGTTGATACAACGGCGCTTTGTGTAATGTCCTCAAAATGTTTATTGCCTTTATTGAGATACAAATTGCTGCTTACCTGGTTGCCGCAAAAAAACAAATCTTTTAAACCATCATTGTTTACATCAATAACACCGACACCGCCACCCATGTAAGCAAATTCATTCAAGGCCTGCCCAGGTAATTTAGTTTCATCAATTGTATTTGTAAAATGAATGCCGCTTTCTTCAGAAGTTAACATACTGAACAACTGATTTTGTTCTTTTTCTCTACAACTGGTTGCAAGAAAAAAAATACAGCATGTTATGTTGATGGTGTAAGCAATCCTCTTCATGATATTAAAACGGCCTTGTTAGTTGGGTTTATAATTTGTGAATGAATGTGTTTGGGAAAGTTTAGTATTTAGCAGCCTCACCCGGTCTTCATATATTGAAAGGGATTGGAATATTGATTTATTGTTATTCAAGTTTACAGCTTTTGTTCAATCTATGCAATCGGTTACAATTATTTTACTTACCTTTTTATTAAAGATGCTGATGAAAAAGAAGTCTTAAAGAAACACGCGTAACCTCGTTAAACAAGAATAAAGATGAACAAATTTGCTTTTCTTTTTTCTGTTTCTGCCATATTACTGCTTAGTTGGTCTAAAGAAACAACCGCACAAACAAACCAATTACCTTCCCTAAAAGAAACTTTCAAAAACGATTTTCTCATCGGTGCTGCAATAAATACACAGCAATTTGAAGAAAAGGATACTGCTGCCGTTGGATTAGTAAAACGACAGTTCAATACAGTTACTCCCGAAAATATTATGAAGGCTGAAATTATACATCCTTCATGGAATAGGTACGATTTTAGTCTTGCTGATAAACTGGTTGTTTTTGCTGCAAAAAACAATATCACGATTAACGCACACACTCTTATTTGGCATAGCCAGCTGCCGGTATTTATGCGTAATATGCAAAACGCAGACTCGGTAAAACAATATTTCCACGATCATATAACCACGATAGCAAGTCGTTATGACGGCAAGGTATATTCATGGGATGTTGTGAATGAAGCATTGAACGAAGATGGGACGTTGCGTAATTCAGTCT
>JGI24806J26614_1000825_pt1 | contig 10443 bp, 11 predicted proteins | sample Kansoi200umMDA_FD_26614 | JGI IMG/M metagenome (IMG submission 26614) | reverse complement strand
GACAGGAAAACATACGACGAATTGATTTCCCAGCACAATCTGTCATCCCAGCTAATATTACGAACCGACTTCATACAGGACAGTGAAGTCAGGTACTACCTTAGCCTGTTTCCTCTCCGGTGTTCTTTTTACAGGAGGTTTTGGTGGTGCAGGAGCCGGCTGTTGCTTTTGCCTGTTTTTTTCAGACTGTTGCATTAGCTTCAGTTCATTACTTTTGCCATTTACGTCTTTAAGCGGTACAGGAATAGGAGCTTGTCCATCCTCGAGCTTATAATCAAAGACTTTGTCTACCTGCATCCATTTGCCGTTTGCCCATTTAAATCCCTGGTAATCCCCATCCGGAACCATTGTATAGGCCTTATCCGGTTCATTACTTTCACTTATTAAGTGATCGTACATGATCAGATCCAGTTCCTTATCGTAATTCATCCGTGCCCGTCCTTCTTTCTTATACTCCATGCAATATCGTGCGAGTGCGGAAGCCTTAAGATTATCACTTACAATACTAAAAAAGGGGCCTCCAAAAACCGGCTTTCCTCTTTCATCAAAAGTTAACACCTCAATCCACTTCTTTGTACTCCGCATGTTGTTATCATCAAAGCCAAGAAGCGTATAGTATTTTTTATTGTTAAAGGTCTTCAGCACGATGCTGTAATAAATTGCTCCGATCCAATTTTGTCCTGTTCTTACTGAATCCTGCGGAGCAGCAGTAAAATCGCTCATATCGAGTAAAGGGTACAATTGAAGCGTCCCATCAGCAGTTTTCATTTGTATCGCTCCACGTTGCCGGTAATAATCTTCGTCCCGCGAGAATTGCCATGAAAATATACGGAAGGCACTATCAGGCGCATAAATATGAGAAACCGTTTCGAGGGAGTCAAACGGGTAATAGAATGAATAAGGAGTTTTTAGCGACTTCACTAACATACGAATAAAAGCACTGTCAGCAGTAAACCGTTGTGTGGCGGTCTTCTCCATGATCATGTCGCGACCATAAGTCTTCAGTGAGTCTTCCAATTTTTTCAAATGGGTATAATTTGCTGAAGACAGTTGTGCTGAAGCAGATAAGCCTGTAAAAAATATTAAAACAAATAAAAAGGGCCGCATGTGTGTTCTTTAGTTGAACGAAAATAAACCAAGCCATCTATAATAAATAGTGAATATAGCGCAGCGTAGTTCTTTTAAGGTTTTGTTACAGATTGCAAGGTTTCAGCAAAAGAGATTAAGTCTTTAAAGCGAAAATCAATGAGGGGGTTAGGGGAGGGTACTTCGGGATTGGTAGTATCAACATATACAGTAAACATCCCGGCATTTTTGCCAAACTTCATATCGCTGAGTTTGTTTCCCACCATAATGCTTTTATGAAAGTTTATATGTTCAAAATCTGCTTTTGCCTGGAAAGCCATACCGGGATTCGGCTTTCTGTCGTAGCAATCGTTATTGGTATTGCTGCAGTAATAGATCCTGTCTAACCTGCCCGCATTTTCCGTAATGGTATTAAGCATATTTGTATGAATGACCGTAAGGTCTTCAGTTGTCATTACACCTTTTCCAACTCCGCGTTGGTTAGTAACCATTACGATCGTTCCAAACAAGCCCGACAAAATTCTTAAAGCATCGGTAACGCCGTCGTAGAACCTGAACTCATTCCAGTTAAGAATATAGTCCTCTCTCTTTTCATGGTTAATAACTCCATCCCGGTCAAGAAATAATGTCCAGCTTTTATCTATTTGTGAAAGTATATTCATGGGGGAATGTGGGTAAGGCAATGGTGAATAGGCAATCAATGTTGTTACTTAAGCTACTATTCTAAGACGCTGTTTAATTTCAATCCTTTTACAGGCCCAAAAGAAAGTCGTTGATTGGCTTCAATACTACTGTGGCTGCAACATTTGTTCTTCATGCCTTTTTTGATTAACAGGCAATAGCGTCAAGAAAGCTTAATGGTTTTACTCTGTCATCTGTTAACTGGCATCCGTCAACTGTCATCTGTCAACTTATTATCTCAACTCTGCCTGTGCCCTCGCATAATCTTCAGGAATACCGATATCAATGAAATATTCATCCTGTACAACACCCATTAGTCGTCTTTTTGTATAGTATTGTTCGAGGTAATCTTTTTCGAAAGAAAATTTCTCCGGAAGGTTCTCTTCCAGGAACCTGTGTTTATGAATTGCATATACTCCTCCGTTTATCAGACCGCTTTCATAATCGTTTTTTTCACTGAAGCTTTTTACAATATGATCGCTATCAACTTCCACAACACCATACCGGTTGAAATTTTTCATCGGCTTTAAACTTAACGTGCATTCAGCACCGCTTAATGCATGAAAGCCTGCCAGCAAGGTTACATCTATTTTAAAGAGAGTGTCGCCGTTGGTAACTAAAACAGATTTATCTTTTGCCACACCCAGAGCCTTTTTTATAGCCCCGCCGGTACCTAATGGTTCGTCTTCAACGCATGTTTTAAAAAGCAGGTGAGGAAAGTCTTTTTCAAGAAACGACACAATTGCTTCGCTTTTATATCCTAAAGCAAAAATGAAGTGTTTAATGCCTTCTCTCAGCAAATGGTTAATAACGAAGGTTAAAAAAGGAGTACCATTTACCGGCGCCATGCATTTTGGCAAATCAGGAACTACTGACCGTAGCCTGGTTCCTAAGCCTCCGGCAAGAATAATTGCTTCTTGAATAACCATACTTTAAAATATTAAAAATTTTTGGTAAGCTGTTTAAAATTTTAGGCTGAATACCAATTGCGAAGACTAACAGGATCCCGTTCTTTTGCCATTGCAGTTCCCTTTGCCTTTGCCTTCGCCGTTGCCCCTACCAGCAGCCTTCCATCTCATGCAAGCAGACTTTGTAAACTTTTATTCGCCTCTACGACGGAAATATATTTTCTTCTACAAACTGGCAAATAATATGTCCCAGCAAAATGTGACTTTCCTGGATTCTTGGCGTGTCGAAAGACGGCGGATTTATTAATATATCACTTGATTCTTTCATCAGACCGCCCGATGAACCGGTAAAACCAATGGTTATCATTCCTTTGCTTTTTGCAGCTTCAAATGCTTTAACAACATTTCCCGAATTGCCCGATGTGCTGATGCCAACAAGAACATCACCGCTGTTGCCCATGCCATCAATCATTCTTGAATAAATTACATCGTAGCTGTAATCGTTTGCTACTGCGGTGAGATAAGAGGTATTGCAATGCAACGCCTCGGCGGGTAAGGCGGGGCGATCTTTGTAAAACCGTCCTGAAAATTCTGCTGCCAGGTGTTGTGCATCGGCAGCGCTTCCACCGTTACCACAAAACAAAACCTTGTTGCCTTTTTTAAAAGCTGTTGTTATTACTTCCACTGCCTGTTGAACCCGTGAAAGTAATTCTTCATCTTCCAAAACCTGTTGCTTTACTTCAATGGATCTGGTTATTATATCTTTTATGTTGTTCATTATGCAGGATATTTATCTGATAGTTTTTTATTTTTTTGTAGCCAGCTTCTCCAACTTTATTCAGTATCGTTGCGTCGCACCCGTGTACGGAAGTTAGGCTATTGAGCAAGGAACCCCGTCAGATATAGGGAAGACAAAGTTCTATTAAGTTGCTGTAAATTCGTTCGCTTAGTGTATTTCAGCTTTATCTCTATTGCATGCGACATTATAAAAACGGCGTGGAAGGTCATAACAAATATCGATAAAAGCTTCACAAAGAGATGCCGATGAACGAAATGCGACGCAACGATGTTGCCCGAAATACAAACTGCCTGTACCAAAAAACTGAAACTTGTAGCCGGCAACTGGCAACCTGAAACTTGCAACTTGCCAATTACACCGTCCATGTATTTAAACCCGTTTGTGCAAACTGGTAATGCCTTGTTTGTCCGCCAAATTTTTCCAGGGTATCGATTACTTTATACCTGCAGTTACCCGGGCAGTAAAAAATCATAAAACCACCGCCACCGGCACCACTGATCTTTCCGCCGGTTGCACCAGCTTTTTTAGCAGCCTCGTAAACTTCTTCGATACTGCTGTTGCTGATATTAGCCGCCATTTGTCTTTTTTGCTGGAAACCATAATCCAGGATCTCTCCGATTTCGTGTAACCGTCCTTTCAGCATGGCTTCTTTCATCATCTGTGCCTGCTCTTTCAGGTGGTGCATCGCCTCTATTGATTTCTCATTCCCGGCATTCACATTTTTAACCTGCTCTTTAATAATGGTGGCACTTTCACGGCTTGTTGAAGTAAAATAAAGGACCAGGTTATTTTCAAGCTCGTTTAAGATTTGCTGTTTAACCCGTAGCGGATTCACGATCACCTTGTCGCCTCCGTAAAACTCCATAAAGTTTACGCCACCAAAAGTTGCGGCATATTGGTCCTGTTTGCCACCAGCAAGCTTAAGGTCGTTTCTTTCTATATCGTAGGCATAGTGTGCTATATCGTATTCGCCCAAAGGCAGGCGAAGCATTTCGTAAAAAGCACCGATTATTGCTACTACCAGGGTAGAAGAAGTACCAAGGCCACTGCCTGCAGGAGCATCTACATAAGTAGATAATCTGAAGCCTGTAAGCGGCACCCCGTAATCTTGTTGGACGCGGTTGTAAACGCCTTTCAGCAAGTCAAGTTTACCATCTATTGGCAATTGATTGTTCCACTCAAATCTTTGTTCTTCATGCCGGTCAAGTGCCTTAACTATAATTGCATTTTCTTCTATAGGTTCAATATTTGCGTGTGCAAACAAGTTGATGGTTGCGTTTAAAATAGCACCTCCGTATAAATCACTGTAGGGACTAACGTCGGTGCCACCACCGGCAAGGCCTATTCTTAAAGGAGCTCTGCTACGATATATCATTTTTCGTGGAGATAGAATTATGTGGATACTAAACGAATAATAGTACTGGTTAAATTGTTCCAGCTATATTTTTTCTTTTCGCTGCGAAGATGTGGCAAAAACTGGTTTTCTCCTAATTCATACATTTTTAATATGTTATCCGCTAGAGATGCAGGCGTTGGCTCGCTCACTACACCCACTTTGCCGTCTGGAACAAGGTCTGGTAGTCCGCCAACATTGGTAACCAACATTGGCTTTTCAAAGTGATAGGCGAGGGGAGTAACGCCGCTCTGTGTTGCACTACGGTATGGCTGGATGACAAAATCGGCGGCGCTGAGGTAGTACCTGACTTCACTGTCCTGTATGAAGTCGGTTCGTAATATTAGCTGGGATGACAGATTGTGCTGGGAAATCAATTCGTCGTATGTTTTCCTGTCTTCGTAAAATTCTCCTGCTATTAATAGTTTTATTCCTGATGTGCGGATAGCAGGAAATGCCATCGCTTGTAAGAGCAGATCAAGGCCTTTATACTGCCTGATAAATCCGAAAAAAAGAATGATCTTATCATTTTCATTTAAGCCCAGGTAATATCTTGCCTGTGTTTTTGGTAAGGCTTCGCCGAAATTATCGTATAAAGGATGAACGACTTGCTGAGCAGGTTTTGTAGTAATGCTTTTCAGGTCTTTCATTACCTTTTCGCTCATCGTTACAAATGCGTCGATTGGTTTAATAAAGTATGTGGTAAATGCAGTATCGCCCGGACGTTTTTCGTGCGGTTTAATATTGTCTGCAATACATACCACTTTGGTGTGCTTGTTTCTTTTTGCTATTCTAAGTATAGTTCCGAGGCAGGGCCCCATGACTGGAAGCCAGTAGCGAACGACAATAATATCGGGTTTAACTTGTTTCAATTCGTTGCCAACTGATAACCAGTTAATCGGATTAATTGAGTTAATGCGCACTTTTATAGAAATATCCTTTGGAGCAGGCTCTGTAGAGTATTGAGTGGTTCCGGGGAACAGGAAAGCCGGGTATTGGAGTGAAAAAGTATAGATAAGTGCTTCATGTCCTTCCGACGAAAACTGTCGTGCAAGCCTTTCATTAAAAGAAGCTAAACCACCGCGAAGCGGATGTGCAGGGCCGATGATAATTATCCTGCTCATGGTTGAAAATGACTTGGTGTGATAAGACGTAAGCCCTTTATATTTTTAAAGTGCTTTACATTAATTGTTGCCAATGGAAAGTTATGATGAAGGGCAGCGATCATTAAATCTTTAAATTCTATTGTTGTTCGAAGTCCTTTAATTGTACGCGTGTTTGTACTGCGGTAATGCTTATTCCAGCTGTAAAAGGTAAGACCAGAAAAATTACGAAATCCCGACCTTCTCCTCAATAAGATACACGTTTCTTTCACTGGAATTTCTTGATATTAACTCAGCAAGAAAGCCGGCCAGGAATAGTTGCATACCAATAATCATAGTAGTAAGTGCAATGTAAAACGAAGGACGATTGGTAAGGCTAAAATCTGCGGACACAAATTTTGCAATCAGCAGGTAAAAGATTATACAAGAACCAGCAAGGAAAAAAAGGGTTCCATACAAACCGAAAAAATGCATAGGCCTTTTACCAAATTTACTAACAAACGTTATTGTTGCAAGATCGAGGAAGCCGTTTACAAAACGTTCCCATCCAAACTTCGTAGTACCATATTTTCGTGCCCGGTGATCGACTACCTTTTCACCTATTTTTTTAAACCCGGCCCATTTTGCAATTACAGGTATGTAACGATGCATTTCGCCGAATACCTCAATACATTTTACAACTTTACTTTTGTAAGCTTTCAGGCCGCAGTTGAAGTCGTGTAATTCAATTCCACTTGTTTTTCTTGTGACCCAGTTAAAAAATTTGGTAGGGATTGTTTTGGAAACAGGATCGAATCTCTTCTTTTTCCAGCCACTCACCAAATCATAGCCGTCTTCGATGATCATTCGTCTTAGCTCGGGAATTTCATCAGGCGAATCCTGCATGTCGGCATCCATAGTAATTACAACATCACCTTTAGCGGCTTTAAAGCCTTCATTTAAAGCAGCCGATTTTCCATAATTGCGTTGAAATTTTATTCCTTTGATATTTGGATTCCTAGAGATCAGATGTTCAATAACGTTCCAGCTATCATCGGTACTTCCGTCGTCAATTAATATTATTTCATAAGAAAGATCATTAGCGTCCAGTACTTTTTCAATCCAGGCACATAATTCGGACAGAGATTCATCTTCATTAAATAAAGGAACTACTATAGATACATCCATTCTTGATAATTAACCTTGTTGTACAAATGGGGTCCCGGGATTTTTTTTTGCAACTGCAGCGGCAACCAGGGCAGCAATTAATCCTACTAACATATAAACAACCAATGAACCACCTATAGCAAATGGGACGAAGAATTTTTTTGTAATATTTATTGCCTGTTCTATCTGGTCATCTGACATATTCTTCTCTTCCATGCCTGCACGTGCTTCACGAAGAGCAACGTCGACTTGTTCGGGACTGATAAATTTTATAGAAATAAAAGTAAATACTACCATTATTGCAGTAACTGCAGCAACTGCTTTGAAAGCATGGGCAAAGACACTTCCAAACGTAACGTTCCCGTGTAATTGTTGTGCATAAACAATTCCGCTCCAAACAATCCCCCCAAAGAAGATGATTAGCCCTATAGAACCTAAACCTTTATTGGAAGACAGATCTAAAAACTGGAGAATTAACGAGAAAACAATTAAAATGAGCGATATAATTATTCCTTTTACAGCAGGAGAAGTAGTTTTTTGTTCCATGAGTTTGGTATTTTATTCGTTCAAATATACTCTGTCTTTATGTACAATACCAATCACCTTTCCTTTTAAAGGCTTATTAATGAAAGGACTGTTTCTGCATTTGCTTTTTATCGAAGCAGGGTTATATATGAAGTTTGAATCTCTTTCAAATAAGGTTATGTCTGCTACTGCGTTTTCCCTAATGATAGCCTGCTCCATCGAAAAGATGTTCCGGGCATTATTACCTAAAATATCGGTTAAACGATTTGCCGACAGCTTGGGAAGTACATTATTGATAACGGAAAAGGCTGTTTCTAAACCTATCATCCCGGGTGCGGCATATTCAAATTCGCAAGTTTTATTATCCCAGTTTTGAGGTAAGTGGTGAGATGCAATGCAGTCTACGGTTCCGTCTTCAACCCCACCTCTCAAAGCAAACATGTCTTCTTTAGTTCGCAAAGGAGGATCTGTTTTTAAGTTAGTATCATATTCAGAAAGGTCTTCGTCACAAAAAACCAGGTGATAAGGCGTTACACTACACGTAAGATTTACTCCCTGCTCTTTGGCTTCTCTTATAATCTTTAGACTTTTTGCTGTAGAAATTCCGGTAAGATGGAGTTTGCTGCCTGTGTACTTTGCCAGTTCTATATCACGTGTTACCATTAACTCTTCAGCAATCGATGGGATTCCCGGCAACCCTAACCGGGTGCTTGTTATTCCTTCGTTTATTAAACCAAATTTCGAAATAGATTTGTCTATTGGTAACTGGATAAGTACGGCATCTATAGCTTTAATATATTGCAATGCCTTTAGCAGTAAGCCCGGAGTTTGAACGGGTTGCAGGCCATCAGAGAATGCGACGGCTCCGCTGTTATTCATATCATACATTTCAGCCAATTCTTTACCCTCGATATTTTTACTGACCGCACCAAGGGGAAGAATATTAACGGGTAAAGACTTTGATTTTTGAACGACATATTCCACAGTTGCTTTATTACCAATTGCAGGCTGGGTATTTGGAAGAACAAATACGTTTGTATAACCGCCGGCAGCAGCAGCATTAGCTCCCGTTTCAAGTGTTTCTTTATATTCTAACCCGGGATCGTTGAAGTGAGAAAAGATGTCGACCCAACCACTTCTTTGGTATAGCACCTGTCTGGAAACAGCCAGAGGGGAAGGACTTCCCCTCCTTCCCCTACTGATAATCAACCAGATAAATTTTTAAAATTATTCGACAAAATTGGTTGTTTATAACCAACAGCGACCATAAATAGTGAAACAGTTTTAATTGAAATGAAAAATGTAAGCTCACTCTCCCTTCACATTCAAAACATCTGGTTTATTAGATTTATTTGACAGCTTCTGTTTCAGCAATTGCATGTCATCACTCAGCTTACTTTCAATTACTTTGGCATATACCTGCGTGGTGGTAATTTTAGTATGTCCCAACATTTTCTTACCGATTCAATAGGGACACCATTAGATAAAGTTACTGTTGTGGCGAAGGTGTGGCAGGCAAGGTGAAAAGTGAAATTTTTATCTATTTGGCATAAATTAGCCATCTCTTTTAAATAACCAGTTAGTCTCTGGTTTGAGATCCTTTAAAAAATATTCAAAGTCGGTTACCAATTTATAATTGATCTCTTTTAAGCTAATGTCAGAAATATGCAACCGTTCTTTTAAATATTTCTGCAGATACTTTTGCGTGGTAAAGTAATTTTTAAGCGTTCCCCAACAGATAGTATCCTTCATGTCCTGGTTATGATACGTCATTAATTTGTTCAGAGTAATTTCACTTTCATCATCTCCATAATAGGCTTTCTAAAAGTATCAATATTGACTACCTGTTTTCTTATCGTCATATCGCGGTAGCATTCAACCAATGATGCACGCATTTGCTCCAGGTAATTGTTCAACACTTTGAACTCTTCCTTTTTAGTTTTGGCCATTCCCTTTTGACCGCTCCAGTCTTCTACCCTTATTTTTTGCTTCATCGATAACTCCATCCTTTTACCATTGATTGTTACACGAGCATAAACCGGAACTTTTTCACCTTCCGTTTTTGGTTTTCTTACATAAAAGATTACGCTGAACATTTTTTTGTGGTTGTTTGATAGGTATTGAAATGTTTACAGGAAAAAGGTGTTATTATAACCTGTAAAACATATCAAAACCGGTTAATTTGAATTAAACAACTCATTGAATTACAAGCAGTACCAAAGAAATTAGGTGTGTAAAATTATATTTGCCGCATTGCACACCTAATTACACACCTGCCATTTGTAGAAATTTGATAAGAATTGATAGGCTTAAAAAACAAAAAGCCCGCAAAATCAATCTTTTACGAGCTTTTTAATTTTTAATGAAACCAACTTTGTCGGGATGACAAGATTCGAACTTGCGACCCCACGCCCCCCAGACGTGTACGCTACCGGACTGCGCCACATCCCGAACTATTACCACAAATGCAGCGGGAGGCAAATGTAAAAGGATTTTATAAAAATCGGCTATATTGCACTAAATTTTCTTTTTATTGCATGAAGCTTTTACTAAAGCAGGTGACCATTACAGATAAACTTTCTCCTTACAACGGATTAATTAAAGATATTTTAGTAACCGATGGCATAATTGAAAAAATTGAAGATTCAATTATTTCAACAGATGCAACCATTATTGACCGTAAAGGTCTTCTGGTTTCAACTGGTTGGGTCGACATCTTTTCTCACTTCAACGATCCCGGGTTAGAATATAAAGAAACACTTGAAACGGGAGCTAATGCTGCTGCTGCCGGCGGTTATACAA
>JGI24806J26614_1000824_pt1 | contig 10446 bp, 10 predicted proteins | sample Kansoi200umMDA_FD_26614 | JGI IMG/M metagenome (IMG submission 26614) | reverse complement strand
CCCCCCTGCCAGCTGCCTGCTGAAGCCTTCATCCAAGGGACGCATGGTGCTCACGTAACGACGAGACACAGAATACACTAAACACACACAAACAAAACAAAATACAGACAATGGAAATGTTAGCTTTCTGGATTCGGAATGGTTGGATTCTTGTTGTCGATCTGCTGCTTTAGAGAAATGGGATCAAGGAGAAGGGAGAAGGGAATCAAGGGAGCCATGGATGGATGGAGTCTCAACTCACCATTGGCAGCTTGTCTAGAGAAAACACGATTCATTGCACAGGATGGGTTGCTGGATGAAGAAATGGATTGGGCCTCAATGGGGATCAATTAAATTAATGCAAATTGTTTGTGAGATAAAACCTTTGCTTTCATTTCTTATCTTTGCTTGCTCAAGGCTCAAGCTTGCTTGTTCATCTATTTACACATAATACAGCTTGCGGCTTATTTCTCCTTGTTTCAGCTATTCAAGCAGGCCGCAGGATTGTCTCCAATCCTGTACATATTCAAAGGGATCCAATCCATTGCGACATTACACGCATATTGTATATAACTCCTACAATACCATTCCTCTGTGTTTTTTTCCCTTGTAGTGTATTTTTTTCATGAGTTTCTGGGGTTCTTTCGGTGGTCGCTTCAGTTCCAACAATTCCTCGCAGCTGGATGATCTCCTCGAAACAGACAACTTCAATCTGCAACAAGTACTGGACCATGAAGAAGTCATCAGTGAATGCAAGTATATGAATAATCCGCTTATTAACTATCTAGCCAATAAACATGTTATCCAACAATTGGTGGAATACGTGATTGCTCAGCCTCCAGGCAAGCCGCAACAAGGGCAACCCAAAGGGACTGAGGAGCAGGACAACAACAACAACAAGGACACTAATAATACAGACAATTCCAATCCCAGTGATAATTTGAATGATAATGTAGATGATGTTGGTACTCTCCCTTCGCATGATTCCACTAGTAAATATCCCTACATTGCGAGTGAATTGTTCGCCTGTGAAGTTGGATCCATGCTGGATGTTCTCTTTGATGATTGGGCATTATTAGATATCTTATTCAGTATCTTGGATCGCCCTCCTCCCTTGGATCCTTCCCATGTTGGTTATTTCAGGAAGGTTGTTCAGGTTTTAATTCAACGCAAGTATCAATCCCTCATAGAATATTGTACCGCAAAGGGGATCATCGATAAACTCGTCAAGCACATTGGATTATACAGTGTAATGGAATTATTAATTATGCTAGGTAAGTAGTTAGATTTATTAACATTGAATGGTTAACATTCGCCCTAGCATGATCCCCTGACCCTTTGGCTGTTTTCCCTTTGTTTGTTTTTGTTGTTCAGGCTGGGATGATGGTCTTGGGCAGCCCATCGATCAGAATTGGCTGATTAGTGAAGATTTAGTTCCCAAATTAGTTGAATGTTTATCTCCTAAGTATTCTTCGATCCCCGATGTCCACACGAATGCTGGTCGCGCTTTAGTGGATGTAGTCGTGAAATGCCCTCATAATGAAAGCTCCCCATTGGTCAACCATCTAACCAGCACTGTGGTGTTGGATTCTATATTCAAACACATGTTTAGTGGTTGTTTATCTTCATTGTCCAATTGTTTATCTGTTATCATTGTTTTAGTTCAGCGGTTTGCGAATCGGCGTGTAGACTATGAGAGCGAGGTTGAATTGCCCGCAGATCAGAGCCAGCCGCTAGAGGAACCCTTTATTAGTTTAATTCCCTATTTACCCAAAATTTTTGATTTACTTTCCAATGATTCCACCAGTTGCGGCATCCAGGGTCCATTGGATTCTAAGGCGTTTGGGTCGCTGAGGATGAAGGTTGTTGAGCTCTGCCTGGTGCTGGCCAGATCCCGCTTGATTCAAATTGATAAATGTTTAGTAGATTTACAAGTATTGCCGTTAATGTTAAATGTATTCTTTCTTTATCCATGGAATAATCTGCTGCATGGCTTGGTAGAATCCATCATCACGAGTGCGCTTGAGCAGCTTCAGGCTCCCTTGGCCAAGGCGCTCTTCAGCCAGGCGAATCTCGTCCACACTTTCCAAACAGCCTATGATAATAATGATAAGATCATAGAATCAGGTGGGCAGCGATTAGGATATATGGGACATTTGATCCGTACTGCTGTTGCTGTTGAGCAGCTGCTGTCGAGGCACAATGAATCCATCAAGATGGAGCTTTTAGGGGACAAACAAGAACAATGGGCCAAACTATTATCAACAAGAGTTGCCATTGATCTAGAAAGACAGCGACCTAACAATAATCCCTATGCCTCGCATTCCCAACTGGATGATGGTTTGCAGTTTGATCTCAACCAGGGCAGTCTTCTCATTCACAATCCAAATGGAGAAAATAATTTAAATTATAATGAGAATGATGAAAATAATAACAATGCTTTAGATTATGAAGATGATGAAGATAACGATGTAATTGAGCATCCATTGGATGAGGCAGATCATAGTAACGATGATGATGATGTCCTTGACAATGACAATGAAAATACAAATAATATTCACTGGTCACAATTGTCCCCACTATATAACAACAACAATAATGGGGACAATAATAATCAAAACAACACCCAACCATAAACACGTATCCCTGCATTGGTTCACACAACACATACATATATACAAATTGTAAATAATTCCTATTCAATCGTCCTCACTCCTAGTATAGACTAATCTCAATTTTCTCTAGATTTCTACTCAGTTTCCCAATAAAATGCATTCCGATAGATTGTGAGGAAAGTATTATCTTTATTGTACTTTCTTCTCTGTGTGTACTACTGCGTATTGCCTTGGGAGCTTGGGTTGTGCACAAGATGTTCCCATGTATTTGGATAAGGATTTTGTGTTTTCGAAATTGAGATTTTTGAGGAAAAGGTGCGAAATAATGGGCAGATATTATTATTCTTACTGCCTATAACAAATCCATAGGAACAACAATGGGGGCATGAACAAACGCACAAACAGCAAGGGAATTGAGTGTGCAGCATTTGATTGAACATTGAGTCCCTTCCCCACTCCTCCCTTTCTGCTCTGCAACACACACACGCACAGCATCCAACAATGAGCAGTAATGTGTAAGTATTCCCTATCATTGCATGTCCTTGCATTATATGTCTGTATGTTCTAACCCTGTCTGTGTGCCCTGTTTCTTCCCTTGTTCAGCTATGTTGCTGGTTTCCCGAATCACTGGAGTTGCGTTGAATTGCAGCCCTTGTTTGAATTGTCTGGGGAAATCCTTCATATCAGGATCCTGCATCCTCATGAGTCGCTTGCTGATGATCCCAACCGTGGAGTTGCCTTCATCCATTACGCCCATCCAGAGGCCGCACTCAAGGCTGTGAATAGTTTGAATGGGACAATTCCCATTGGGAGCAACAAACAAATCCAGGTGAAGATTGCTAATAATACAAATACCAACAACCCACCACCAATTGTTGATAATAATGAGAATAACGTTTCTGTGAATTCTCCCCATTCCCTCCATACGAGCAGTGTGCACAATAGTTTGATTGCGAGTCCCGTTCTTCTTTCTCCTTCCCATTCCTCCATTCGCTCCTCTTCCCTCCAATTCCCAAGCAGCAATTATAATTCCAACAATCCCAGTCCATCCTCGTTTGATTTAAGCAGCCACCATCAGACTCCCCCTTCCAATAATCATGTTGTTACTGGGGAGTTCAATGTTTATGTTGCTGGATTTCCCATTGATTGGACGAAGGATGAATTGACCAAACTTTTTCTTCCATATTCTTTGAGTGGGAAATTAGGCCCAATCAAATTGTTATTGGATGAGAACAAGCAGAGCCGCGGAGTCGCCTTCATAAGATTTCAACGCTACGATGAAGCCGTGGCTGCAATTACAGCACTCAATAACTACTGCCCAAATGATGGAAAGGGCAACAATGCTGCTGCGACAAACAACAATAAACCTTTACAAGTGAAATTTGCTAATAAAAAGAATACAAATAATAATATTAATAATTCCATTGAGAACATCCCATCTCCATCTCCATCAATGAATTCCATCCCCACTCTAAATGTCCCCCTAAATAATAGCAATCCCATTCTGAATGTTAGTCCATCCAATTCTTCCTCGTTGTTATTTCCCCCGCTATTATCTTCCTCAACGAATCCCCTCCCGGTGTTGAATATGAATCCAAATCCAAATGCCAGCATGAACAGCAACAATGCGAACTTAGCTCTTTATAACAATAATCATGGTGTCCATCCTAATCATCCCACTCCTAACCCTCTTTCTTCTGTCCCATTTCCAGCCTTTCAGCCATCTCCATTGAATGCATTTGATCTAGCAGCCTATCAAACTTATTATAATAATTATAATCCTAATCCTATTGCCCCTCTTCCCATTGCTCCCCTGTTGGATCCCAGTCTTGCTTCTCTTTATGTTCAGCAGGCGTATAATTACCAGAACCATTATGCCCTTCTTCAGCAACAGCAGCAAATAGCCCAATTCAACTATCAAATGGCTGCAATGGCATTAAACAATGAACCATCCCAATATGCTAACAATCCATCCACAGCCTCCACTGTGAATGATGCAACTTCCAATGATGGAGGGAATCCCGTCGCCTCTCCTTTGAATCCCACTCATGCCTCTGTCTTTGTTTGCCATTTCCCTGATGATTTCAATGAGAGCCATTTGCTGTCCCTTTTCCAGGAATATGGACCTATCCATAGTTGCCGCATCATCCGGGATTCTTCCAGCCATTCCAGCAAGCCCAATAAAGTTTACGCTTTTGTTAATTTCCTCAATGTTTTGGATGCTCAAAATGCCATCCAAAATGTGAATGGACTGCAGTTAGAAGGAAAGTTCATCAAGGCACAAATGAAAACGCACAAGAATGACAGCAATAAGAATATGAATTTGAATCTCCATAATCACCATTTGAATGGCCATGGTGATCCCTCCCATTAGTTAACAAGCCTTTCTTCACACTCAATAGATTCACAATTCATTAATTTTCTTTTGTTTTTGTGTTTGTATCCTGCATGCTCTAATAGGCAATCAATATACAGACACGTGTTTGGTTTAAGTTTTAACATTTTCCAATGCCTAGTTGTATGTTTGTGTGTCCATTCATTGTGCATTTCTTCTGTATCTGTGTACAATTTGTGGCACACAGGCATATGTGCACAGCAAAACGACAAATAATAAAACCTACACTTTATCTAAGCTTTCACATCGATCGTATATCAGTTGGTTTAATATCTTGCTTAATGCAACGGACATGATGATACGGCCATGATTGTGTGCAATTAAATGTTTGCGCACAGATTGGGATTGGGGGATCCACAATATATGTTATATTAGCCACACATTATTACTGTATAACAAAACATACAAACTCTTCTCCCCTCCCCGTTCTCGCTCCATGTTGCCCAATGATGTTTCTGGTTTGTTGTTCAGCCTCTTTGGTGGTTGTCTGTATGGCTACAACACAGCCATCGTAGCCGGGATCAGCATACAGATAGTAAACAACCTGCATCCAAATATAAACAATAATCCTTCTCTATATTCCATATATACAGGGATATTAACTAGTTGTATCTTACTAGGGGGCTGGTTGGGTTCCTTGTTGATTGTTCCTGTTTCTGCTCGTTGTGGGTACCGAGGCTCCTTCCTCTTGATTGGCCTCCTGTCCCTTGTTTCCTCTTGCCTCCTGGCCGCCATCAATTCCTTCATTTCAATCATCATGTTTCGCATGTTGTTAGGTGTGAGTATAGGTTGTGTGTCTGTATTATCCCCTCTTTACACCCATGTTGTCTGTTCAACAAACAACAGGGACCGCATTGGCTGCGTCTTCCAGATCTCTGTCTGCCTATCAATCCTATGCGCACAAATCGTGAATTATGCATTTAATACGGATTATCAAGAGAATATGGACAGCTCTAAATACAGAATACAGTTGTTATTGGGATTCCTGCCAGGAATGGGGATCATCTTCATGGCTTTTCGAATGTCTCCCATTGCTGCTGCCCATTCACCCATTGTGCAGCCTGTTGTCCCCGCCTCTGTTGAGACTCCCTGGAGGTTGTTATTTTCCAAACAATATTTCTCCTGTTTGTTGTTATGCTTCGCCCTTTCAGCCGCCAATCAATTAACAGGCATCAACACGGTGATTTTCTATGCGCCCATTATATTCAAACAATCCAATGTTGACAATGTTTTGATTCTCACTTTCTCCCTGGTTGGCGGGTGGAATCTGCTCACTTCTGCTGCCAGCTTCATCCTCGTACAGAAAGTGGCCATGAAGAATCTGCTCATTTCCTCGTTGCTCGCCATGGCCACAGGATTCGTGCTGCTGGTCATCGCATATTCAGCCTTGTCTGGTCTGTTGCTGTCTATCGTGGCAATTCTTTCTATCTGTATTGTGATCGCGGGATTTGAATTTGGTCCAGGCCCCTTGTTCTTTGTCCTGGCCACTCAGTCGTTCCCTTCTCCCATCCAGCGTGAGTCTTTGTCTCTTTGCAATCAATTGTGTTGGATCTTTAATATTCTCGTTTCTTTTATCTTCCCTGTATTCAATACTCAATTAGGGCCTGCCAAAACATTTGCTATATTTGCTGCTGCAACAATTCTCATCTCAATTCTATTGGCACTCCTGATGAGAAAAGATGGGGAATCCCCCTCCTTGGACAAGCCTGCAGCAAGGGGCAACATCCAAGCCGCCAACAAGAATCCAGATGTTGTCCATAGCACCAGTGTTTCCCCTCCTCTTGTTGTTGCTGCTGATCATCGTTTGAGTGTTTCAGTTCCCAGCTACTTCACTCGTGTTCACAGCCCTGAGAGACATCAGAAACTATCCATTGATAAGGAAGAAATTTAAACTTTTTCCTGCTTCTCGTCTTGTTTGTTGTATTTATTGTTGTGATACTGTTATTAATTTTAATCCCTAACAACAAGTACTAGTGTGTATGTATTATCTAGTTATAGTGCTCCTTAATTCAAGCTCTGCAATAAAAGTTGAGCTTAAAATGTGTTATTTAACGACAATCAATCCAATTCGATGTGTGATTTAAAGTCTGCAGCGATTTGAAAGAGCAAAAATGATGTGGATTTACGAAAGGATGGCTTCAATGTTTGTTACATTTTTCATTCTATGTAGAATCTCTTGGATGTCCATTAAAAACGATTGTGTGGAAAAGAAATTCCAATTTGTGCAGCGAGGTTGTTGAGATGGTTTTTCTTGTAGCAGCGTTTTGTCTATATTTGTAATTGTAATGGTACAATAATGATGATGAACATGACTAATGAAAACTGTTCAAATTAATAATAATAATAATGTTTGGAAGAGGAAACAGAAATTGAATCAAATCGAATGCAGTGCGAAAAAAACATCGGGAATCCTGGTAGGTAGATATCTAAGTATTGAATTCTAAAGAACAACGCAGCAATTGTTTTTCTGTGTGATTGTTTGTTCTTTGTTGACTGTTGGTTGAATTGCGAATTTCTCAAATTTCACATTTTCATCTACTTTCTTGAGTACTGCACTCATCTCGTCCTGCAGCGCGGCTGCGGAGACATATTCGAAGTTCTTGATTCGCTGCCGGAAACGATCGTCCAGCTTTACGTGCTTGTACTTCGCACGGTCGAAGTCGCCGATGTCCTTGAGGCTGGCAGCATTCACATCGAACTTGTTGGGAACAAAGGGAGGATCGATGTAGCCTGCCTCCAACAAGCCCCAATCGATGCTCTCGAAGAATGGATGTTCCTTGATTTCATCAATGCCCTTCTCTGTGCAGCCCAGACGGTGCTCAGGCCGCTTCTGCAATAATCCCGTTAAAATCGAAGTGGCTTCTTTACTAAATATTTCTTTTGGGAATTGTGGTTTCTTCTCAATGACTGCCTTGTCCAGGTCGCGGTCGATTTTCCCTTTGAATGGTTTTGATCCGCAGAGCATTCTGTACAGCATCACCCCATAGCTGAAGATATCTGCTGCGCTGCCATACAATTTGTTCTTGATCATCTCAGGCGCCGTGTATCCAGGTGTTCCCGCATATCCTTTAATCTTAACTTTAGTCACTACTGCTAAGCCCAAATCGCTGATTTTACAGTGACCCAAATGGTCCAACAAAACATTCTCAAGCTTCATGTCCTGCAAACACAAAAACAAACAGGATGGTTAGTAAGGAGAATTAGCTGACAATACAATATAAGGAATTCCTTTCTATTTCCTGTATTTCTATTTCTAGTATTTTCAATATTTTACCCTATAAATAATACTGCATCTGTGTACATGTTCCAATCCCAGCAGCACTTGTGCAGCATAGAATCTGGCTCTTTTCTCTGTGAACCTTCCCGCATTAATTAAATGGAACTTTAGATCTCCTCCCAGCATTAAATCCATGACGAGGTACAGTGTTTCCTCATCCTGCAGCGCGTATTTGAGATTCGTCACAAATTCAGATTTCATCATCACAAGGACGTTGCGCTCCTCGAGGACATTGTCAAGGGCGGATTTCACTTTCACCAATTTCTTGTTTATTGCCTTCATTGCGTAAATGGATCCTGAGTTCTTCTTCCTGCATGCATGCACAGCCCCGAATCCTCCCCTGCCCAGAACTCTGAAGGTGGTGAAATCCTTGACCTGGACAGCCTTGCTCTCAATCCACTTAGTACGGATGTAACGCTTATAGAATTCAGAATGCTTGAAACGAGGAAATGCATCCAGCTTTAAATCCATTAATACTTCCCTGGCCACTTCATCGAATAAATCCTTAGGCGCCTGGCCGCTCAAAACCTTCTCGCGAACTGTGCGGACAGACTTCCCATAAACACCGATGGGATTGTTATGGCTGCCCATCTGTAACAACGAAGAAGGAGGGGCAGAAGATAAGGGATTATTTGTATGATGATTGACCCCATTCACAGTAACAATGGAAGGGTTCACTCCATGTTGGGTGATTGCTGTGTGGGACTGCGAATGAATTTTGTCTGCCTTCAAATCAGAGGATTTGTCTGCATTGTTGGGAGGGGCATTGCTGCTAGGGGCATGCGCAGTCTTCTTCTCTTCATTCCCCCCTTTTAATCTAATTAAATCAAATACAGAAGTTGCTGGAGTGAATTCGGCTGTGATGGTCTCATCTGTGCTCACGAACCTGTTGAAGAGGAGCAGAGCGATCTTCCTGCGGGCACTCTCGAAACGCATCAACTTGTACGCAGCAACATCCTTGATGAAGATGGCCTTATCCACACAGTAATCAGCGATGAGGAAGCATTTCATCATGTAGAATCCTGTGGCCTCATGGAAGATGGCATCGAACGTGAGTTTGTTCTGCTGGGCGAGACTGGCCTCGATATGCTGGCAATCCTCATATGCAGGCAGGGATTCATACATTTCTAAACAAACATCGCGATCCTCAACTGCCTTGAGATAAGCGCTGTTCTCTGCGATCTCATGGATGTCCTCGAACATCGACTCGTCCAACATGATTGGATTTGGGAGGGGGAAACAGAGGGGCAAACAACTACACTAAAAGGACTAGGGCTGCACGCTCGCTCGACACGAGGAACACATGATTCGAGTAAGAAGATGTATTTGGTGTGTTGTATTCGCTGTATTTGTTGGTGCGGACTCAATATGTGTGCATTAAAGGATGCCAATCGAAATGCAGTAATATAATCTATAAATTCATCCAAACAGTTTCACCCTGCTGCTATATCATTCATCCCCTCTCAATATTAATCACAGCATGCAGTAGTATTCCCATAAAATTTATATTTTCCCATACGAAGAAATCGATTTGTAAATTAATCCCCTGGAGCATGCGGTGAAAGCAGAAGTGCCTAAAATATGAAAGTTGGTACAATATTTTGTATTTAACAGAGGAAATAAAGTAAAATAGAAGAAAGAACAAAAATGAAACAAATCAGATGATTACTGCCAGAGTGTTCCACTGGCCGTGCCATGGTGAAATCGATTGATTCGCGCTCAATTCTCCCATTCTAATAAATTATTTGTAAAGCTTGTTCTTGTAAGTCTTGTCCTGGGCTCTTGTTCGTATTGAACAATAATAGCCACTACATAGAACAAGGTGCTTGACAAAAGTTTTAGTTGTTTATTCATGTTCTCTCAACGTGTCCGACTTCTTTTATGCTTCGTTGTTGAGGATCTGCTGCTGCTGCGATGGCTATTATGATGAGAATTGGAATTGTTGTCCTGCCTGCTGCTACGGCTGCTGTCTCTATCCCGTTTGTTATTATTATATCTTGCATTGTTAGGTTGAAACTTACAGTCCCTACTTAAGTGTCCAAATTGAGAGCATTTGAAGCACTGCGTGTGTGAGAAATCCTGATGGCCCCTAGAAGCGGCCTGAGCACCGTCTGGGCTGCACAGAGAAGGGCATTGATGAAATCAAGGAACATCCATTCTTCGAGAGCATCGATTGGGGC
>JGI24806J26614_1000823_pt1 | contig 10447 bp, 9 predicted proteins | sample Kansoi200umMDA_FD_26614 | JGI IMG/M metagenome (IMG submission 26614) | reverse complement strand
CATCGATGTATCGCTGAATGCGGGTTGGACTCAAAAGGAGAAATTGTCGAGACCTTATGCCGGTGTTGATTTTCATCGCTTCTATTTCACTTCCAGGCAATCTTATTTTGACTTCACGGGTCGTACTGGTGGTTATTTCAGAAATGGCAGGATGGAAGATGTCGACATCCTGCTGAATATGGATTATTTCAGCCGACTGATAAATCTTGGTCAATGGAAACAAAGGACATTTATCAGTACAGGGGTGGCTCGTCAATTAAATAAGGTGTTAAATGAACCCCTGTTTCTGGAAAGCCAGTTTGGGTTACCCGAATTCAGACAACCGAGATTCTGGGGAGGTGATTGGAGAGCAGTGTTAAAGGCTGAAACTGTCTTTTATAGTCCCTGGTCCGTGTTATTATTCCGGTTTGCTCCCTTTCTGGCAGGGCATGTCGCTTATCTCGACGTGAATCAGCAGGGATATAAGGCGGACTGTATCTATGGCAGTATTGAGGGAGGGATGCGGATCAGGAATGAAAGTTTGATTTTTGGTACTGTCGAACTTAAAGCATTTTATTTCCCAACAAAGAATCTGCTGAACGAAACCTGGCGTTTCGAATTTAACACAAATATTAAATTCAAGTATAACAAGCAGTTCGTGAAGCGGCCGGAGATTATCCGGATCAATTAATTTCTCCACTTCGAATTACAATAGGTTAAACGGCTCCTGTTATTTATTTTTACAGCTTAATTCAGATAGGTGAAAAGATCTCCATTCATATTGATTTTAATTTTGATTTCATTCCCGGTCTTCGCTCAAACAACCAATAATTCAAGTAACTATTTTATTGAAGCTTATGATGTAACCGGAAAACCTTTTACGTCGAAAAGTAAACTTAATGTTGAAGGCAGCCCAATGCTTTCTGATACGTGGTATGAAGGAATGGTGATATTTGAAAAAGGACAATCGATCAATAAGATTGAGTTGCAATTCAATCTTTATGAAAATGAATTGTATTTTAAAAAGGATGACCAGGTTTACACCTTTGCTGATGCCGTAAGGGAGTTCAGCATTCCATTTAATGATGAGGGCGAGATCCGGATTTTGAAATTCCGGAATGGATACAGTCCGCAGCATAAGCGGGATTTGAAGAGCTTTTACCAGGTGCTGGCGGATGGAAAGAAATTGCAACTGCTCAAGTACGTATCAATGATCGTAAGAGAAATATGGGAATACAGTGCGCCGGTAAAAAAACATTATGAACTAAAAGAAGAGTTGTTCATCCAGGATAATTTGAGCGGCGAGTTGATCGCAATCAAAAAAGACAGGCAATCTTTGATAAAAGCCCTGCCTGCTTATAGCAGTTCTATAAATAAGTTAGCCAAAGAAAACGACCTTGATCTCAATTCTGAACAAGGCATGACCCGGTTGATTCAATTGTTGAATAATTAAGCAGAGAAATATTCAAAAAAAAGGGACGCCAAAGCGTCCCTTTTTTTTAATGATTTACGGTGTATTTACCAACGATTGCTGTTGTTGGAAAAAGAACGTTTGTTACCACCACCGCCGTTGTTGCTTCTCTCTTCACGAGGCTTTGCAACGTTTACTTTGATTGTACGGCCATCAACGATAGCGCCATCAAGCTCAGCGATTGCTTTTTGAGCTGCTGCTTCATCAGGCATTTCAACAAATGCGAATCCGCGGCTGCGATTGGTAAACTTGTCCATAATAATTCTTGCAGAACTAACTTCACCATATTCTGCAAAATACTCTCTCAGGTCTTCGTCCTGAACGGCGAAGCTTAAATTTGAAACATAAATGTTCATCAACAAAAAATTAAAGATCAAAAATACTTGAGGCCAGATTAAAGTGACGAAGACTAACTATTAGCAGAACTTGCTTAGCAGAAAAGACGTACACTTACTTAGAACTCAAATTGTCGCGGCGAAGATACCACTGAAACGCTAATTAAGCAAGTATTTCTAAAATTTCGAATTGTTAAGGTTTCCCTGAAAGGGAATTTTCTTCTTAAAACTTCCGTGTCATCAAAGCTAGCTATTATATACACGGAAGGCCGGAAGGGGATAGGTGTGGAAATAATTAGCCAATTTCATCGATGGATATGCGCTATTTCCAAGGTTTTAAGCGGTGGCCTGGTGATTGTATGATTCTATGTCAAAACAATCATGAAAAAACTGATTTTAATTCTGGCCCCTATCGCTTTTTCGTTCGCTATTGCATGTGATAATGCTGATGAGAGATACCTGGATCTTCAATCTGGCGAAAAAGTGGCGATTGAAAAAGATCCACAGACCGGTAAAATGGTGAATGTGGAAACAAAGAAGCCAGTTTATATCTACGTTGATACAAAATCAAAAGACACCATCTACGGACCTACAGGCGTAGTGATCAATGGCCATGTGATCAAATTGGAAGATGGTGTATACAAATATGACCAGGACGGTGAATACAAAATAAAGGACGGTGACTATAAAATGAAAGTGGAGAAGGATGGTGACGTGAAAATCAAGACCGATGATAAGAAAGTAAAGATTGACGGAGAAACAGGCAAGAAGAAAGTAAAAAAAGATTAACCACGTACCTGAGGAAATGAAAAGTCCCCCGGCCAGAGCGTCGGGGGACTTTCTTTTTTATTGAAATAGTATTCTTCAAATTACAAATCTCTGTTGACGTTGAAGTTCTCGAATTCTTTTGCTACTGCATTCAGGAATGTTGCGCCAAGCGCGCCGTCAATGATGCGATGATCATAGCTGAGTGATAAAAACATCATGTGCCTTATGGCTATTGAATCACCCTGGTCGGTTTCGATTACTACCGGACGTTTCTTAATTGCGCCAACGGCGAGTATGGCTACCTGTGGTTGATTGATAATCGGGGTTCCCATCAAACTTCCAAAGGATCCAACATTCGTTACGGTGAAAGTTCCGCCTTGTGTATCGTCAGGCCTGAGTTTATTATTCCGTGCTGCGATTGCCAGCGAATTTACTTGCTTGGTTAATCCAACAAGATTTAGTTGTTCTGCATTTCGAATAACCGGGACGATCAGGTTTCCACTTGGTAATGCGGTTGCCATACCGATATTAATATCCTTCTTTACAATCAGCTTATCGCCATCGATACTGCTATTCAGCCATGGATATTTCTTTATGCAACGGATGATGCATTCAATAAAAAGAGGCGTGAAAGTGATCTTTTCATTTTCTCTTTTTTCAAATTCCTTTTTGATCTTTTCCCGCCACATCACCATATTGGTCACATCTGCTTCAGTGAAACTGGTTACATGCGCGCTGGTGTGTTTGCTGTCCACCATATGTTTGGCGATCAACTTGCGCATACGATCCATTTCAATCACTTCAACATTTCCTGTATAGGTGGTGGGAAGATTCGATGACCTTTCAATCTCGACAGATTCCTGTTCTCTATTAAATGAAGGAGCAGTATGGACCTGCGCTCTGCCGCCTTTCTTCCGCGATACATATTCGAGAATATCTTTCTTGGTTACCCTGCCTTCATTGCCCGTGCCAGGAATAGTCTCCAATTCAGTCATGCTTACTCCTTCGCTTGCTGCGATATTCAAAACAAGTGGGGAATAAAACTTATTTCCGTTTGAAGAAGGTTTTGCATTACCGTTATGATGAACTGGTTCCTGGCGTGTTTCCCTTGCCTGTTGTGGTTGAGGCGGGGGAGGATTGTATGGCCTCGCGGGTTCGGATGCACCAGTTCTTACTTTTGCTATTACTGCCCCAACGGGTACCACATCATTTACCTTGTAAAGAATCTCTTCAATAACTCCTTCAGCCGTGCTGGGCACTTCACTATCTACTTTGTCGGTAGCAATATCCAATACGGTCTCATCCATTTTCACCGGATCGCCAGGATTCTTGTGCCACTTGAGAATAGTAGCTTCCATTATACTCTCACCGAGTTTAGGCATCACCAGGTCGATTACAGCCATAAAGGATTTTCTATTTTAGATTTGCGATTTTAGATTTTCGATTTGATGCATGATCGAAACAAGGACTGCCAAAGTTAGGGATTTGTGAACAATCGTTAGTCATCCGGGATTGTTTAATTGTTTCCATTGTTTGATGCTTTGGTTCACGAATAATAAAACTAACCATCAAACAATCCAACCATCAAACCATTTAATTCTCCTCGTTTTCCATAATAAACTTTCGCAGCATATTCAAAGAGTTCGTTGCGGTCATTTCAATATTGCGCATCCGATCGAAGCGGAAATGAAATTGATGCGTTCTTACTTTTTCCATATTGCCAACAGCAACCCAAACGGTACCGACCGGCTTTTCTGCGGTTCCCCCATCAGGTCCCATGATCCCGGAAGTCGCCAACACATAATCTGTCTTCAATGATCGCAATGCTCCTTTGATCATTTGAATTACGGTTTCTTCGCTTACGGCTCCGTTATTGGTTAGTGTATTATGCGAAACATGCAGCACATTTTCCTTTACATCATTGGCATAACCGATAATACTTCCCTTGAAATAATTGCTTGCAGAAGGAATTGAAGTAATTAAATGTGCTATGTATCCACCTGTACAACTTTCGGCCGTGCCCATAGTTTTATTGGACCTGGTAAGAAGTCTTCCAATTGCTTCTGATATGCTGATATCTTCATCCGCAACCATAACATCGGAAACCTGTTGCTTAAGCATATCGAAGAGCGCTTCTAATTCTGCGATTGTTTTTGGATCATTTCCGGTAGCGCTCAGCCTGAGTTTTACCATTCCATAATTTGGTAAATAAGCAAGTTTGATATTTGATGGCAAAGTTGTTTCAAACTCTTGTATGCGCTCTGCAAGAAAAGATTCTCCTATACCTGCGGTCAATAAAGTTCGATGAACTATGGGTTCTAATTGCACGCGTTCCTGTAATGCGGTAAGGATTTGCGCCGTCATCATTCCCTTCATTTCATGCGGAACGCCGGGCATTGATATTATAACCTTTCCGTCTTTTTCAAACCACATGCCGGGAGCAGTGCCTCTTTTGTTTTGTATCACTTTACATGTGCTCGGTACTTCTGCCTGTTTCAGGTTGCGCTCGATCAACGGCCTTTTGAATACATTTTCAAACAGGTGTTTTACGTTGACAAGCGCTTCATCGTTTATTATAAGCTTACCTCCGAAATACTGGCATAGCAGTGGTTTGGTGATATCATCGGCAGTTGGACCAAGCCCACCCGTGATCAATACGATATCTGATAATTTGATTTCTTCGTCGAGCGATTGCCATATATCCTTCCAGATATCGCCAACAGCAACGCGGCGATGCACACCAATACCAATTTTGTTTAGTTCCTGCGCAATCCAGGCACTATTAGTATCGATCGTTTGCCCGATCAGCAATTCATCGCCAATGGTAATAATCGATGATAATACGGGATTGCGATTCATGAAGAAGTCTGAATTTGTTACAAAGTTAACGGATGGTGCTATGAAAAAAATTTGTTTAGTTGGGCTAAGGTTTGTAGCTGTTTCGAGCACAAAGACAAAAGATGCTCAATATCTGGAGAAGCATACTTCAGAAAAAACAAGAATAGGTGGAAATGATCCTTATTCGGGTTTCTTTGATAGTTTTTTAGCGTAGATATTGTATTTGTCTACATTCCCGTATTCAAAATCGCAGATTGTATTCAGGGTTTTAATGATGCTTGATCCACCAGTCAACTTTTCCTCGATGATAAGAGTGACCTGATCAAAATAATTGAAGAAATTCTTTGCACCGCTAATCATTTCAACTTCCATTCCTTCCACATCTATCTTCATCAGTATTTTGGAATTTTTTGCAAGTCCGAATGATCCAAACACATCATCAAGCGCATTGATCTCGAATTTTTGCGTTGAAGCAGTCGCTTCTTCCACTCTTTTACTCGCTCCCAGGTTGGTCTTGTCTAGTTCAAAATGCTCTATAGAATGCTGTCTTCCCAATCCATAATTCAGTGCAGTTACCTTGTCTCCCACTTTATTGAGTTCAATATTCTTCCTGATCATTGAATAACTTTCATAAACTGGCTCGAATGCAAAACAACGGTAACCCTTATGCCCCAGCCATACGCTGTATTCACCCAGGCAGGCTCCTATATCAAAAAAAGCATTAAAATCCTGCTTCTCTATAAAATGTTTGATATCTAACTCGTAGGCATAATTGATATACTGGAAATCAAGTGTTTTTCCCCTTGTTTCGTACACGCCCATGCTTGTCCTGATCTTTTTCGCTTTAGAATAGGATTTCCGGGTGAACATGAACAGGATGGCGTTAATTGCCGAGCTGAACTCACCAAATCGCAAATATTCATATAAATACAGGGAATAGACTTTGATCCGATTCAAAAAATAGCTCATGGGGATTTCTTGATGCGCAAAGTAATATTATATTTTAAACTTTTATAGTGGTATGATTAAAAAATTACCGCCTTTGGTCAATGACAATTATCGAAGCAGGCAAAGACTGCGATTCGCGAAGAACTCTATATTTGATACGAATTTAATAGGTGATTCATGAAAAGAATTTGTTCAGTTGTTCTCAGCCTGGCTACTATTTTATGCGTGGAGGCACAAACGATAAAGGCCAAACTCGATGCAGCAGTCAGACAGCTGGAAAAGGACGCACAGCTAAAACATGGATTGATCGGATTTTCTGTTATTGATGCGGCAACCGGAAAGCCAGTTTATGAAAGAAACGGAGAAACTGGAATGGCTCCGGCGAGCACGCAAAAGATATTTACAAGTATTGCGGCATTTGAAATGTTGGGGAAAGATTACAGGTACAAAACAACATTTAGTTTCAAAGCAGGAAAGCTATATATCAATGCCTCGGGTGATCCTACCCTGGGAACCTGGCGTTTCAACCAGACAAAGCACGAACAAATTATCGCTTCTATAATTAATTCCTTTAACCGGAAAGGCATTAAAGACAAATTTGGAGCACTTGTGTTAATTACAAAAAATTTCGAATCTCAGTCTATTCCAAATGGATGGATTTGGGAGGATATTGGCAATTATTATGGGGCGGGACATGAAGAACTCAACTGGAATGAAAACCAGTTCGACCTTATTTTAAAACCTGGTAAGAAAGTCGGAGACTCAGTGCAGGTAATAGAAACCCATCCCCAGCTGGTCATTGACTTCATCAATGAATTAAAAACGGGTGCTAAAGGAAGCGGAGACAATGCCTACATTTATTATGGCCCCATTTATATGGTGCGAGTCGTTAGGGGTACCGTGCCATGCTGCGTTGACTCCTTTACTATCTCCGGATCGTTTGAAGGCTCAAGAATTTTCTATAGTGAGTTCTATGAGACATTACTGAAAAATCGTTTAGTCGATTTGTCAAAACCGTTCGAGTTTAATACATTAAATGCCCCTGACGGCGAAACTATTTCATTGTATGAGCACACATCTCCGGCATTTGATAGCATTAACTATTATTTCCTCAAACGAAGCATTAATCTTTATGGAGAAGCGCTGATACGAACTATTGCCAGAGAAAAATCTGGATTTGGGACATCTGGAAAGGGAATTGAACTAGTAAAAGAGTTTTTTGAAAAAATCGGTATTGAAAATTCCGCCCTCGATATCATTGATGGAAGTGGTCTTTCACCTCAAAATCGAGTTACCCCAAATTCACTCACCAGGGCTTTGCGATATGCAAAGAGCCGCAGTTGGTTCAATTCATTTTATTATGCCTTACCAGAAATCAACGGCATGAAAATGAAAAGCGGTCTGATAGGAGGGGCACGATCCTATGCGGGCTATCAAAAAACAGTTAATGGGAAGGAGTATATATTCTCTATCATCGTTAATAACTATAGCGGACCTTCCTCCGAAATAGACAAGAAACTGTTTAAGATTTTGGACATATTGAAATGAAAGCTCGCGGCTCGAAGCTCAAGGCTTAAAATAAGGTTCCAGTTTTTTCCTTAATTCGTCAGGCATGTTGGTTCTCTCCCTGGTTGAGGCTTTTAGAAAATAAAGTACAACCCTACCGCTGGTCAATAACTTTTTACTTTCATTAAATACTTCCTGGTAGAATTCAATTCTATGATCGGTTGTCAATTCTCTTAAACTTGTCCTGACTGTTAAAAGATCATCATAATGGGCGGGTCGCAAGTATTTAATGTGTATTTCAACAACCGGCATGATCACGCCCATTGCCTCCATTGTTTTGTAAGTATAACCCAATTGCCGGATTGCTTCCACTCGCCCTACTTCAAAGTATTGTGGATAGTTGCCATAGTAGACATAGTTCATTTGATCTGTTTCCGCGTAGCGGACCCGGACTTGAGTTTCTGATGTGAACAAGGTAAATGATTTAATGATTATTAGTCATCGGTTTGTACTTCTTTAATGTCAACCGACGATTGCTCCTCGATTTGCAACGCAAAATAATTCGAAAGTGGTTTTGCAAATATTATCAAAAGGATCGGAAATAGCGTCTCGAGCAGAATGGCCGGCCAGTCGGGTAGTCTCGATTGAGAAAAACTCTCTTCCGATGAAAACCTTGTAACGCGGGTAGAAAATTCAACATAAAGTTTCTGCAATAACTCAGGAAACTGGCGCGTCAGCGAATAAGTGCCGATACAGATAAAGAGAAAGAAGAGTATTTGGGCGGGGTTGGTCACGATCGAAAAATTGTTGTCAATCCTCGTTAATCTGGCTATACTGACTGACCATTCTTTTGACCGACTAATCAGGAACCAGGCTATTAAAAAATAAGCTCCGGCTGAACATAAACCAAGAATTGCTGTTTGTGTAACGCTGTCGAAACCATAACTGAGGCCTCTCACAATTATCGTAGCAAAGTGCCAGAATAAAACTTCTACCCCGTTCGTTGCGGAAATCAATCCAAGAATTATCAGTGCGAGTTGGATCAAAGTTGATTTATACATAAGCAGTCAAAAATTTGTCGAAAAGATAAATCTTACAATTAAATCATCCAATTCAACCGTTTTCTCAATTCTTTCTCAGAAAGAATTGTTAATCTACTCACTTATCCACAGGTGTTTGGAACGATGTTTGGTTGAAGATAAAATATTTAGAACCTTTAACCCGTTTACGAATAATAAGGATATTGGAATGATACGGATAACAGCAACGCTCATCTTCACCGGCATCCTGCAGTTTACCTTCGCCCAGCAAACACGTTTTATAAACGACGATCAAAAAAACTTTCACCAGGCAAAGGAATATTTCCAAAGGGAACAGTATAGCCTGGCCTATCCACTACTGAAAGATCTCAGTTTGCAGCAAAGGGAAACCGATCGCAGCAATAATGCGATCAACTACCAGGAAGTGAAGTTTTATACTATTGTCTGCGGGTTAAAGCAAGATGAGAAGGGAGCCGCAGAGAAAGCCAGGGAATTCATCAACCTGGAAGATAACCAGGCAAGGGTTGAAATGATGAGCTTTCATTTGGCAGAATATTATTTCCGGTTAAAGGAATACCCGGATGCAATGGACCTGTATGAGACCGTCAATATTGAAAATCTTAGCAACCGCGAGATCGCCGATATGAAGTTTCACCAGGGCTATGGTTATTTCGTAGCACAGCAATTTGATAAGGCAAAGCCGTTATTGGACGCAATCCGCCAGGTAAAGGATGATCCGAATTATGCCGATGCGAATTATTACTACGGTTTTATTTCATTTTACGAAGGCAAATACAAGGATGCGTTGGATGCTTTCACTGTTGTGGAAGACCATGAGAACTATGGCCAGGTAGCCCCATATTATATCGCGGTAATCTATTATATGCAAAACGATAAGCAAAAGGCTTTCGATTATGCAGAAAAGAAATTGAAACGTGGAAACCTCATCTATGAAAAGGAGATGCAACAACTCGTAGGTCATGGCTATTTTGTGCAGCAGCAATTCGAAAAAGCCCTTCCTTTTCTTGAGAATTACGTACAGAAGACTGAAAAAGTAAGCCGCGAAGACCTTTACGAACTTTCTTACAGTTATTATAAAACTGGTAATTGGAATAAAGCAATAGATGGATTTAAGCAATTAGGCGGTAACAAAGATTCCCTGGCGCAAAGCGCCATGTACTATCTCGGTGATGCCTATCTGAAAACAGGGCAGAAGGCTAATGCAAGAAATGCGTTTCTGTTTTGTTCATCCAACAGCAGCAACCAGCAGCAGCGGGAGATATCCTTATTTAATTACGCAAAACTTTCGTACGAACTGGGATATCACGATGTCGCTCTCGCAGAATTTCAAAAATTCGTTCAGGCTTATCCTAATTCCAGTTATATCACTGAAGGCAGGGAATTACTGATCGGCCTGCTCACCAACACTAATAATTATAAAGATGCACTAACCCTGCTGGATTCTATAAAGTCTCCATCACCCATTGCAAAAAAATTATATCCCCAGATCTTATATGGCCGTGCCACGGAGCTCATCAATGATGGGATGCTGATTAGCGCAA
>JGI24806J26614_1000822_pt1 | contig 10456 bp, 6 predicted proteins | sample Kansoi200umMDA_FD_26614 | JGI IMG/M metagenome (IMG submission 26614) | reverse complement strand
ATAACTGCTTCTGGTCTCACTACCGGTGGCCACGGGGTATTCCAACAAGTATATTAACGCCGGCAACATCCAGAATAAAGGTTTTGAATTGGTAGCAAATGGTTTTCCGATCAGAAACCGGGATTTTAGCTGGGAGATAGCACTGAATCTTGCACTTAACCGTAATAAAGTAAAGGAATTGAGTCCCGACGTGAAGAGCTTTGCCCTCGGCGGAGGTTTTAAACGTTCCGGTACTCCGATTGTGGTAGAAGGCAAGCCCTATGGCGATATAGGAGCTTTCGTGTGGGCAACCGACGCCAAAGGAAATCGTTTAGTGACGGCGGCTGGTAAACCAGTTCTAAGCAGTGATCAAGCAGTTATTGGCAATTTCAATCCCAAGGAAACAATTGGTTTTACCAACACATTCACTTATAAGAATTTTTCCGTGCGCGTATTGGTGGATGGGCGCATTGGAGGTACAATAGTGTCCGGCACCGAAATGAATCTTGCATTTAGCGGCATTCCCGAAGTGACCGCGCAATACCGTGAAGGTGGATGGAATTTAGGAGGAGTTGATACCAGCGGTAATGCCGTTGCAGCGACGATCAGCTCCCAGGATTTTTGGCAGATCGCTTCCGGTAAACGTTACGGAGCAGGTCAATTTTTTGCCTATAGTGCTACCAACTTCAGACTCAGAGAAGCTTCAATCGGATATGAGATCCCATTAAAATCAATTGCTTTTATGTCATTCGTAAAAGGAATTAAGATCTCTGCGGTTGGCCGCAATTTGTTCTGGCTGTACCGCGGCAAGTCAATCCTGGATATTCCGGGAGTTGGAAAACGTAAAATGTGGTTTGATCCCGACATGGCTTTAGGTAATGGCAACTGGCAAGGTGCCGAATATGGTACTTTGCCTTCAACACGCAGTGTAGGGGTTAATTTAAAAATTACCTTTTAATTAATTAAATTCGCTTCGTATGAAATTAATAAAAGTCTTAGTAACTACCCGGGTGCAAATTGCTATCATATGTGCTAGTCTCCTGTTTGTAACTAACTGTACAAAAAAATATGGACAGATTAACACCGATAGAAATACTGTTGCAACCATTGGTCCCGCGGAATTACCCTTTCTTTTTGCGAGAGCAGAAAAAGAGGCGACGCCCAGTATTTGGAATTACCAGATCGCGCAAAACCTTTTTGCCGATCAATATGCACAATATTTTGCATGTACCGCGACTTATTTTAATTCTGATCGCTTAGTGATGAGGCAGGATTGGGTATATGCTGCTTTTGATCCAATTTATACGGATGTGGTGCCTCAGCTGCAGTCAATCTTTCAAGCTGCTGATCCTCAATCGGCCGAATATGCGCTGGCGAACGTTTTGTGGGTATTGGTATTTCACAGAGTCACAGATTATTGGGGGCCCATTCCCTATTTCCAGGCTGGTGTCCCCGCCAATTCGGTTCCTTATGATCCCCAGGATCAGATCTATGACGATTTCTTCAAAAGATTGGATGCTGCAGCCGCGGTTTTGAAGACAAAACTAACCGAAAAGCCTTATGGTGATTTTGATTTGATCTATGCAGGAGATGTGAACAAATGGCTCAAGTTCACTAATACGCTGCGCCTTCGCCTGGCGTTGAGAGTATCGAAAGTAGATCCTACGAGGGCCCAGGCAGAAGCTGAGGCGGCGGTAGCTGATGGTACTCTAAGTACTAGTCCGGATGATGACGCCCTTGTGAAAAGGAGTGTAACGGGCGATGATAATAATGGCCTGTCTATTATGTCCGATTGGAATGAGTTCAGGATGAGCGCCACCATGGAATCGGTATTGAAAGGTTATTCTGATCCCAGGATGCCTGTGTATTTCTTACCTGCTCAAACCACCGGGACCTTCGAAGGAGAAAGAAATGGTCTTACAGCAACCCAACTAAGTACGATAGGTGACGCCCGGCATAATGGAAGATCACATGCCGGTCCCCGGTGGGCCTCGCCCGGCTATGGTGGCCTTGCAACCTATCTGGCCACACCTCAGAATGTAATGGCTACGGCGGAAGCTTATTTTCTCCGTGCAGAAGGAGCCTTGCTTGGATGGAATATGGGCGCAACAGCGCAAGAGCTATATGAAGGAGGGATCACTAATTCTTTAAAACAATGGGGAATTACCGATGCCGCGGTTATAAATTCCTACATTAATAGTGTGGCCACGCCCATCGCACCCAATGACTTTCTGAATTCACCGCCGGTGACGAATATTCCCGTGAAATGGGTCCCGGGAAATATAAATACGGAACTGGAACAGGTTGCGCTACAGAAATGGCTTGCCACGTTCCCCGACGGCATGGAAGCGTGGGCCGATTACCGACGAAGTCACGTGTTGAAACTTTATCCTATCGCAAACTCCGATAATCCTGATATCACCAATACAACCACGCAATGGATAAGGAGAATTCCGTTCCTTGACGGGGAAAAGTCGACTAATAAGGCCGCTGTGGAGGCAGCTGTCTCGTTGCTCGGCGGTCCTGATAAAATAACAACGCCCCTGTGGTGGGACAAGAATTAAATCTACAAGAACTTTTCATATGGATTCCACCGTTCATCCGGTGGAATCTTTTTTTAATGTAGTAACATTGTGCAGTGATCACATTTTGTGTAACTTTTTAAGTTTACAGTTTTTCAAATTGTCCGCAAGATGTCTAAATATTCAGGCATTTTTTTTTGGATTACCCTTGTTTTTTGCTCCTGCAAAAATGATAATAGTACTTTGTTCACCAGCCTTGATGAAAACACGACCGGAGTAAACTTTCAAAATACATTTTTCGATGATGGTCCTTTAAATGTGGCTAATTATATCTATTTCTACAATGGCGGAGGCGTCGCAATCGGCGATATCAACAATGATGGCCTTCCCGACATCTTATTTACCGGGAACATGGTAAGAAACCGCTTGTTTTTAAATAAAGGAGATTTTCAGTTCGAAGATATAACTGCACGCAGCGGAATTGCGGAAAAACAAGGGTGGTGTACCGGGGCGACCATGGTCGACATTAATAATGATGGCAAGTTGGACATTTATATCTGCCGCAGTGCTGATGCAAGACCTGAAATGAGAAAGAATCTATTATTTATAAATAATGGCGACTTAACATTTACTGAAAAAGCGGAAAAGTTCGGGCTGGCTGATACGGGTTATTCGACCCAGGCCACATTCTTCGATTATGATAAAGATGGTGATCTGGATTGTTTTATCATAAATCATTCCACGCAAAAATATACAGCAGGTGTCCAGGATAACCCTGGCCTCCGCAAAGAATACAATTCAGCTTCTGCAAGTAAATTATACCGCAACGACGGAGAGCATTTTACCGATATAAGCCATCAGGCAGGTATCACATCCAATGTACTGACGTTTGGTTTGGGCGTTGCCGTATCCGATCTTAACAATGACGGGTGGCCCGATATATTTGAATCAAATGATTTTAATGAACCGGATTATCTCTTTATCAATAACCGCAATGGAACATTTACAGAACAACTTTCAAAATGCATGGATCAAACTTCGCTGTTTTCTATGGGCTCTGATGCGGCAGATTACAACAACGATGGCTTCGTTGACATATTGACATTAGACATGCTGGCGCAAGATAATAAGACGCAAAAGATGCACAGCGGCGCTGAAAATTTTGATAAGCTCCAATACCTGTTTACGCAGGGCTTTTATTACCAATACAGCCGCAACATGCTTCAAAAGAATAATGGGGATGGTACGTTTAGCGAAGTGGGTCAGTTGTCCGGCGTTTCCAATACTGACTGGAGTTGGGCGGCACTTTTTGCTGATTATGATAATGATGGTTATAAAGACCTGTTTGTTACGAATGGCTATGTGAAGGATTATACCGATATGGATTTTCTGAAGTATTCTATAGACAGGTTGATCCGTTCGAAACATGGTGAAGCGGTTGACGCTATCCCCGAGTATATAAAGAAAATGCCGACTATCCAGATACCCAAGGCAATCTTTCAAAACAATGGTAACGGAACATTCACCAGGAAAACGTCGGAATGGGGATTGAATGCAGCCGGTGTTTCAGCAGGCGCTGCCTATGCCGATCTCGATAATGACGGCGACCTTGATCTTGTGATGAATAACGCAAATGATTACGCAAGCATATATAGAAACAATAGTGAGAAGCTTGTAAAAAATAATTTCTTGAAAATAAAATTGATGGGGCCAGCAGGTAATGTGCGCGGGATCGGTTCCAAGGTAACCTTGTACAGTGGCGGCAATAAATATTACCAGGAGGCAATGTCCGTGAGGGGTTTTCAATCCTCCGTGGACCCCGTATTAGATTTTGGTCTTGGCAAGAAATCCATTGTTGATTCGCTGCTGGTAATCTGGCCCAATGACAAAATGCAAATGCTAAAAAATGTAAAAGCGAATCAAACAATTTATGTCAATATAAAAGATGCCACGGCAACATGGGTTTATGATTCAGCCGCCTCCGCATCAAAGTATTTTATACCACAGCCGGCTATTAATTTTGCGCACACCGAAAATCAATTTAACGATTTTACGATACAACCTTTATTGATAAACTATTTGTCCCGGCAGGGGCCCTCTATGGCAAAGGCTGATGTAAACGGTGACGGGAGAGAAGATGTATTTATCGGAGGCGCCAAAGGGCAACCGGGCCGGTTATTTATTCAATCGGCCAATGGAAAATTTATTGAAAGTCCTCAGCCCGCCTTGACAAAGGACTCCTTATCGGAAGATGTGGCGGCCGAATTTTTTGATGCGGATAACGACGGTGATATGGATTTGATCGTTGGTAGCGGTGGTTATGAATTTAATGAAAACGATGCTGCATACCAGGACCGGCTCTACCTGAACAATGGCAAAGGTATTTTTTCTAAAAAGGAAAACGCATTGCCTCCTATCCATGTCAGCAAAAGTTGTGTAAAGGCAGGTGATATAGATGGCGATGGTGATATGGATTTGTTTGTGGGTGGAAGAGTGGTGCCGGGAAAATATCCTGCACCGCCGGAAAGCTTCCTGTTGTTGAATGATGGTAAAGGAAATTTTATCGACGCAACCAATAACATTTTTCCTGCTTTTAAAAATATGGGAATGATTACCGATGCCCTTTGGATGGATATTAACAAAGATGGCAAAAATGATCTCATTGTAGTAGGAGAATGGATGCCGGTGAAAGTTCTAATTAATCATGACAAGGTTCTGAAAGATGAAAGCAGCAATTACATAAAATTTACCACTAACGGATGGTGGAATAAAATCTATGCAGATGATTTTGACGGGGATGGAGATAAGGACCTGGTAATTGGCAATATCGGGCTCAATACACAATTTCATTCCAGTGAGAAAGAGCCTTTGCAACTTTATTATAAGGATTTTGACGGTAACGGATCCATAGACCCCGTATTCTGTTACTATATTAACGGCGTTTCCTATCCTGCTAATTCAAGAGACGATCTGGCAGACCAGTTGCCCATGGTCAAGAAAAAATTCCTGGAATATTACCAGTATGCCAACGCAACCATCACCGACATTTTCACATCCGACCAGCTAAAGGATGCGAATGTGTTAAGTGTAACAGAACAGTCCACCCTCTACCTGCAAAACGATGGTGGCAAAGGTTTTAGTAAGAAGCCTTTGCCAATCGAAGCTCAATATGCACCTGTTTATGCGATCATTTCTGTCGATGCAAACAAAGATGGGAAAAAGGACTTGTTGCTTGCCGGTAATAATTCGTGGACAAGAATAAAGTATGGACGCTATGATGCAAACCATGGAGTCCTATTGATTGGTGATGGCAAAGGGAATTTTAGTTATGTTCCCCAAACGCGAAGCGGCTTGAACGTACGGGGCGACGTGCGAAGTATATTATCACTAAAAACAGTCGCGGCAGAGAGCATTTTGTTTGGAATCAATAACGGTCCGGTAATAAGTTACCGGCTTCATTAAATCAACTGAATGCTGGAAATACGACACCGATATGTCTAAAGGATCACGTTGTGGAGAATGATGTTGCTGATTTTTTTGAACAACTATTCGCTCAAAAAGCTGTATTTCACTTTTAATTTTTAAATTTCCAAATAAATAGTTTTTCCATTTTCCTATCACTTATGAGATAAAACCATCCGGAATCGATCACTTTTATTTTGACCATTTAAATTTTTACCATGCAGACACAACGCAGATCTTTCTTGAGAAAGCTTTTTGGTTCATTGGCAGCAGTAACAGGTATAGGATTAACGGCTAGCGCAAAAAATAATTCAACTGAAGAAAAAGTAGTATCGAATGTAGTTTACGATCAGGAGGTTCCTTTGTTTGCCGGGAATACTCGCCTGGGTAACCTTGTTTTTATCGCTGGCAAAGGGGCACATTTCCAAGGTGATATCAGGGCCCATACGGATCACGTTCTAAAAGAACTGGAAAAGGAATTAATTCTGGCTGGTTCTTCAATGAAGAAAGTATTAAAAGTAACTGTCTATCTAAATGACATAGCGGATTACCAGGCCATGAACGAAACATACAAGGGCCGCTTTGGAGACAAACCGCCAGTACGCTCGACCATTGCCGTGGCAAAAGGAGGCGTGCCCGGCGATTCCCTGGTGGAAATGGATTGCATTGCTTACATATGAGCAAGTGCAATCTTCACTACATTAAAATGAATTCGATGTCATAAGGGAGGTGCTACAAAAGTTTCCGCATCGGGCAAAAACACAACAGTTTATATAGTGTTTATTAAATGTAGTTACCCGAAACTCTTTTGTACGCCTGGCATTATTAAGTCTTATAGTATCGCACAAATGCAATCCAAATACGAAAAATTTAAAAAAACATAGTGATGGGGTTCACAAAATTTACGCTATGCTGAAAAAAAATCCGGGTTTAATTATTCAACCTTCATTGAAAGCATTTCTGTTTTTCTTAATTGCCATTGTCTTTACAGGATGCAAAGGAAACTCAGGTTTACCACGGGGCGATTCAGACAACGGTGGTCTTTTTTTGCCCGGCAATTTTGAAGCTGTTGTTGTTGCGGACAGTCTTGGTGGTGCCAGGCATTTGGCTGTGAATGATAATGGAGACATCTATGTGAAGCTAAGAAGTGTTTATCCCGACGGCGGTAATGTTGCACTGCGCGATGAGGACAATGATGGCAAAGCTGATATCATAAAAAAATTCTCGGTATATGTAGATTCATTCGGTTATGGTACCGGAATGCGCATACACGATGGCTATCTTTATTACAGTTCCACAAGCGATGTATTTCGGTGTAAATTAAAACCTGGTGAATTGCTTCCTGACACGAATGCAGAATTGATTCTTACGGATGATTTTCGGCACGATCCTCATGGTTTTAATCATACTGCGAAGCCGATAACATTTGATGGCAAAGGAAATATGTATGTGCCTTTTGGTTCGCCCTCCGATGTGTGCCAGGTGTTTGACAGAATACCCGAATCACCCGGGCAGAATCCCTGCCCTCAACTGGAAGAGCATGCAGGAATCTGGATTTTTGATCCCAACAAAAAAAATCAAACAATTAAAGATGGAAAGCGCTTTGCGACGGGTATAAGGAGTGCTGTCGCAATTACATGGAATCCTCTTGACAAGAATATCTATATTGTCCAGCATGGTCGCGATGACCTGCACAGAACATGGCCCGAAAAATACACAAAGTGGCAAAGTGCATTGTTGCCTTCTGAAGAATTTTTACTAATAAAAGAAGGTGCTGATGCCGGCTGGCCTTATTATTATTATGACCAGATTCAGGGCAAAAAATTATTAAACCCCGAATACGGCGGTGATGGTAAAAAGGAAGCCAACGGCAGTAAATATGACCAGCCACTAATGGCATTCCCCGGCCACTGGGCCCCAAATGATTTGTTGTTTTATACGGGAGACCAATTTCCTGAACACTATAAAAATGGGGCCTTCATTGCTTTTCATGGTTCTACTATACGTGCACCTTATTCCCAGTCCGGCTATTTTGTAGCATTCGTTCCATTCAAAGATGGCAAACCCTCTGGTCAATGGGAAGTTTTTGCCGACGGTTTTGCCGGCATGGATACTATTGTAAATACGACAGATGCGCAATGCAGACCAATGGGGCTTGCACAGGGGCCCGACGGTTCTTTATACATCAGCGATTCACGCAAGGGAAAAATATGGCGCATTATGTATAAGGGTGACAAAACAAAATTTGGCGCTGCAGACCTTGCCGTGATGGAAAAAAGAAAAATGAGCGCACATATAAGAACGCCGGATGAAGTGGCAGATAACCTGGAGAAAGGAACAGCTACAGGCGGAGAAAAGATTTACAAAACTTACTGCGTTGCCTGTCATTTAAATGACGGTAAAGGTGATGGCAGCCGCTTTCCGCCCCTGGACAGTTCCGAGTATGTGTTGGGTGATAAAAGCAGACTCATTGATATTTTACTCAACGGCATGCAACAGCAGATCACGGTAAAGGGTAAACAGTACAACAACCTTATGCCGAGTCATCGCTTCTTATCAGACAATGAGCTGGCGCTGGTTTTGGCCTATGTGCGGCAAAATTTCGGCAATAATGCCAGCGAAATTACGCCCGAAGAGGTGGCAGGCCTGAGAAACAAAGCAACCACTAACAACGCTGAACAAATAAAACGGTAATATATGAAAAAGCTCATCAGCATTTTTATCTCTGCACTTCTATTATCATCTGGCAGTAACGCACAAGCAACCGATCCTGAAGCACGCATCAAAGAACTAGGGATCCAGTTGATCAAACCTACGCCACCTGTTGCCAATTATGTCAAAGCCGTTCGCGTAGGCAATTTGATTTTTTTATCGGGTCATGGTCCCGATAAACCTGAGGGTGGAATGGTCACAGGAAAGGTAGGCAGTGATCTTACCATTGACCAGGGGAAAGATGCAGCAAGATTAGCGGGGATCTCTTTATTGTCAACACTTAAAGCCGAAGTCGGCGATCTGAACAAAGTAAAACGAATTGTAAAAGTATTGGGTATGGTCAACTCCGTTCCAACATTTGACAAACATTCGATGGTCATNAACGGATTTTCTGACCTGATGGTAGAAGTTTTTGGAGAAAATGGCAAGCACGCCCGTTCTTCAGTGGGTATGAGTTCATTGCCAAATAATATTGCCGTGGAGATTGAAATGATCGCAGAAGTGAAGGATTAATGTTGCCCGGCTTAATTGTGCTCATCCGCAATCGCGATTAAAATTTATTCGATAACCTCATTAAAATAACCCGCATGAAACGCCGTAGTATCATAAAGAGCCTTACAATGCTTCCGTTTGCAGGAACATTGGTTCCCTTTAAATCACTTTTTGCTGCATCCCCCGCAAATAATAATTCGGTAATTAATGGTGCTGAAAAACTGGCAGCAACAGGCGATCTACCCGCAGGTCCCAATATCTTTCAGTCCATCGGCGTTGAGCCCATCATCAACTGTCGTGGTACATTCACCATTATTGGCGGCTCTGTTGAACGTCCCGAAGTACGCGCAGCAATGGAAGCAGCCTCGAAAGATTTTGTACAGTATGATGAGCTGGCAGATGGAATTGGTAAAAGGCTTGCAGAGTTAACCGGTGCGGAATGGGGAATGGTTTCATCTGGTTGTGCTGCGGGGATGAAACATGTAACGGCGGCATGTGTTACCGGCGGCGATCCTGAAAAACTGATTCGCATACCTGATCTTACAGGTTTTGATAAAACAGAAGTGGTCATCCCGAGGTCTTCCAGGAATCTTTATGACCATGCTATCCGCAACATAGGAGCAAGGATCATCGAAGTAAATACGCCCGAGGAATTAGAAAATGCATTGAATGCACGAACGGCTATGATCTATATTATGGCTTATGATGAGTCGCAACCGGGTCAGCCGCTTTCTCTCGAAAATATTGCGAAAATCGCGAAACCCGTCAAGGTTCCTATTCTGGTGGATGCAGCAGCAGAAGTACTTACCATACCGAATATTCATTTGCAGCGTGGTGCGGACGTAGTGGTATATAGTGGTGGCAAAGCCATTTGTGGTCCGCAATGCGCCGGTCTTGTGATTGGAAGAAAAGACATCCTGATGTCCGCATGGCAAGCGAGTTCGCCGCACCATGGACCGGGGCGTGATAACAAAGTTGGCCGTGAGGAAATGATGGGTATGCTCGCTGCTGTGGAAGCATGGACAAAACGCGATCATGAAGGTGAATGGAAAACATGGCTTTCGTGGCTGGATCATATTGCTAAAAAAGTTTCCACTATTGATGGCGTAACAACTTCGGTATTTGAACCAACCGAACTTTCGAACCGTTCGCCGGTATTGCGCATTCAATGGGATCCCGAAATGTTAAACATCACCGGTGAAGAAGTTGCGGAAGAGCTGGGCAGAAATAAACCACGAATTGCCATTGGTGCTGAGACTAAAGAAGGAAAGACCTCCATTAATATTACA
>JGI24806J26614_1000821_pt1 | contig 10459 bp, 13 predicted proteins | sample Kansoi200umMDA_FD_26614 | JGI IMG/M metagenome (IMG submission 26614) | reverse complement strand
ACCGAATACAAAGAAGTTGACTATGGCACCCTTGAAAATATTTGCATGGTTGCCTATACAAAAGAAAAAGGCTCCCCTGACGAGCTAGTATCCACAGAAGTTTCAATATTGATGGCAATCCAAGAAGGCTGGTATGATAAGAATGGCTCAAAATGGGTAACGATGCCAGAGAAAATGCTTAAGTATCGTGCTGCTTCTTTTTGGACCAACGAATATGCTCCAGAAATATCGATGGGAATGAAAACCGAAGAAGAAGCCGAAGACATAATCGACATTGAACATACCGATATCAGCAACGATGTTGCTAAAGAAATTACCTTAAAGGCAAATTCTAAAGAAATCAATTTCGATGAAGAGAATGGTATTGATTCATTGGAGAAGTTGCCAGAAAAAGAACCATCGGTACTTGAAAAAGTAGGCCAGCAATTAGCAGAGCAAGAAGAGGAACCAACATCGACAGGTAGAGAACCCAAATTTTAATGAAGCTGCACGTAATCGGTACCGGAAGCAAAGGTAATGCCTACATCATTCAAAACGATGATGAGGCATTACTAATCGAATGTGGATGCAAGTTTTCAGACACCTTAAAGGCAATAAACTACAAGCTTAAGAAAGTGTCTGGCATGCTTATAAGCCATAGTCATCTGGACCATTGTAAACACGTAAAAGATGTTATCAAATCAGGAATCGATGTCTTTTGCTTAAAGGAAACCAGCGACACTTTCGGAGTAGCCAGTCATAGAATCAATAATGTTTTACCAGGTAAAATATTTATGGTAGGCAATTTCAAAGTCGCCGCTTTCGAACTAAAGCATGATGTTCCATGCTTAGGCTTTATAGTTGAGCATTCTCAGACTGGTAGATTCTGCTTTATTACTGATAGCTACTATTGCGAGTATAAACTACCTGCTTTAAACAACATGATAGTCGAGGCAAATTACTGTGAAACAATTCTACAGGCTCGTCTTGATGCTGGTGAGGAACCCAGTTTTTTGAGAGACCGAGTTATCCGGAGCCACATGAGCCTTCAAACTTGTAAGCAGCTTTTACAAGCAAACGATTTAAAAAACGTGTACAACATCGTGTTAATTCACCTAAGCGACCGGAACAGCCATGCTCTTCGCTTTCAAAAAGAAATTAAAGATTTAACCGCCAAAAAAGTAACAATTGCAGAAAACGGAACAGTTATATCATTTGGCAAAACACCATTTTAACTTGAAAAAATACCAATACGGAGCTATGAGCTCTAAATATCAGCTAGAAGCTGAACATAAACTAACTGCTTATTGTGCAATGGTCTTGCATTACCGGTCCAGTGCTCATTTAATAGCATTATATGGCCCTGAAGAAATATTGGAAGACTCCTGGCTAAATCCATTTGGAGCAATATCGGAAAGGCTGGATGAAATCTTCGGAGGGGAGAATGCTTTTGACAAATACGTGCAGGAACATTTACCGGAGATACAAAAGGCTTTAGATTCTATTACCAAACTTATTTAAATATGGATACAAAAACAGAAAAATTTGACTTGTGGTGCATCGTTGAGTTATTTGGTCACTCGCAAATCGCCGGTAAATGTACCGAACAAAACATAGCTGGGACAAACATGCTGAGGGTTGATGTGCCTGAAACAAGTAAACAGGGAAGCTTCACAAAGTTCTACGGTTCAGCTGCTATTTATGCTATCAATCCTGTTAGCGAAGAAATAGCAAAAGCGAAAGCGGAAAGCTTACAAATTGCTCCTATTAAAGCTTGGGACATTAAGGAAATGCAGGATAAAGTACTTACAATCACTGGAGGAGATAAAAACTTTGATTTCAATATGAATGAGGACGATCTCCCTTACTAAATAGTAAAATACTGGCGGGGAAACATGATGCAGCAACATCACCCAGCCTATAATCACAACAACGATGACAGAATTAGAATACGACGACTTTCTGAAAAGCAAAGTCAGGCTTGCTCAACCCGATGGTTTTGCCTGTGAGCTTGAAGAAATAAATCAAGCGCTAAAACCTCACAATAAATTAATGGTTAAGTGGCTGGTTGAGGGTGGTAGACGCGCCTGTTTTGCATCCTTCGGATTGCATAAGACCGTTACACAGTTAGAAGCTCTTCGGGTAACATTAACCAAAACTGGTGGCAGAGGATTAATCATTGCTCCGCTTGGGGTAAGAGCTGAATTTACGAAAGATGCAACAAATATTCTCGGGTGGTCCGAAGGGCCTAAATTCATTAGACGAATTGAGGAAGCTGGCGAAACCGGAATCTACATCACCAATTACGAAACTGTTCGGGATGGGAAACTAGACCCTCGCCTTTTTGAAGCGGCCAGTCTTGATGAAGCTTCCGTTTTGCGCGGACTTGGAGGTTCTAAAACATTCAGGGAATTTATGAGACTATTCACCGGCGACAGTGGTCCTAATGGTGACCGTCGCGGAACTGACGTAGTTAAATACAGATTTGTTGCAACCGCCACGCCTTCTCCGAACGATTACATTGAATTACTTGCATACGCCGATTTTCTTGGAATCATGGATGTTAGTCAGGCTAAAACAAGATTCTTTAAAAGAGACAGCACCAAGGCTGACAATCTTAAGATTTACGAGCATAAAGAGGAGGAGTTCTGGTTATGGGTTGCAAGTTGGGCTTTATTCGTATCCAAACCTTCAGACCTTACCGGTAACGAAAACGACGATGATGGTTACATATTACCTCCGTTGGATATCCGCTGGCATGAAATCCCGTCCGACCACACTAAAGCCGGTACCGAGAAGAATGGCCAGTATAAGGCATTTGCTGAAACAGCTATCGGTCTCGAAGGCTCCGCAAAGGAAAAAAGATTAAGCCTTGCCAACCGTGTCGATAAGATGGTTTCGATTGCATCCGAGGATCCTGATGCTCACATAATGCTGTGGCATGATTTAGAAGATGAGCGTAGAATGATTGAAAAAGCTTTTCCAGATTGTAAGTCTGTCTTTGGCAGTCAGAAACTGGAAATCAGGGAAGAAATAGTTATGGACTTCTCTTCCGGAAATCTTTCAAAATTAGCTGGTAAACCATCCATGCTCGGTTCAGGTACTAATCTGCAGAAGTATTGTTCATGGGCAATTTATTCAGGGATAGGATTTAAGTTCAACGATTTCATCCAATCAATACACAGATTCTTAAGGTTTGGTCAGCCTAACCGCGTTCGCATTGACCTCATTTACACTGAGGCTGAAAGGCAAATCAGAAAACAACTTGAAAGAAAGTGGCAACAACACAATTTAATGGTTAACAAAATGATTGAAATTATAAAAAAATTCGGCCTGTCACAGGCAGCAATGGCCCAAATGCTTACTCGAAAAATGGGAGTAGAACGAGTTGAGATTAAGGGCGAAAGATTCACCTGGGTGAACAATGATAATGTTAAGGAGCTACCATTGATAGAAACTAATTCTGTCGGTCTTATACTATCCTCTATCCCTTTTGAAATGCAATATGAATACTCACCTAACTATGCTGATTACGGCCACTGTGAGAGTAGTGAAGAATTTTGGCAACAAATGGATTATTCGACACCGCAAGCTTTCAGAACTTTGATGCCTGGCAGAATATGCGCAATTCATATTAAAGACAGAATTATACCTGGTGGCATTAATGGACTAGGCTTTCAAACTGTTAGTCCTGTTCACATCAAATGTTATAATCATTTCGTTAAACATGGCTTTGCTTACATAGGAATGAAAACGATCGTTACTGATGTGGTGAGAGAAAATAGCCAAACTTATCGTCTCGGATGGACCGAGCAATGCAAAGATGGCTCCAAAATGGGTGTAGGCATGCCTGAGTACCTTTTACTTTTCCGTAAACCACCAAGCGATACAAGCAATGCGTATGCTGATATCCCAGTACTTAAGGAGAAACGAGAATATGATAAATCCAGTGGCCAGTATAGCAATAACGGTTATTCCCGTGCAAGATGGCAAATGGATGCTCATGGGTTTACCAGATCTTGTGGTGACAGGTTATTAAACCCAGTTGAAGTTTCAAGATTAGAATCTGATGCTATATTCAAATTATTTAAAACATATAGTCTGGAAGAAGTTTGGGACTTCGAGCAGGTCGTAAAAATTGCGGAAACAGTAGAAGCTGCCGGCAAACTTCCTCCAGGATTCATGTTACTTCAACCTCAAAGCTGGAGCGAGGAGGTCTGGACCGATATAACCAGAATGTTAACGCTAAATGGTTCGCAATGGAGCCACGGAAAAGAAGCTCATGTTTGCCCTATGCAGTTTGATATTGCAGACAGAGTAATTGAGCAAATGAGTAATCCGGATGATCTTGTTCTGGATTATTTCGGAGGACTGGGTACTGTACCATTGAGAGCTATCAAAAAAGGTCGCAGAGGTTACGGTATAGAGCTAAATCCGGTTTACTTTTTGGATGGAGCCGGCTATCTGAAATCTGAGGAGCTTAAGCGAAACGTTCCAACATTGTTTGATTTAATATCGGAGGAGGTAGCGTAATGAAGAAATCATATTTAACAGTAACAGATATGTTTTGCGGCGCCGGTGGTAGTTCACAAGGCGTCAGAAGACTTGAAAACCGTTTGAACTTGGGTATTGAGGTATCACTTGCAATGAACCACTGGAAGCTCGCTATTGAAACACACAACACTAATTTTCCAGATACGATGCATGATTGTACAGATATATCCGCTTGTGACCCTCGGCGATATCCGTCAACAGATATCGCAGTTATGTCCCCTGAGTGTACTACGCACTCACCAGCTGGTGGCAATACCCACAAAGCGCTAAAAAAGCAGATGGACATGTTTAACACAAATAAGATTGACCCTGCTACTGAACGTTCAAGGGCCACTATGTGGGATGTATGTCGCTTTGCGGAATATCATAATTATAACGCCATCATCGTTGAAAACGTTGTCGAAGCAAAAACCGGATGGGTTCTTTTTGATTCTTGGTTAAATGCTATGCATAATCTAGGCTATAATCATAAATGCGTTTACTTAAATTCTCAGCATTGTCACCCTACGCCACAAAGCAGAGATAGAATGTATGTTGTATTTTGGAAAAAAGGGAACAAAGCACCTAATCTCGAGCATACACCTGATGCGTGGTGTCCGGCCTGCGAAAAAAACATTAAAGCTGTTCAAGTTTGGAAGAACCCGGATCGCAAGTTTGGTAAATATCGTTCGCAGTATTTATACCGGTGCCCGGTGCATGGAATTGTAGTTGAACCGTATTATTACGCTGCTTTCAACATTATCGATTGGAGCGATTTAGGCACCCGGATTGGTGACAGGAAAAAGCCATTAAGCGATAATACTACTAGAAGAATAAACTTTGGTTTAGACAAATACGGTAACGAGCCATTGGTTGTCACCACTAAATATCATTCTGAAAAGCCTGAGTATGGCACAAAGAAACTAACAGAGCCTTTAAGAACTCAATGTGCAGAACAGGCACACGGTTTATTCAGCCCGTTCCTAATAGATGATAAGCAGACAACAGGGATTGACTTTCGCGTTCGTGGAGTTAATCAGCCAATAAACACCACTCATACATCGCCTAATGTAAAATTGATAAACCCTTACATCATCGAAATGAACAAAACCGGTGAATGTAAACCTGCAACAAATCCGGCATCCACCATTACTGCTGGCGGTATAAATCATGCTATTCTTAATGCGCCGTTTATTGTTAAAGGCGAACATACATCTTTGGACGGGTATGTTCGAAAAGTTACTGATAATCTGCAAACACAAACCGTACGACAAACCATGTCCTTGATAACTCAGCCTATAATTACGACGAATCGCGGCAAAAGTAATGCACATCCGGCAACAAAACCCATGACAACACAAAGTTCTATGATTAACCATGGCTTGGTAACTGACGAAGCATTGAATAGTTTTTTGGCTTACAATAACAATGGAATCCAGGTTAGCCACATTTCGGAACCTTGCGATACTCAAGCGACTAAGGACAGAATGAGCATTATCAATTACCATAAACCAAATATTGAGGATTGCTATTATCGAATGCTGAACAGACATGAGGTTAAATTATCCATGGCTTTTGATAAAGATTATACAATCCTCGGTTCAGGAAAAGACCAGGTTAAACAATGTGGGAACGCAGTAACACCACCAGTAATGGAGTGGTTAGTAGAAAGAGTAGTTGAAAGTTTGAATTAAAGAATATGAAAGTAGCATACATAGCTCACCCAATTGGTGGGAACGTACATTATAACATCCGACAAGTAGTAAAGATTGTTGGCGAGATTAACAGAACGGAAACAGATGTTTTACCGTTTGCACCATACATTGTTGATTGTCTGGCCTTAAACGACAGTAATCCCGAAGAGCGAAAGAGAGGGTTCAAAAACAATTACTTTTACTTTGAATCCGGATTTATCCAGGAGCTTCGTCTTTATGGTACACACATAAGCCCAGGAATGCTGGAAGAGATTGAGTGGGCAACAAAGTTTGGTATCGAAATTAAAAACTTTATTGCCGAGCCAAATCAACAAAATGACTTGTTCAGCCAAATAGTTAAAGCTGTTTCAAAAACTACAGGTCTTTTAGAACATGAGATATTATCGAAGGCCAGAAAGCGTGAATACGTTGATGCCCGTAAGATGGTCATTGGTCTAAACTTCGACCTCAACAAGAATACAAAAACTACTACGTTAGGGCAAAAGCTTGGAATGGACCATTCTACAGTCATTTACAACAACAAAACATGTGAAGGGTTAATATTCTCAAACCCAAAGTTTAAGGCTATTTATAACAGTGCTAAAAGCCTTTTATAAAGCCAAAAACATATCTTTTGGATATGTTACCAATAATTACTAAAATTGATGCATTAATGGCAAGGATTAGAACAATAAAACCAGAGTTTTTTAAGAACGAAGACATAGCAGAATTACCCGCTTTAGTACGACTTCTTTTCATCGGATTATGGACTCAAGCAGACCGCGAAGGTAAGCTAGAGGACCGTCCGAAAAGATTAAAAATAGAGATATTTCCTTACGATGATTTTGATATAAATGAGGGGTTGAACATGCTGCAGGATCGTGGTTTTATTGCTCGATATTCTGCCGAAAATGAGAACCATGAAAGCACAGTGCTAGCACCGTGCAACAACAGTGCAAGCACCTTTATCAAAATTCTTACTTTTCAAAAACATCAACAGCCAAATACAAAAGAAGCCCGTAGCGGTATCCCTGACCCTGTTTTTGACAAAGCACCATACAAGCACAGTGCTAACACAGTGCTAGCATCACAGGAAGGGAAAGGAAAGGGAAAGGAAGGGAAAGGAAAGGAAGGGGAATGGAGTAGTGTCCCGCACCGTGAAGAGGAATTAGAAAATTCAATTTTGGAGTTTTTTGGGTTCAGCGTTCACAGAAATTTTGATAAAGCCCGAACCGTAAATGAATTCGTTTTTTCTTTAAAAAATTCTGAGCGTTTGGATTATTTCAAAACCCAGTTTGATGCCTACCGGGATTTCAAAGATTTGTCGAATGGATATCTCCATTCTTTTCAAAAATTTATCGGCGCACAATCCAGTGAATTTTCCGATGGAGCATGGGATGCAGAGAACTGGACCTTCAGGTTAAATGAGGAAAAAGAAAAAAGTTCCGCGAAAAAAGAAAAAACCAACGGTGGGCAGCAAGTCACCAGAGGTGTACAAGCGGCTATGAAAGTGGGAGAAATCACAATGACGGAGGATTAACATGACACAAATCGCAACAACAAAAAACGAACTGGCCGTTCAGCAAAACAGCCATCCCCTACTCGCACCACCAGCGGTCCGAGAGGAAAAGACAGAAATTTTCAAAGCGGTTCAAATCGCTTTCGCTAAAGCCATGGCCGACTTGAGCCACAAGGGAATGTCAACTGAAGATTTGCAGTACATCGTGAATGAGCTGACAAAAAACATCCGGACAAAACCTAACCTGAACAACATCAGGGCAAACGAGATTCCAACAGCTTTCGCCAATGGTGTTCGCGGTAAATACGGGGAGTACTTTGGCTTAAACGTTATATCCGGTGAGTTCTTTATCGAGAAATATCTGGAGAACGACAGGCTGGAAATTGCCAAAACATTACCGGCAATCGAACCACCAAAAAAAGAAGTAATTCTCACCAGAGAAGACCGTATAAAATTCGCCAAAGCGGCTTTCGAAAAGTTCAAATTCAATGATTCTTACAACGATTTGGGAAACATTGTCTACGACTTTCTAGACCGTGAAGGCCTGATAAAGTTCACCACGAAAGAGAAGTTCGACGTAATGAACACCATCAGGCAAAAGGAATATCAGCGCCTTTCCGCTCCAACAAACACCAGGGAAAAGGCTCAATTTGAAGCTCAAATTCAAAAAATGATTGATTCAAATGACTCGATTATACCAGCAGCAAAACGCGAATGTCTGAGAATGTTCTTTGCCAATCTCAAAGAAAACAGCAAAGAATTAGAGTTCGAAAGCTACGATAAAGACAATAAAGATTTGACTTTCAGCAGCTTTGGTAAAAAGGGCCCTAAAAGTGAAGGAGAGCGGAATGAAGCCTAAAGTACTGAAAACGAACGCTAAGAGTCCGAACCGTAAACCTGCAAAGAAAAAAAATGGTGCTACAGACTTCTTTTGCGCTTTAGTTCGCTCTGATTTGAAGCTTGATATTGTAACTGAGCATCGCTTCCATCCTACCCGGCGCTGGCGGTTAGATTATGCTATCCTGGAACACAAGATTGCGATTGAAAAAGACGGTGGTGTCTGGATGAAAGGTGGCGGCGCTCATTCCCGGCCTCAAAATATTATCAGAGACATGGAAAAGCTCACGCAGGCGAGCGTTTTAGGGTGGACGGTGATAAGAAGGACTCCTGAACAGCTAAACACTCAGGAAACGCTCGAATTGATAAGGCAAACCATATTAAATCGGAAATCATGAGAACACTAAATTTAAAACAAACGTCCATAAAAGAAATTACGGAACACTGGGGATTTGCGCCTGCTGGTGACAAGTATCATTATTCGCATCTTTTCATCCGCTGCAACAGAAATGGCGATATCAACTGGGACAAAGCTTCAATTTACACTTTGTCTGAAGTCGAAAAAAAATCTTTGGAGTGCAACGTAAATGTAATCAAGGCATGATAGACTTATTCGGAAATAATGTTCCAGTTGATTCTTCAAATCGTAAAAACAAATATGGATCTCTTAAAATCAACCCTTGTGTTGGAGCTTTCGGAAAAGGACCAGAAGGCACTAAGTGCAAAACCTGCTCACATCTCTATAGCAAATCGTACGGTAAAAACTATTACAAGTGCGACTTAAGAAAAGACACTAATGGGCCTGCAACTGACCATAAAGTAAATTGGCCGAGTTGCGGTAAATACACTAAAAACTCAAGAGCTATTTTAGATGGTTTTTTGAATAGGTAATTCATGTTTTTAGGCCTCCTGTTTAGTTGTGGAATATTGAGGAATTGATTCGAATGCTTTTATTTTCTCTCTTAGAAGAGTCATTACAAGTTGGCATTTATCGTTTATCTGGAACATTTCTGGCTTGTTATATAAACCTGTTGTTACGAAAGGAATACCTAAAACTAAGCTGTGGTCTAATTTGAAGCCGAGTTCTTCGACGATCCAAATAGAGCCTTTTGAGCAAGCCATTGTATGATAAACCCAGACATCTAAGTGTATGCTTGAACCTGGTGGTATTTTATATGAATCAATTTTGAATTCCTGTTCTCTAAGGTACGTCAGCCCATTTCCACCATTTAGAAAACTCTTATAACCGTAAACCGGGAGCTTGCAATACCCATAGGTTCGGCCGGGTTCAGTAACAAAATGAGTTATATTACCAGTTACAACAACAAGATTAATTGGGTATCGATGAGTATGTAACTGAACCTCATAAGGTTTTAATTTTCTGTCGGCGATAAACACTCTCAATAATCTACCTGGTTCCGTTCCCGAAACTACAAGCGAAAATATGCCATTGCTGTGAACATCGTTCAATGATAATTTGATAGCATCCAAATCCGGGCTTTCGAGACATGCTAGTACCCGTTTAAATAGTTTTAATGTTTCCATGTTGTTGTGATTTTATTTGTTAAAGAGTTGCTGCTCTTGTTTAATTTATATATCGTCAGTAATGACAAAGCATGGTATAGTTGGCCATTCTTCAGGATCGATATCATCGTCCATAAAAGTGACTGGTCTTTCTTCTGCCAGTTGTGCCAAGTTATATCGGCTTTCGTCATTTGTCTGCTCTACCATAATATCCATATCATCCGGCATATTAGCAATAATTGCTTTTAAATCTTTAATTGTCATAGCTTTTCGTTTTTAGTGTATTTACCGCAACTCGGCCAATTTACTTTATGGTCAGTTGCAGGCCCATTAGTGTCTTTTCTTAAGTCGCACTTGTAATAGTTTTTACCGT
>JGI24806J26614_1000820_pt1 | contig 10462 bp, 7 predicted proteins | sample Kansoi200umMDA_FD_26614 | JGI IMG/M metagenome (IMG submission 26614) | reverse complement strand
CCTGAGAGCCAAGCACTTTGTGCAATTTCCGGAGGAGTCGATTCTACGGTTGCTGCCGTAATTGTAAGCAAAGCTCTTGGAAAGCGTTTACATTGTGTATTTGTTGATAACGGATTGTTGAGAGCAGATGAAGCGGTACAAGTTGAAAATCGTTTGCGTCGCCTTGAATTGAATCTGACCGTTGTTAATGCTTCAAAAGAATTTTTAAATGCTCTTGCTGGTGTAGTAGACCCGGAACAAAAGCGAAAAATTATTGGCAAGTTATTCATTGAAATCTTTGACAGAGAAGCAGCTAAACTTAGCAATATAACTCACCTTGTGCAGGGGACCTTATATCCGGATGTAATTGAAAGTGAGTCAGTTAAAGGACCCTCTGCCGTGATTAAATCTCATCACAATGTTGGTGGCTTGCCGGAGCACATGAAATTGAAGTTGATTGAGCCGCTTAGAGAAATGTTTAAAGATGAAGTGCGGCAAGTTGGACATTCACTAGGCTTGGCAAAAGAATTGTTAGAGAGACAACCCTTCCCGGGACCAGGACTAGCCGTCAGATGTTTAGGCGAAGTCACAGAAGATAAACTTCTCATTTTACAAAAGGCTGATAAGATATTTCTAGAAGTAATCCGTTCTGCGGGGCTTTATACTTCAATCTGGCAAAGCTTTGCTGTAATTATTCCGGTTCAAAGTGTCGGCGTAATGGGCGACAATCGAACGTACGAAAAGACTATTGTACTAAGGGCAGTGGCTTCTCAAGATGGTATGACTGCTGATTGGGTTTATTTACCCGAAGAAGTTTTACGTAATGCTAGTGCAAGAATTGTGAATGAAGTGCGCGGAGTCAATCGTGTCGTATTAGATATCTCCAGCAAGCCTCCAGCTACGATTGAATGGGAATAGGGGGCCGCTTTCGCAGTTGCTTCAGTGGTAAAAGCTTTCAGCCTCTTTTGTGCTCCGGCTTGTCCTAAAATATTTAAATTTTATTGCAGATCTTGGTGCGAGATCCGTCTTTAAGTTGATGAAGGTGAAGAAGTGGTTTACTTCAGTTAAACCCGCAAGGTTTTATCTTCAGTGTATACAGGATCTGCGTAAGGGTGGATTTTAATCCTGCAGAGAGAATTGAGTTCGTTCGAGGCGATATTTTCAAATTCACTTCCACAGTGAAAGTAAAAACCTGGAGGGATGCACTCCGTGCGTCCGAGATCTTCAAGAGTAAAACGTCCTTTCAGTTAATTCCATACAAACGTTCAAACCAGGGCTGATCGATTTCAACCTTTGCGCAGATTCTGTGTACACTGAAGATAAAACCGTGCGGGTTTAACTGAAGTAATCCACTTCTTCACACATCCACAACTTAGAAACGGATCTCTCACAAAGATCATTGGGAAAGCTTTCTCCTATGCTAACGCTTCGGTGGACAAGCCGATGGACAAGATGCTGACACACCATTAGCGAGTCTTCAGAAGGTCCCGAATTTCTTCAAGTAGAACCTCCGTGCGCGGCGGCGCAGGAGGAGGCTCAGCCGCCTTTTGCCTCTCTAGATTCTTTTTCATGGTATTTATTCCCTTCACCATTAAGAAAACAGCAAAGGCAACAATTGTAAAATCAAAAGTAGTTTGCAGGAATTGACCATAATTTAAGGTGACAGCAGGTGCCCCATTGGCGGCTTCTTTTAAAGTAAGCTTAAGATCACTAAAATCTACACCGCCAACTAAAAGTCCTAGCGGCGGCATTATAATGTCCGACACAACTGAAGAGACTATCTTTCCGAAAGCTCCACCAATAATAACCCCAACGGCAAGGTCTATAACGTTTCCTCTAACTGCAAACTCTTTAAATTCTTTAATAAAGCTCATAGGTGGGTCCTATTATTCAATTGCACACTTAAATTGAGCCGTCTTCTTATCATAACCGTTTGAATTAACAAGAGTTTTGTCTTGGCCGGAGTTCTGCTACAACATAGGTGCTTCATCCTGCGCCAAGGCTTCCTCCCTTCGCCAGGGCTTCGGGCGACAAGTCGGGGGACGATCCGGAGACTGGCTGGAATAAGGAAGTAGTATAGTTAAATTGATAACAATGTAATTTTAATGACCGTGCAAAATAAATCTCCAAAACCAGATATTGCAGAATTAATGGAAAACATCCGCGCTAAGGTCAGAGCGGAGTTGGCTTCTTCAAATGACGCCCCATTAAAGTTCAAACCAAAAAATATTGGATTTGATGAAGGTAACACCGCAAAGGTCGGCGAGCTTGAAAGTTCTGAAGACCTTTTATTTTTAAACAGAAATTATGTTTTGTCAGGCTTGATTAAACCAGATTCATTCGCAACGCATCGAGGCGGATTTATTGGACGATTGGTAATTAAGGCTAAGAGAAAGCTTGCAACCATAATCAAAGAATCGATACTCAATGATTATGTTGCTCATGAGCAAGAATTTTTTGTTCATTTGGTGCGTCATTTAAATAAGACGTCACGGTATGTCGACTTAAGAGACGGTGATATTTTTTGGCAATTAATCCATAAGATCGATACTGATGTTAGTAAGGCTTGTGAACGAATAGAGAGAATCCGCGACGAAGTTTTAGGTACTTCTCAAACCATCGAAAGGAATACTAATAGAGCTATTCAAGATTCGGTAAACCAAATCAATTCTGTGCTAGGAACTTCATTAGCAACGCAGCAACAGCATGCCTCCGCATTAAAGACCTTGGATTCAGTAGTTAGAGGTCTCGAAGGAATAATGGCGCAACTTGGCAAACCTAATTCCTCGGGAACTCAAACTGAAACTTCAACTTCGCAGCCGGCGGATCTTTCATATGTCTTACTGGAAAATAGGTTTAGAGGTTCACAAGAAGAAATACGTGCAAGACAAGAAATGTATGCAACATATTTCAAAGGTGTCAGCAAACCGGTTTTAGATGTGGGCTGTGGAAGGGGTGAGTTACTAAGCGTTTTTAAAGAAAATGACATTCCGGCTTTTGGGATCGATCTTGATCAAGCCATGGTTGAGCATAGCAAAGCAAAAAATCTAAAGGCTGAACTTATTGATTTGATTTCTTACCTAAGAAAAGCTCCCGACGATAGCCTGGGTGGATTAATTGCCTTGCAGGTTGTTGAACACTTACCTCGTGAAGTTCTCAATGAATTTGTCGAGCTTGCAAATAAAAAGGTCAGCCCTGGTGGGTTAATAATATTTGAAACCATTAATCCAACTTCAATGACTGCTCTTTCGTCTAACTATTTTAGAGATCCTACACACGTGTTTCCCCAACATCCTGACACACTAGGATTTCTGATGACCACGATGGGCATAGACTTATTGGAGACTAAATATTTAGCTCCGGTTCCAGCCGAGGCGCAATTAAGAGAATTGACAGCAGAAGCTTTCATGACTCCGCGTTGGACTGAAACGGTACAGCTCTTCAATCATAACATCCGAATTCTAAACTCAGTTCTCTTTGGTTTCCAAGATTTCTGCGTAATCGGAAAAGTGCGCGAGAGATAATGAATTAATTTATTTCTCTTTGCGTCCTTTGCGTCCTTTGTGGTCGAAATTCTTCTATTAGTCGACCACAAAGGACGCAAAGGACGCAAAGGGGAGATGCAGGAATAAGGTTTGTGGCGAATATTATTATAGCTGGGGTTAAGATCCCGTTTGTCAGAGGAGGGCAGGAGGCCCTTGTCTGTAGTCTTGCTCAAGAACTGACAAAGCTTGGTCACTGCGTCGACATCGTTGAAATGCCATTTTCGGTAAGTCCTAAAGAAGTTTCACTTAAAGAAATCGCCCTGTGGCGAGGGATTAATATGGAAAGCTTTGCTGGAAAGAAAGTTGATCTCTTAATTACCACGAAGTTTCCTAGTTACTACCTAAAACACCCTCGTAAAAGCGTTTGGCTCGTGCATCAATTCCGGGAGATGTATGACCTTTATGGCGGCAGATTTTCTGATTTTTCAGACGATGTTAGAGATGAACAATTAAGACGTTTGCTAACTGAGTCAGATACTAAGGTGCTTTCTGAAGCAAAACATTTATCAGGCATATCTAAAAACGTTGTTGATCGTTTAGCCGAATTTAATAAGTTACAAGCCCAAGTTTTGTATCCGCCCTTGCCGCTAGGAGATAGATATTTTAATGCGGAGTCGCAAGGCTACATACTCTCAGTTGGAAGATTATGTTCGATTAAAAGAGTTGATCTATTGATAAAGGCTTTGCCGCAGATTCCAAATTTCACAAAACTGAAAATTGTTGGTAGTCCTGATGAGCCCGGAGTTATGGACTACTATCAAAATGAAATCGCCAAACATCACCTTCAAGATAGAGTTGAATTTCTAGGACGAGTTTCCGACGAGGACTTGCTATCACTTTATGCAAACTGCCATTCTGTGTATTACGCACCCCAGGATGAAGATTATGGTTATGTAACGCTTGAAGCTTTTGCTTCTGGAAAGCCTGTTATCGCTGCAAGTGATAGCGGCGGCGTTTTAGAATTTGTTCAACATGAGCGCACAGGTTTAGTACAAGAGCCAAATAGCAATTCGATCGCGCAAGGATTTAGTCGATTGATCACTGATTCTAATTTAGCGGTAGAACTTGGTAAAAATGGCCGCAGCTTTATAGAAGCATCGGGATTAAATTCTGCGGCTTGGAATAAAGTGGTTCAAGGCTTATTGTCACCTTTGGAAACCTAAGATGCCCCAGCCTTTAAGAATCGCCTGGTTTACTCCTTTGCTGGATAACTCCGGAAGTCATTCATTTTCTAAATCGCAATATGCCAGTTCTGTGTTATTGCCATTGTTGGCGGACAAATGCGAAATAGAGCTTTTTAGTGCCCGCGCGGGTCAGAGTCTTTGTAACTTAAGATCAAAGCATTTTTTGACTGCTTGGACAGCGCATCAACAAAAGCCCTTTGATCTATTTTTTTATAATCTTGAAAATGGAAAGCATTGCGATTTTTGTAGATTGCATTTAGCACTTGCTCCTGGAATCACATGGTTTCATGATTTTACATTAATCGATGACGGACCTGAGCCGATCTTAAATAGCCCTTGGACACGCATGGTTGAGGCTTTTCAGGCCGATAGTACTACAGCGCTGCAATGGCCAACAAAGCTTGAACAGTTTTTGCCCAATCGTCCACAAGCTTTACGTGAAGTTGGAATGAGCTTCTTTTCCTTATTCTCTGCCGAAAGGGATCTTGAGCAATTTAGGCAACTCAATCCTTTAAGATTAAATATTTCTGAAAACGGGGCCTATTTGCCTCTACCAGTCGCGAGCGCGAATATACAGTTTAACGAACACTATCAAAGCACTTCAAAACTAAGAATTGCTACAAATTGTCAACCAAGTGTTGAAGCTCATATTCATTCGCTATTGCAAGCGCAGGTTGCAAATAAGGATATTGAACTAACTTGGCTAATAGATAAATCAGAAAAGCCAAAATGTTTGGAATTGATATCTGAATTCAATTTGAGCAATGTTAAATTAATAGAGGGGCGCAATACAGATTCTTGGTGCAGCGTCCTCAAAGATACTGATATCGCCATTCATTTTCTTTATACCTTTTACCAACAATCAAATCCTTGGTTGTCTTTAAGTCTTGCTCAAGGTGTGTTTTGTGCGGTGCTCGATTTTTCAGAAAGTGAATATTTGCCGATTGACTGCGCTATTCGAATTTACCCTGGCGCCTCCGAAGTGTCCCAATTAAAAGCTGCATTTGAAGCGCTCAAAAATTCAACGATAAAGCGTAATTTTGAAGCTTACAGCTTCGCAAATGAGCAATTCAACGCTTATGTTGTTGCAAACGAATTGAAATCAATCTTTGGCAAATTTGCACCTCAAATTAAGGATCTACAAAGCCGTTGGGACAGCTTGTCTCAAAAAGGAAGAGAAAACTTGTTGTCTCAAAATATAATGAATGACGAAAAGCTTCATGCTGAGGCAAGCTCTGAAATATTTGCGGAGCTCGGATGGCTATGAAGCGCTATGCCTTTGTACTCCCTAGGTTTGGAGAAACTAACATAGGAGGAGCTGAGAACCTTAGTGGTCTATTGGCCCGAAAATTAAGCGAGCGTGGGGACACAGTAGAAGTTTTCACAACTTGCGCTGTCGACAATAGAACCTGGAAAAATGAACTTGACCCCGGGCCATCCACTGAGTTCGGGTTGCCAGTGCATCGCTTCCTAGTCGATGATCGCAACTTAGATCGCTGGATTCCTCTTCAGATTAAACTACACGGAGGACAAAAACTAAGCTTAGATGAACAGCTAGATTGGATGGCGGACAGCGTAAATTCTAGCTTGCTTTACACGACCATAGAAAAGCGCGCTTCCGAGTTTGACGCTTGGTTTTTTGCCCCATATTTATTTGGAACGACTTTTCATGGAAGCTTGATAGCTCCTGAGCGATCGGTGCTTATTCCATGTTTGCATGACGAGTCTTACGCTTACACAGATGTAGTTGCTAGTATGTTCCGGCAAGTTGCCGGTTGCTTATTTAATGCCGGAGGGGAGCAAAAATTAGCTGAAAGAGTTTATGGCCCCCTAAGGGGTGGGGTTGTTGGAATGGGATTTGAACCTGTAGCGCTGCAAAATCCGAAGCCTTATTTTAAAGAAAATTTTAAATACATACTTTACCTTGGCCGCAAAGAAACAGGAAAGAATGTTGATGGTTTGGTTAAGCTGTTTCTAAAAGCTAGAAACGAAGGAAAACTCTCTGGGATAAAACTTGTTATTGCAGGGGGCGGATCTTTCGATGATTTACATGTTCCTAAAGCTAAGGATCACTTGGATATTATAGATTTAGTGCATTTAACCGAAGAAGAAAAATTATCGGTACTTCATCACGCCATGGTCTTATGTCAACCATCTACAAATGAAAGTTTTTCAATTGTTCTTATGGAGGCATGGCTTGCCGGTACCCCTGGCTTAGTAAATGCCTTTTGTGATGTAACGAAAGAACACGTTGAGCAAAGTGGGGGAGGCTTCTATTTCGGAGACTACAATGACTTTGTAGCTTGTTGTGAACGCCTGCAAGTTGATGAGGACCTAAGACGAAGGATGGCGGCCGCCGGCAGGGAATATGTTTTAGATTTTTATAGTTGGGAAAAGACGTTATTGCGTTTTGATGACGCGATGAAGAATATTTTCTCAAGCTAGAATTTATCGACCACAAAGGACGCAAAGTACGCGAAGGTTAATGAATTGATTCTTTGCGTCCTTTGTGTCCTTTGTGGTCGATTATAAGTTTTATTGCTTAATAGTCTGTTTGAAATATTAATCACCGAGCAGCAACGCCAGTAATTTTAAAAGGACCTGTATATTGTCTTCATCGCCCTTTTCCATCTCTAATGTACGACTGTTCATTATCTTTCGTATTTTCTTCAACGCACGTTTTTATTATCCCGTCTTTACAGTCCTTTTTTTAGATTTTGGTTTGTCGCTTGAGCAGTTCGCCATTCTCAATAGTGTTTGGGCTGCCGCGATCGTATTGTTAGAAGTTCCAAGCGGAGCTTTAGCAGACACTATCGGCCGACGCAATTTGTTAAGAATGTCGGCAGTCTTCATGTTTTTTGAAATGGCGATAATTTGCTTCCTTCCAATTGGTAATAATAAGCTTGTCTTTTGGGGATTTGTAATTAATAGGATATTAAGTGGAGCTGCAGAAGCTTCAGCAAGCGGGGCAGATGAAGCTTTAGCTTACGATTCCTTGGAAAAGCAAGGTTTAGCCGAATCCTGGCCAAAGGTTTTAGAATTTTTAATGCGATGGCAATCAATAGCATTTATTTTTGCCTTGCTGGCGGGCTCTTTCGTCTATGATGCGAACTCTTTGAATTCCTTTTTTGTTTTTTTTGGCATTCATTCAAGATTGACGTCTGAAGTTACCATGCGATTTCCGTTATACTTAGTTTTACTGTCTTCACTCGTAGTATTAGTCGTGACATTTAGAATGCAGGAAGTGGCACACGCAGGATCAGATCAAATTGAACAAAAGGTTTACGTGCGCTGCTCTGAAGCTATGTCAAAAATGTACTCTGCAGCCAAGTGGATTTTAGCTAATCCATTCGCATTGTCTGTTATATGTGCAGGTTTATTATTTGATAATGTCATTAGAATGGTGATGACACTTAATTCCCAGTACTACCGAACCATCGAACTGCCAGCATGGAGCTATGGAATGCTTGGAGCTGCATTTTCCCTAATAGGCTTTTTAGTACCTTCAATCGCTAGTCAGTTGTTACAAAAATGTAAACCGACAACTAATTTTCTAATTTTGGCTTTTGTTACGTTCTTGGGATTGTTTGGAATGACATTGGTTTGGCCAATTGCCGGCTTGCTGCCATTTGGAATGGTCTACTCAGTTATGTACTTTGTAGGTTTTATGATCAGTAATTATCTAAATCAAACCGCTCCATCAGACATGCGGGCAACCATTTTAAGTTTTAAAGGACTAGCTTTTAATCTTGCCTACGGATTAATTGGAATTCTTTACAGTCTGCTGGCCCGAAATCTTGCTCATGCAATCCCGGCAACTATGCCAGGTTTGGATGCAGTAGCATTAAATAAAGAAGTATTTGTAGCCGGATTACAGTATTTTCCCTATTATTTTCTGATTACATGTATGGTGTTTGTGTCTATTTGCGCTTTCACCTCTAAATCCATAAAGCAGCGATAAAACCTTACTTTCTTGCGGTATTACAAGTAAAATGTAAGTTTTTTTCTTAGGTCACCAACTATCTTTACATGTTCATAACTACAATAGACGGTTTTTGCATGTTTTGGCTTGAGATATGAGCGAGATTCCGAAGGACTATAGCGATAATGTAGTGGAGGACTCTAATTTATTAGAGTTGGCTAACTCATCGGCTGAAGGCTGGAGTACAAATGATCTCAAACAAGTCCTCTCTTCTGCTCAGACTTTAAAAAGTCAAAAATCTGTAGCCAGTATCAAAGCAGTTGCAAAATTAGCTTTTCTTGCAAAGCAATGTAACAACAGGCAAGAGAGTCTTGTCGAGTTGCTTTTTTCTTTAAATCCAGCAACAAAGCTTGTTAGACAGAACTCTAAATATATCGTAGTGGAAGTAGCGGCTAATTTTAGAGTTCCGCGAATTCCGCTTGGATATGGATTCAAAGGTGGAGTTGCGCGCATAGCTTTACTTAACGTAATCGGTTGTAATACCCAGCGCTTAAACGCACGTGACTTTGATCTGGTCAGATTTAGCAAAGGCAATATTGAGCAGGATCAGTCAATAGCGGCAAGAGTGATGGCTGAAGATTATTCTCATGGTCACGGAGTAGAAGTCGTTGATAGTCTAGATAAATACTTTGAATCAAGAGACCTAACGATTAATGAAATTTTATTTTTTGGTAAAAAAGTTGCGTTCACAAGGAATGCGTTAGACGATTTACGGCAGAGAGTATTAAAACCCAGCAAGTTCTTAATTGATAACAACCCTGAGATTCCAGGTAAGATTGCATGTAAAATTTTAAGGCTTGCTGCGGAGTTTCAAGTTTCGGGGGCCGGATTTAAACTGCTCGATTTTCCTAATGAACTAAAAGTTGCAACTAGAGATTTTGAAATGCATAGGCAACGTGCTGCTGAATTAGGAGCAAACATAGAGAAACAATACATAGAGCTATGCGGCGAATTCCTGGATATAGAAAGTTTAAGAAAACCGATAAAATCCGTATCTGCTTGCGGTAAGACAACTCAAAAACAGCGCAAGATTGGAATTAATGCAGGTTACTCCAAACTGAAATTTGGATTGAAACGTAAAATATAGAAACTTACTAGTAATAACTAAAACCCCCTTCAGATTTTTCTAGAATAAGACCCAAGATCGATTTATTGTGATTGACCCGTGTCGTGCTTTAAGAGAATTTGATAATGAGAACTATTGAAGAATAAATTATACTGGCGACTTTCTCCAGAGAAGTATGTAGCAAGAATATGACAAAAAAATTACTTAGCACCAAGATAGTCAAATATGCGCTGTTGCAATTTGTTTCCTGCATATTTCTATCTCTAGCGGTTGTTGCCGACGAAGTGCCTTCACTGCCTTATTCTGTTAAATGGCCAAGCGGTTGGGAGGTATCCCGACTTAGCTCTCCTAATTCTGACGATGGTAAGAATCTTGGTGGTGAAAGAATTAGAGCGCTTCGCAAAACAGGGGATGCGGTGGTTGGAGCGTTTGAACTTACGTATATTCCAAGAAGCGACAAAGGCCAGGCGGATTTGGAGGAAGAATTTAGCAATACTCTTAGCAGCGTTAAGAAGGCCTATGAAGCTAAGCAAATGAAGGTTGAAATCGGAACTGTTAAAATTGCAAAGTTAGGAAATATCGCATCACGGGAATCAAAAGTTACAGTAAGTGGTCCAAGCATAAAATTTTACATGCAATCTTACCTGGAATCTCAGGGTTGTTATCAATTAAGAACTTGCTGGGTTTTAATACTCTCTGCCGTAAA
>JGI24806J26614_1000819_pt1 | contig 10467 bp, 6 predicted proteins | sample Kansoi200umMDA_FD_26614 | JGI IMG/M metagenome (IMG submission 26614) | reverse complement strand
GTTTTTCGACAATAAACATAAAGACAGTTCCTACATGGCGGATTTAAAAAAAAGGGCGTCGGATGCGGGGGTAAAAAATAACCTGATCATGGTTGATGGTGAAAACCTCTCAGATCTTGATGATGACAAAAGGAAGAAAGCAGTAGAATCTCATTACAGCTGGGTTGATGCAGCAAAGTTCCTTGGGTGCAACGCTATCCGGGTTAATCTTGGAGCAATGGGTATGCCCGGCACAGCAGAAGATGAAGCAAAAGCATCGGTGGATGGATATGGACGTTTGCTTGAGTATGGTGAAAAGGAAGGAATTAATATTATCGTTGAAAATCACCTGGGCCGTTCATGCAACGCGCAATGGCTGGTCGGAATTATGAAACAGGTAAATCATCCACGTGCCGGGGTATTACCTGATTTCGGAAACTTCTGTATCAAACGTTCAACGCCTGAAACCAATGACATCGCCGGGTATTTGAAAACTGTTTGCGAGGAAAAGTATGACCTATACCAGGGGGTTGAAGAGTTGATGCCATATGCAAAGGGTGTCAGCGCGAAAACGCATAAGTTTAAATCGAACGGAGAAGAAGCGGAGATGGATTATATGCGGTTATTCAAGATCATTAAAAAAGCAGGCTTTAAGGGATATGTGGGAATTGAATACGAAGGCGGACTTTTCCGCGATATGGGCAAAGATGAATCTTATCCTATAAATACAGATGGAGTAATAGCCACAAAAAAATTATTGGAGAAGGTAGGGTCAGCGCTAAGCTAGAAGCATTTTTAAGGACGTAAGTGGCCAATATCGGAATTAGTTGTAAAGTAATGTCACCCCTTCGGGGTTATATAGCACCCATTTGACCGGTTCATTATAATAGTTTCACCCCTTCGGGGTTTTATAGACGTCCATTTGACCGGTTCATTATAATAGTTTCACCCCTTCAGGGTTATAGACGTCCATTTGATTGGTTCATTATAATAGTTTCACCCCTTCAGGGTTATAGACGTCCATTTGACCGGCTCATTATAATAGTTTCACCCCTTCGGAATTTTATAGACGTCCATTTGATCGGTTCATTATAATAGTTTCACCCCTTCGGGATTTTATAGACTTCCATTTGATCGGTTCATTATAATAGTTTCACCCCTTCGGGGTTATATAGCACCCATTTGACCGGTTCATTATAATAGTTTCACCCCTTCAGGGTTTTATAGACGTCCATTTGACTGGTTCATTATAATAGTTTCACCTCCTCGGGATTTTATAGACTTCCATTTGAATGGTTCATTATAATAGTTTCACCTGTTCGGGGTTTCATTGCACCCATTTGACTGGTTCATTATAATAGTTTCACCCGTTCGGGGTTATATAGCACCCATTTGACCGGTTCATTATAATAGTTTCACCCCTTCAGGTTTTTATAGACGTCCATCTGATCGGTTCATTATAATAGTTGCACCCCTTCGGGATTTTATAGACGTCCATTTGATCGGTTCATTATAATAGTTTCACCCCTTCGGGGTTTTATAGACTTCCATTTGACTGGTTCATTATAATAGTTTCACCCGTTCGGGGTTTCATAGCACCCATTTGACTGGTTCATTATAATAGTTTCACCCGTTCGGGGTTTCATAGCACCCATTTGACTGGTTCATTATAATAGTTGCACCCCTTCGGGGTTTATTGATACCGTTCGGCTGATTGAGTATAATTCTCCTACACCTTTCGGCGTTTGTTTACATTAATTGCCTGTCATTTTGATAGTGTTAGACCTTCGGGATTGTATGCCATTTGCAAACGCAAATTGATCCAATCCGAAAGTAAATTTTCTGTCTTTTGCAATGAATTCAATCAATTGCAACTCCAAAAACCATAGCAACTCTAAATACCGACAGCCCACTCGCCCTGTTAACCCCGAAGGGGATGTAATGATTATAACGGAAAACAACCATTAAGGTCACAACCCCGAAGGGGTGTAATAATTATAAAGAGATAACCTCAAAAGGCCAAAAACCCCGAAGGGGTGATATAACCTCTTAACGGCTTTCAAAAAATTGTTGTAAACCTCAAAGTTTGAACGATGAGATAAAGATGCCGGGTTCCCGGATCAGGTCCGGGACAGGCCAGCCCGCCATGACATTTCACAGAGACAAATCATGTCCCTGGCAAGCCAGTACGCATATCATTCTGCATAATTAAACAAGTCCCAGGCGAGCTAGACCTGCATGACGTCTACAAATGTTAATCTTTTTCCTCTGCCTTAGGATAATCGAAAAACCAAAACTCTTTCTTAGCATTAAGAAAATCCTTCCAGTGCTTTGATTTTACTTTTACAGCAAAGATGCCGCAGGTGGGGATATTATCTGTTTTCTTATCGGTAAGAGTATTGGCAAAATGAGTGATGCCCTCATTATGCGAAAAGACAGCAACGGTGTCGAAGCTATCTGCTGTGTTTTTGATCACGTTTTCGAAAGCCGATTGACCCGCCATGTAGAGCTCTTCTAAAAAGATAATTTCATTTTTATCGCTTTTGTATTCTTTCACAAATGCTTCGGCAGTTTTGCGAGCACGTTTGGCAGGACTGCTAATGAATGCATCAATTTTTACATCCTTTTTCAACAACCGCTTTGCCATCATCGGTGCGTCTTTTTTTCCGCGGTCATTAAGCGGCCGATCGAAGTCTTTTATTGAAAAATCATCCCAGCTGCTTTTTGCATGACGAACTAGTAAGAGATGCTTCATGAGTGAAAGAGTTTAGTTATGTACGATGTGTAGTGTACGATGTACGAGAGGTTGCTATCGCAAGGGTTCCTTAGAAAGCCAGTCGATAATGAATACAAAATTATGCCGGCGGAATGAATTACTGGTGTACAAATCGCAAACTCCGAAATTAGTCCGTGCGTACATCGCACATCTCAGATCGTACATGCAATCAATGCACAAATTGTACTACCGAAAATAGTACATGCGTACATCGTACATCACACATCGTACATCTAATATCCTCTGATATTTCGACCCTCCATATAGTTAATAAACGCTTTGTTCACCACTTTGTTTCCACCGGGTGTGGGATAGTTGCCGGTAAAATACCAGTCGCCGAGGTTGTTGGGGCAGGCTTTATGCAGGCTTTCGATGTTCTGGAAGATCACATCAACAGGAATGTCAACGTCGGCAGGAGTGATCAGCTGCGCAATTTTACAAGAGATCTCTTCGGTGGTAAAAGGCTTATAAACCTGCTTCACCACGTTAGTTGTATGTAGCTGATTGTTTCGCTGAAGGGCCTTGCAGCATTCAAGCAGTTTTTTTAGTTCTCCTTCCATGCCGCGCTCTTTCATCAACTCTACGGCTGCGTTAAATGCAATGAAGTCACCCATTCGGCTCATATCAATGCCGTAACAATCGGGATAGCGGATCTGTGGCGAAGAGGAAACAACAATAATACGTTTTGGCTTCAATCGCGCGAGCATCCGGATAATACTTTCTTTTAACGTCGTACCTCTCACAATAGAATCGTCAATGACAACGAGAGTGTCTTGGTGTGGACGGATAGTTCCGTAAGTGATATCATAAACGTGCTGCACCATTTCATTTCGCCCGGAATCTTCGGTGATAAAGGTGCGCATCTTTACGTCCTTTATCGCAATCTTTTCAATCCTGATTCGACGGCTGATCATTTCAGTCAGCTTCTGTTCATCGAACTCCTTATTCCAGGAAAGTATCCGTTCAATCTTAACCTGGTTAAGGTAATCTTCCATTCCTTTTACAAGGCCATAGAAAGCTACTTCTGCTGTATTGGGAATGAAAGAAAAGATCGTGTTTCTTGTGTCATGGTTGATGGCGTTAAGCACCTGCTCATGAAGATAATATCCGAGTGCTGTACGCTCTTTGTAAATTTTTTCGTCACTTCCCCTTGAAAAGTAAATACGTTCAAAGCTGCATGCCCTTCTTTCTTTTGGCTCCTGCAATTGTACCATTTCATATTCGCCATTTGCCTGTACTATCAGGGAGTGGCCGGGCATCAGTTCCTTGACTTCATTCTCGCCTACATTAAACGTTGTGCGTATAGCTGCCCTTTCAGACGCAGCAACGATTACTTCATCGTTGATATAATAGTACGAGGGGCGAATGCCGTGAGCATCCCGAAGTACAAACCCAATCCCATTGCCAGTAAGTCCGGCAACATGATAGCCGCCATCAAAAAGAGAAACGGCCTTCTTTAATACTTCTTTGATGTCATAACCCTGGGGAGTTGCTTCGTCGGCCTTGCATAAATAGCCATGTACAACTTCGATCATTGCGGCCAGGTCACTGAAACGCATCTGGTCCGTAGGTTCCTTACCTATCAATGCGAAGAGCTCGTCTGTATTAACCAGGTTAAAGTTTCCCGCCATCGCAAGATTACGTGCGGGGATAGTATCCCTGTTGATGAAAGGATGGCAATATTCAAGCTTGTTCTTTCCCTGCGTGCCATATCTCAAATGTCCCAGCAACAATTCTCCAAGGAAGCTAACGTGGCCCTTCATCAGGCCCGGATGATTTTTAATTCCCGGATGATACTTTTCAAGCTCCTCTATTTCCTGGCTCACCTTCTGAAAGATGTCAGCGATGGCCTGTTTTTCATTGCTCCGGATCCGGTACATGAAGGGATAGCCTGATTCCACGTTCAGTTTTACGGTGGCGATTCCGGCTCCATCCTGTCCCCGGTTGTGCTGCTTTTCCATCAGCAGGTAGAGCTTGGTAAGTCCCCACAAAACGGAACCATATCGTTGCTGGTAATAAGAGAAAGGCTTACGAAGCCGGATGAATGCCACACCGCATTCGTGTTTGATCGGGTCACTCATGGATTTATCTCAAGGAGGCGCAAAGGTAAGGTGAATCGCTCTGGAAAATATCGAAAAATTGAAATCCGAAATCCGAGCACTACTCTTGCGAAGTTGTAAAAAATTGAGCCCTGCCGGCCGGCAGGCACATAGGAACAATAGAAACATAGAAAGCACAATAGATTAACCTATCGTCTTGTGTTTTATATCCGTATGTTCGTTAGGAAGTAAATTCGGATTTCAATATTCGAATTTCGATCTTCTCCAAGGCCTAACCTTGCCCCAGCGGCGCCCTGATCTGAAGCAAACAGCCTTTTCCCGGGCTGGTGATAATGTCCGTGGTCCCGTCAAAAAGCTCCACGCGGTTGACGATATTGATCAGGCCAAGTCCTTTTTTTACAAGCGCCACATCGAATCCCCTTCCATCATCGGCAATATCCAGGCGCAATCCAAATGGATCCGTTTCCAGCGTTATTGATATCGTGTTGCTGCCGGCATGGCGAATAATATTGTTGATCTGCTCCTGGATTATCCGGAACAGCATTAATTTCATCGTGTCGGGTATAGATCCCTCATTGAAATGCTTATGCTCAAAATTTATCTGGATCGGGTGCACATTTCTCAGCACGTTGCAAAGATCCCGTATTGATTCCACGAGCCCGATATCGCGCAATTCAGGTGGCGCCAGCGTTTGAGACAAGCGACGAATCTCGTGGCTGATATAAACAAGGCTTTTGTGCGCCTGTTCAATCATATCAAGAAACTGACCTTCTGCTTTGTCCTTTACCACTTCCAGGTAAATGCGGGTAGTTGTAAGATGTTGACTGATGTTATCGTGTAATTCCCTGCTGATCTCGCTTCGTTCCCTCTCCTGGCCATCGATAGTTGCCTGCATCAGCTGCTTTTGTTTTCGCTGCTCCTGGATTTTTAGCTGCCGCTCCAGCTTGCGTTTTTCAGTGATATCCGTAAAAGAACAGATGACATGTTTTATTTTATTGTCTTCTTCAATTACCGGTTGAACGTTTACCTCCAGCCAAATTCGTTTACCGTTTTCATCAGTCTCTACTCCCACGATCTGATTTCTGACTACGCTGGCCGCGTAAATTGATTTGGCAATTGGATATTCTTCTTTCGTCATCAATTTTCCTGAATCAGTATAGACTTTGAAAGTATCATCAAACACACTTTTTCCAACCAATTCTTCTTCGGGAATTTTAAAGATGTCGAGACAGGCCCTGTTACAAAGCAGGATCATTCCTTCGGGATCACACATTACGATCCCTATATTCAGGTTTTGGATAAGATGTGCAAACTTTTCCCTGCTCTCCACGAGTGCAGACTCAGCGCTGCGACGAAACCGGTCATCACAAAAATAGATTAGCATCTTGCCAACGGCAGGATTGGCAATTAAGTTATGTCCGCGAACCATGCACCAAAGCCATTCTCCTGATTTTTGAAGCAATCGAACTCCAATGAATTTGATCTTTGGCGTCTGGGTTAATTCATCGCGAAAAGCGGCGATGCTTAATTCGCGATCATCCGGGTGAACGAAATCAAAGCAGTATTTGCCAATTATATCCTGGGGTTCATGTCCTAACACATGGACAACAGAAGCAGAAGAAAAACTGATGATTCCCATTTCATCCACGAGTAAAATGCCGTCCAGCGAATCAGCAACAAGCGCCCTGTAAAACAAATCGTTTTCCCTTGCCTGTCCTTCAGCCCTTTTCCTTTCAGCAGTATCCTCCAGAGCCAGACCTGTCCACTGAATGTGCATCTCGTCAATTATAGCCAGCTCCCAATAAACAGTGCAGTATCCACTATCAATTGAGTCATGTTGCAGTTCAACTGAAATTGCAGTTTGCTGCGCGACACATTCGGAAATCGCCTCATGGAATTTGGGGATGCATCGCTGAGAAATGCTATCGATGAAACATTTGGCAAATGAATCGGGAATACCGGTGTAAAATTTGTCCTTGAAAAGTTCATTCGACGACAGGCACTGTCCCTCCAAATCTGTGCAAAGGGAAAGAAATCGCGGTGAATACATTAACTCACGCTGAGGATGGTTTTCCGGAACTGGAGCGATCTTCTTCATAAAGGTTACGTCATGCTACTAAGTGACAATCTCTCGAAACAAAATAAGATTTTAATGGATAGCGTACAAATCCCTGCATTGTCAATTTTTATTTGACCCGGAATAAATAGAAAACCCTTCTTTACAGTTGCAGTTCTACGACGTTTGAATTGATCCTGTCTAAAAACCTTTTAGATCTGAGCTGGCAAGTTGCTGCATTTTGGGACAATCCTGCTTTGCCTGGTTGTCAACCATTATATAGTACGTAGGCATTTTAGACCTGATCCATTTGTCCAGCGCTATTCCTTTCTTTTCGTCAAGCGCCGCCTGTGATATTTTGCTGTAGTCATCGGCAAGATTCATCCTGTGCGGCTCGGACCTGGATTTCAAATATACCAGCCTGACACCTTTTTTTCCCTGTTCACTGGTAAACGTTGTTGGCTGCGAAACATCGCCCACTTTCATTTTGCCGAGCATACCAACCATCTCTTTGTCCATCTGATCAATGGTGACGTAAGGAGCTCCGTCCCTGTTCAAAAGGCAAGGCCCTGCATATTTTGCTGATTCATCATCACTATATCTTGTTGCAGCTTCATTAAAATTTACGCTACCCGCAATTATTTTTGAACGAACGGTATCGAGTTTAGCGCTTGACAGTTTAATCTCAGCATCTGTTATCGGCGGTGTCCTCAATATAAGCCGTACATCCGCATCATCACCTCTTCTTTCAACCATTTGAATCAAAAAGTATCCAAACCTTTCCGATTTAACTGGTGCAGAGATTTCACCATTCTTTAAACGAAAGGAAGCAGCAAGGAAAGCCGGGTCCCACGTTTTTTCATTTCTGTTGATCTGGTATTTTCCTCCACGTTCCCGGCTGCCGGGGTCTTCTGAATAACGTTGAGCTAATTGTTCAAAGGTGGCAACTTTGGTTTCAACCTGCTTCTTGTAGTTGTTCATTTCGCTGATGATATACTGCTCGAGGTCCCTTGATGCCTTGGGGTAAATTACGATCTGGCACACTTCCAGTTCTGACTCAAAAAATGGCAGGCTGTCTTTTGGTATTTTATCAAAGAAGGCTTTCACTTCCGTAGGAGTGATCTTTACGCCGCTCACAATTTTTTGCTGCATTGCCGACGCCAGCTTGTTTTCTTTTACGGTTTCTCTTGCATCGTCTTTGATCTGGTAAATGGTTTTGCCGGCTATGTCTTCCAATTCCTGCTGCCCCCCCAACCTGGTTAATAAAATGGCGGACGCGCTGATCCAGCTCAGCTTCCACTTCTTCTTCGGTTACAGGCAATGAATCTTTTTCTGCCTGTAGCATCAATACTTTTGAAATAACTGCCTGTTCCATCAGCATGCATTCGGCACCATCGGGAACATTGCCTCCCTGCCTCCTGGCGTCTTCTATCGCATTCCTGATATCTGACTGAAGAATGACCCTGTCACCCACAACTGCAATTATCTTATCCGCTACCACCTTCCTGGCGGTTCCCTGCGCCATTGCGGCTGCAGAGCACAACAGGATAATGGCAGTCAGTATATTTCTAAATTGTAACATGTTCCAAAAGTAAATTCGAAGGCCGGGTCGGTAAAGAATCGATAGCTATTTAACAAAAATTTCGGCGAGGCAAGACAGAAGGTACAAGGTACAAGGCACAAGGAACAAGGATCAAGGATCAAGGATCAAGGTCGTTCTTGATATCCAGTATCTAGCATCCAGTATCTAGTATCCAGGATCTTACAAAGTCCTTTTCACCTCTTCTTGTTCGTACGCCTCAACAACATCACCAACCTTAATATCAGAATAATTCTTTATTGTCAAGCCACACTCCATTCCCGAGATGACTTCTTTTACATCATCTTTAAAACGTTTCAATGATCCGAGTTCAGCATTGGCACCCTCACCGGTAGGATAGATAACGATACCATCCCTGATCAGGCGAACCTTTGAATCACGTTTCATTTTACCGCTCGTAACATAACATCCGGCAACCGTAGCTTTGTCAAATTTGAATACCTCGCGGATCTCAACGTTTGCTATGATCTTCTCCTGGATAGTCGGTTCAAGCATGCCCTCCATAGCGCTCTTCACTTCTTCAATAGCATTATAGATGATTGAATACATCTTGATTTCAATACCGGCATTTTCAGCAAGTCTTGCTGCCTGCTGCGAAGGACGAACGTTAAATGCAATAACGATCGCATCAGATGCTTCCGCTAGTACGATATCGCTTTCGTTGATCTGGCCCACGCCTTTGTGGATCACGCTTACAAGTATTTCTTGTGCTGAAAGTTTTTGCAATGAGTCACTAAGCGCTTCAACAGATCCATCCACGTCACCTTTGATGATTACTTTCAGTTCTTTGAAATTACCCAAAGCAAGACGGCGACCAATTTCATCAAGGGTGATGTGTTTCTTAGCCCTCATTCCCTGTTCACGCAGGATCTGTGCACGGCGATTCGCAATTTCCTTTGCCTCTGCTTCCTCTTCATACACCTTGAATTTTTCACCGGCCTGTGGAGCTCCGTTGAGTCCAAGTATTACCGCAGGTGCAGATGGACCGGCATCATCCATCTTCTTATTCCTTTCATTGAACATTGCTTTTACACGACCATAATATTGTCCGCTGACCACAAGATCGCCGGATTCAAGCGTTCCGTTTTCAACAAGCAGTGTAGCGACATAACCGCGGCCCTTATCGAGCGATGCTTCAATGATGGTGCCCGAAGCCTCACGGGTTGGATTGGCTTTTAGTTCCAGCAGTTCTGCTTCGAGTAATATTTTTTCAAGCAACTTGTCAATATTCAATCCGCTCTTTGCAGCAATTTCCTGGCTCTGGAACTTGCCTCCCCATTCTTCCACGAGGATATTCATTTGTGAAAGCTGTTCGTATATCTTTTGAGGGTTAGCTCCATCTTTGTCTATTTTGTTCACGGCAAATATCATCGGCACATTTGCAGCCTGTGCGTGGCTGATTGCTTCTCTTGTTTGAGGCATCACGGCGTCATCTGCTGCAACGACGATGACGGCAATGTCGGTAACCTTTGCACCTCTTGCACGCATGGCAGTAAACGCTTCGTGACCCGGTGTATCAAGGAAAGTGATTTCTTTTCCATTGGGAAGTTCTACCTGGTAAGCACCAATGTGCTGGGTAATACCACCAGCTTCGCCGGCAACCACATTTGCACTTCGTATGTAATCGAGTAAAGAAGTTTTACCGTGGTCCACGTGACCCATGATAGTAACTATTGGTGAACGTGGCTGGAGTTCATCGTCATCATCTTCTTCCTCCTCCTCTTCCATCTCCATTTGCTTTTCCATGTTGATAAACTCAACAGTAAAACCAAATTCACCTGCGACCAATTCAATGACCTCAGCATCCAGTCGCTGGTTGATGGATACCATGATGCCAAGGCTCATACACTTGCTGATCACCTCCGCAAAGCTTACGTCCATCAGGTTAGCCAGCTCGCTTACACTGATGAATTCCGTCACCTGCAGTTTATTGTCGTCCACTGCTTCACCCATCGCTTCAGCCTGTCCTCTCTTTTCACGCCGGGCTTTTGCTTTC
>JGI24806J26614_1000818_pt1 | contig 10468 bp, 10 predicted proteins | sample Kansoi200umMDA_FD_26614 | JGI IMG/M metagenome (IMG submission 26614) | reverse complement strand
AATCGAAAGACCGATGTTCTGAAGTAGGACCAGACGATTGGCTTGGGCCACGGTACGGCGACACCTTGGGCAAGTTGCCCATTCATTTGTAAAATTACATTTACAGGCTCTGCAATGTTGCATTTTACGATCCCATGCTAAGCGTATAGTGTGAGGGACCCATGCTGCGGTGGAATGTGTAAACCATAGCACAATGTAATTTGCCGTGATAGCGTCAACATGGAAAATTTTGGATTGATTACCCGGAAAAAAAGAGCTGGTAGCAATGGAGCTCTCAAGCTAGCAGCGGAGGAGCTGGCAATCCAAAAGAGAGCGGAGGTGCATAAACTATTTCAGGTGAGCGTGTCTGAGCAAGAACCAGGTCATAAATCTGATGGCCAGGAAACAACCACCCCCAATGAATCCGAGAGTCCGAAAGAAATCATACCTCTCAGCCTCGTTGAGGGTCAGCCCGCACTTCTGGCACAGACCCCATTGGTTTCGCTCAGGATGTTTACAAGCTGGACAAGGGCGCATGGTCAAGAGCGTTCATTCAGTTCCCTTTCAAGGGCAGAGACGGTGTCTCTGCAAGCTTTCTCAGCGGAAAGCGCCTGCTCAGCTAGTGCTTCTTTCCCTTCTCTTCGGCATTGAGTAGCCAGGGTATGGAAATGCTCCGCGTCGGCTTTACCTTGGAAGATATGTCTCTTGAGACTCGCTATCCGGTGAGTGTCGCGCTGTGGGCGTGGAGTGGAAGTGCCCATACTCGATTCGTTTGTTCTTTGGGGATGTCCCCACGGCGCGGTGGGTGATTGAGTGCGGACTATATCAGAATCGAGTTTTCAGAGACAACGTCAAATGGCGCTTTAAGATGTAGCCTTGTTGATTTCTCTCTCAGCCGTGGCTTTGGCCAAGTCCAAAACAGATTCCTCTGTCTCGAACTTCATCGTCTCAACCTCCCCGATAATGCTGCCATGGGCTGGAGGGGGCGGATCTTCAATTGCGATCTTGAAATGCCATCTACTAGGATGCACTAGAGAGACTTCGATAGTGATGGTTTTGGCTTTGTAGTCATAGGTTGTCTTCAATAGCCTGGGCCTTTCGGGACTTAGATCGTGCTTTTTAGGATTACACCTACACTACGCTCAGTTAGCCCCTTCGGTTTCTAAGGACACCAGCGAAAAGAATAGCCTATTGAGCAATGCAGCTCTCACGCTAGCGGTGAAGCAACAAAGTCAGGGCCACAACAGCCAAGATTAATGACGAAACCCAAACGGAGACGGACACGATGAGATCAAACCTTTTTGCTTCATCGAAGGTTCGCCCGCAATGACGGCAATAGTTCCAGGCGGGCTGGAATTTGTGCTTGCAAGCCGGACAGCACGGCATAGACACCCCCTTGGAGGCATCGACAAGAACTCAATTTAAGAGAGACTGATGGAGAAAGATCTCATGACCCCCAACTGCCGGTCAGGACCTGAACCTTGGGGGAATCATATACCCGGTTCCCATCGATAGGACTTCAGATTCACCATCGGACCGGACAGGGCAACTCGAGTAAGGTTTTCCGATGTCTTTGAATCTTCATTCTCCCTCTGTATCGTGCTCGCACTCTTCGTCGTCTGGTTGTTCTTGTTCTTCAGCTTGAGACCTTGGCGCCTTAACGATCACACAGCTAACGTAGTCCACTAGGATAGGTCGATTTCACCTTTGGAGAATAGCCAGATGATGTCACCGGGGATTGCCGAGATTCGGGAAGGATTTGAAGTCGAGAGGGACAACTAGGAAGTCCCCATCCGGCAGTCGTTCTTTCAGCTGAGTTGGTACAGAAATTGAATGCATTGAAACCAAGCTAGAAGGCCCGCGGATGGTCCGAAAACTGGATCCGCTTGACTACGCGCCCATATTTTTATACTGATGACTCTGAGTGCCACGAGAATCTGGAGTGTTTCGCTTCCTCCCAGTGATTCTGTTGCCGGATGGATGAATCAACGCCAACTACTGACGATCGATTCGCGAGGGGAACCGGGTTCTTCGCGACAGCCTTGGAGAGCGACAATTGACATTCCCTGGCATGAGACAGCAGTTGGCGCTGCGAATTGTTCCGCCTGTTGCATGGCCTTTCGAACCATATCTAGCCGCACTGGTCAAAACTGAACATCTTTTTCTACTCGATGGCTTAAAATTTTAATCAAGTAAGGAGTAGAGCAAGTTGATACTCGAATGGTCGCTGCAAAGCGCTACTCGAATGTTTAATAAGTTTCTACTCCTTACCTACGTTTCCTAAATGCTCAATCTTCTCTAAGCGTTTGTTTTGCTCTTCGCGAAGCCAGTCGCTCTCGACAGACTCAGCAGTTTCGGCTGAGGGTTCTAATGCGGACCAGACAACGCTAACCGATAGGTCTATCTTAGCTACGAGCGAGAGGGCGTCTGATTATCACGTTCGCCTCGGAGCGTGATTCTTTTTATATCCTTCTCTCCCCCAAGGGGCGGACTGGATTAATGGAGCCCTGCTCTTAAGAAGCCTATCCGCTTACCTTCTAAAATATTAGGCAAGCCAAAAATATCTGCTTTGCCTTTTTTGGTTTTTGGCCCTGTCACCTATCTTTCAGAACACGTAATTCCTCCCGCGGCTTGTCTAGGCTTCGTCAAGCCACAAGAGTTAAGCATGGGGCGCCTTTACGGGCTCCCTTCCTGACAAACACTTCTTTTCAATGAACACGTGTTAAACGCTGAATGTCGGCTGGTTCTCCAACGAAGTTGTCTGGACGGGTAAGGTCAAATTCGATGTTTTGCGGGTGCCTAGGCGCGGTCGCGTTCACTTGAATAGAAACGGTGGAGATACAGCTCAACAAGAGTCTTTACACCAGACAGAAAATCTTCTGTATCGAGCTGAAGGAGTATGAAAAAGGCGAGCAGCTTCTTGATACTTTTTTTAGTTTTAATGGGAGGGAAGCTCGTTCCCATATCGAGGCGAGTTTTGTGTAAGCGAATCCGGAGAATTTCGTTTTTCACAATAATCATGAGAAAAATCTTGGTGCGGATATTTCTGAGAAACTTCTATCCCGTAATGTTCAAAAACGCGATCACGGAGAACCCCACGGGACAAAGTGTCTCCAATTGTCCATTTCTGAATATGAGGTATTTTGAATCCAGGTAAGCATACGATGAAGGAAATCCACGAGGCGGTTTTGGAACTCGACGGGCACTCAGCTGAGGTCGGTCTGACAGCTATATGGAGAGCCAAGGATATCCATTACTCAGTAATCATTGTGGGTGACCTGGGAGTGGAATAGGTTTCGGTTCAGAATACCCACGCCGGAATCTCTCTCGACGAGATCGAACCGTCCAGCCACACTCATCACGCGGCGACTGACCGATCTCTTACCAAAATTTGGGACCTTTCCCTGAATTTCAATCGGTGAAACGGAGCCGGTGGATTCAAGCCTCGACGTTAAGCCGCTCCTGAACCCATCCTCATACAATCAATTCTGAGCAAGTTCTGCATTCGCCCTAATCCAACCACCGGGACTGTTTCAACTTTTCCTAGTTTGTCTCTTCGACGCCAAGCCCTTTTATCGAATCTTCTTTGACTCGGACAAATTGTCAGAAAAGCGGACGACTTGAAAGATATCTTATAAGAGTGCCTGACCCGCGAGGGGTGGCGTCGCTCTAACTTTTAGATTCAATTAGTTTTAGGCTACTCTCCGCCTAAGAGGCCTTGGCTATCTGATTGCCTTCTAAGAATCGAAGGCTGCTGCAAGTCACTCTGGGGATAGCGATGGGCTTGAAAACCGACAAGCCGATCGAAAGGCGATACATATGCGAAAGATCTCACTAGGAGAGATGTGGAAAAGCGAAGCAAGCGGGGACGTCTATATTGTCACCTCCTTCTGCCGGGAACTCTTCTCGTCCTATGCGTGTTTGCGGCATGTCGAGTCTAGAGATTCAGGTAGCTTTAGACGAGCGAAGATGCTCGAGACCGATTCGGGAGAGACTTTGGTTGGATTCAGCTTGGCAGAGACCGTTTAAGCTTGATCAGATCGATTTTAAGACATTCTGAAGGCCAGTTTTTCGGGGAGCTCTTGATGCAGCTAATAAGACTATGTTGCTTAATAATGCTTGTAGGCTTCCTGGCACATCAGTTTTATCAAGCTCCAGTTCTTGAACATTCCAGTTCAAGCCCGTTACCTCAGAGAGCGAGCGGAGCCTCGAACAACAACTCACCACTTCGATCCATAGAGAGTCAAGAGAGCGATTCAAGAGGCAACGAATCTCATCCGGCCGAATCGTCGAATAAACATGCGACAGATCTAGCCTCAGACGATCGCATCCACATGAAGTCCTCGCCACCTATGAACCAGAGTGATGTCATGGATAGGGTTGGCAAGGATTTAAGCGTCCTGGCCCAAGCCTGCTTTCAATATCGGAAGAGGCAGGGAGAGTTCCCGCCATCATTAGCTACGCTAAAGACCTTGAGATCCTTTGCCGCCCACCAACGCGCGAAGGAGTACCGTTTCACCTACAAACGTCTTCACGGCTCACGTTCATTTACAGTAATGGCAGAGCCATTGACGTCTAGCTCACGTATGCCAAGGTTCTCTATCGATGAATCTTTGGTGATCAGCCTCAAGCCTACGTAGGAGCGCAAGAGAGTTGTGGCGACTAGGTGACGCAGAGCAGACAGACTTCTCGATTAGAAAATGAGGACCGACGATGATGGACAGATCACTTTGCGCAACCCAAGAGAAACGTCGCTCACGCCGAGTCCAGGTCAATCTACCAGTCAAGGTTCGTGGCATCAACGCTCAAGGTGAGAGATTCGAAGAAATGACACATTCCGTCGATGTGAGTTCGGGTGGCGCCCTGATCCTGCTTAAACAGGTTGTCGGGAAGGGTGTGGGTCTGGAGCTGTCACTACCCACGCCTCCAGGCATGCGGAAAGCCGGATGTTCCCACTCCGTTTACCACACGATGGCGAAGGTCATCAGGATAGTGCCAGGTGAAATGAATGGGCTCTCCAGGATTGCAGTGAGATTTTGTAATTCACCGATCAAAAAGTACTATCGGGAATATCCGTAGGGCATTGTCGAGTATAGAACCTTTGCAAGTGGATTTCTCAATAGCTGAGCAGAATGCACATGTTGGCAACGAGTTTCGGGTGCAGCAATTTACTCCCGATGTTGGGACAGGCTGGACAAAATGAGCGAAATCCTTGTAGAACAAAGCCATCAAGCGAAGATGGGCGGTCGCCGTCATACCGATATCGAAGATCCTTCTCTCGTCGCGACTGGTCCAGGAGTGATCGGCTCGAAGCTGGAGGCTGAACTACGGCGGGCGGTTGAGCGCCAAGAGTTTCGAGTCTGCTTTCAACCAATTTGTTGCCTGGACACAGGTCTCATCGTCGGTTTCGAGGCCTTAGTCCGATGGCAACATCCGACCCGTGGCCTCCTTTCACCGGCAGAATTTCTGCAGGCAGCAGAACAGACAGGATTGATCGTTCCCATTGGGCTATGGGTACTGCGAGAGGCTTGCCGACAGGTGCATGGCTGGCATTTGCAATTCCCAGACAACCAGCTCTTGCGCCTTTCGGTGAACATTTCCAGCAAACAATTCCAACAGCCGGATCTGGTGGAGCAGATCCGTCAGATTCTGCACGAGACAGGATTGAACGCCGACAGCCTGAGACTGGAGATCACAGAAACCCTGGTGATGCAGAATTCGGAATCGGCACGAACCACCCTGCTTCAGCTCCGGGCTCTTAATGTCAAATTGGCGATCGATGATTTTGGCACGGGCTATTCTTCGCTAAGCTACCTGCAAAGGTTCCCGGTCCATACTTTGAAGATTGACCAATCGTTCATTTGCAAACTTCAGGATGCAAAGGAAAGCTTGGAAATCGTACGGGCCATCGTGACTTTGGCTCATAACTTAGGACTTGACGTAATCGCAGAGGGAGTCGAAACGGCAGACCATCTGGCGATGTTGCAAATCCTCAAGTGTGAATTCGGGCAAGGGTACCTCTACTCGAGGCCGGTGGATGCCGAATGCGCCGCGGCAATGATCGCCGGTAGCCGTCAAGGATTAGTTGGCCAAGCAATAGGCCTGTCCGACATCAATTCAATCAATACTGCCGACAACCGGATTGGCATGGGTGAACACAGGTCCAGAATTCAAACCTTAAGCTCACTTCAAGGGGTCGAGTCTTCAATACCCTCTGGATCTTGTTTCGAAACCGGGGCAACCCAATTAAGCAACAGCTCGAATCCTTCGTTGAATTTGATGGTGCCGCCGGCGGAATCCAGAAACGAAGAGGAATTCGAGATTCATATCGCCAATGTAAAACAAGAGGCCATCAAACAATTTGACCAGGAACTGTACGCTCAATGTCTGCCCACATTCAGATTTCTGAGCGAATTGGAACCGGAGAACTGCGCTTTTCGCGACTACCGACTACTCTGTGAACAACTGTTAAGTGAGCAAGAGCCCCAGGTATGCGTGGCGGACTTAGCTTCTGATTCAGCTGGGTCCGACCAATCGCAAAAGCTGGAATCTGCATGCATGCCTGAAGGGGGGGCCGGAAGCTCGATTCAACAGACCGTGATGAGCGCCTCAGAGAGAAGAGACACACATCTTGCATTGGAACCCGATGCTAAGGTCGAGAAAGTAAGGGAAGTTGAGGCGCCTGCAAGACACCTGATTCGTGACGCAAGTCAATCGTGGCCTCGTTGGTCCGTTGCGGCATCAGCGATCTCTTTAGCGATCATTGGTGCGCTCTGGTTCTACCGCGTCAACTTGGTCACCCCAGAGTCGTTGGCTGAGTTTCAACCAAATCGAAGAGCTAATTCAATCGGTCTGCAATCGATGACTACCTCCCTTTCTCCAGACGAAAAGCGGCAGGAAGCGGCGTCTCGAGTTAATGAAGCGTTGGAAGGAGATTCGAAAAATCCTTTGGCCCAGGAGTTGAAGAAAACGATTCGAACCAAAGTTTCCCTATCCAAAAGCTCTCAACTTACTCCACCGAAGGTAGAAAGATCCCAAAGTAGCTTGCATGTGCCGCCAACTAGCGTTTTCGGCACCAGATCGTCTAAAGCCAATTCGATCCAAAAAGCGCTATCAGAGGTGGCTACGTTCTCGGTGATTCACGAGCATCGGTTTGGTAGTTGCAGAGGAGATCTAAAAATCACCAGAGATTCTATTGTTTATGAAAGTTCCAGCGGTAGTCATCATTCATTTGACTTCAAGACAAAAAACATTACGGGTACTGAATTAGGCGACACCTTGAGAATCAGCTTCGGACAGGAAGCGTATCGATTCAAATCTGGTTCTGCTAAAAACAAGCAGGAAAACCGTGCTGAACTCGTTGCCCTCGATCAGAAAGTCACGAGAGCTAGGGCATTTGAAATACATTGACCGTGAGCTTGACACTTAGGGTACGAGAGATGAGGAAGTCCAAGGGCTTCGTTGAAGGAATTAGGAATCAGCGTGAGAAGTACAATGGAGCTGACCTGACCCGGTAGCCATTAATCGATCAAAGTCGACATTTGCACATCGATCCTTACTGACCGTTCAAGCAAGCAATTGTTCTGCCGGCGGAATTAAACACAAAGTTAGCTGCGCTGCACAAGTTTACAACGGGCCCAGCCCGCTTCAATTGCAACTGGTGAATTCTTTGGAGATTGCAAGCGGTGTGGGTAGCCAAAACTCGGTTACGTCCTTGAGTCAGCAACTTGTGATTCCCGGTAATCGATCTTTGAGGATGATGTGGCGCGTGCTACAAACTAGGCTTCATGTTCGAATTCATCTCGCTCTTTTGACTTCTGTCCGAGTTTTCTTCCGCAGTCGGAGTGAAGCTGCCTTAGAGATCCTCGCCTTGCGCCAGCAGATCGTCGTGCTCAAGAGGAGACGTCCGCGTCCCCGCTTGAATCAATTCGACCGACTATTCTGGATTGTCCTGCGCTGCGTCTGTCCCGGTGGGCCGAAGTGTTAGTAGCGGTCAAACCAGAGACAGTAGTCGGCTGGCATCGAGCAGGATTTCGGCCCTTCTGGAAGCCGTTTCACCAACATGATGGGAAAGCCGGAAAGAGAAGTAACCTGATCCTGCGCCAATATCGGCTATGACTTCGCCTTCCTTCAGGTCCAGCGCCATGAGTACCTCATGAGGTTTTTGGTAGGAATCTCGCTGAGGATCCTCCAGCATGGCAATATAGGCCTTGGAGTCGTGATGAAGCGCATGGATCTCCTCTTTGGTTCGCTTGACGTGGTCTTGGCTCGCACAGGGTAGCACCGTCAACAGGCCCATCACTGTATAGATGATGTTGCCCTTTTTCGCTTTTTCGACAAGTCTCTGAACGAAATGCATGGGTTTCGTCACCTCACCGGTATCAGAAGATCGAATTCCGACTTGCCAAAGATAAGCTCACCGCCTTCTTGGCGGGATTTTTAGATATTTCCTGGGCTGCATGGGTCTGCGAATCACCCGGACGGAAATGCGCTGGGCCGGTTTAAGGAAAGCAGCCCATTAAAAATCCTCGAATTGCTTCATCATTCTGGATTGAAGTCACATCCTTGAGGGGGCAATTCGAGGGCTCACTACCTGTCGTATTACAAGGAGGACCGATGTTCGGTCACACCCTGCAGGGCCAGCCGGCCCGATTTCCTTTCATCCACACAGGGAATCCGTTTTCGTCTCTCAGTTTCACTGTCTTCTCATCCTTCTGCTTGAGTTCCAAAGCAACGTTGCGGTCCCGGCGCGCCCACCAGCAGCATGCCCTTCGGAGCAGTGCCACCCAGGCGGGTGTACTTCGGGGGATCCTTTAGGAAATCCTCCACGATCTCGACCAGTTCGTTTTCCGCTTCGTCGATGCCAGCAACATCGTCAAAGGTGACCTTCTCAAGCTGCTCCTGGTCGTAGCGGGGTGCCCTGCTCTTGCCGATGCCATACAAGATCTTTTTTCGGCTTATCTGGAAGAACTCTGGTACAGTTGAAAACGTCATCCCTCGACGTGGAATAACCAACCATCCTACTGCGCCCCAGCGCGTCTCCCACCGGATCATGAAACCGAGGCAGCGATTGAAAACAGACTATGGTTACCAAGGAAACCGCATCACGATTAATGTTAATCGCAATACGCGAGAGAGGTGGTGTTACACCGTCACCATTGAAGATCTATGTTCCCCAATTTCCCGCACAATTTTCGGAGAGGTTGACAAGACCCGCTTTCCAACAGAAGAATCTGTTTTGAGTCACGCTCAGACCCAGGCTGAAGAGCATCTCGCCAAGGCTAAGTCTAAGGGTGAGTCCTCCTGAAATTCGAGTCTTTGACGCTGAAAACTTGCTTCTGGTATCATCCCGGCATCTTGCACTCCCCCCTATGATGTCACGATCTTCACTCACTCGACTCTGTCAGTCACTGTCACCGACAATCCTATTGCCTTGGCAGCCTAACAACAATTGATGACGGAAACGCCCACGTCGGAACGTTTCGCAATTTGGACTGCTGTCTTGAGCCTTTGAGATTAGTCCTCATGCTGGGCTCGTGTGTCTAAATTCACTTTCGTCTGTTCGGAACTCAGTAATATCGATGCCTGTGCCAATGATGTACCTCACAGAACCTGAATCATCGAGAACTGCCGTGTTGGACCATCGAATGAGGCGGCGACTGCCATCTTTGGCCACCCAGTAATTCTCATGTTTGTTCGGAAATAGACCGGCGCTGAGCTTATTAAAGGTGGATCTGACTCCTTCCAATTCGGCAGGCAGAAGCAAATCCCACAGATACATGCCCTTCGCTTCGTCGAACGAATAACCGCTTGCTTTCTGGCAGCGGTGATTGAAAAGCACGATGCGTCCTTCGGTATCAAGTACTATGACCAGTACCTCAATCGCATCCATCACGGCAGCAACAATAGGAACGCAGTCTCTAAGCTCGACCTCGGTTAATTCGCATTTGCGCATTCTGTCCATATCAATTTCACTCAATGCCGTTAGATCCGGCGACAGTTTTCAAACCGATCATGACGAATCTGGACGACCTGTGGGTAGCCAAAACTCGGTTACGTCCTTGAGTCAGCAACTTGTGATTCCGGGTAATCGATCTTTGAGAATGATGTGGCGCGTGCTACAAACTGGGATTCATGTTCGAATTCATCCTCGCTCTTTTGACTTCTGTCCGAGTTTTCTTCCGCAATCGGAGTGAAGCCGCCTTAGAGATCCTCGCCTGCGCCTGCAGATCGTCGTGCTCAAGAGGAGACGGCCGCGTCCCCGCTTGAATCAGTTCGACCGACTATTCTGGATTGTCCTGCGCTGCGTCCGGTCCCGGTGAGCCGAAGTCTTAGTAGCGGTCAAACCAGCGACAGTAGTCAGCTAGCATCGGGCGGGATTTCGGCTCTTCTGGAAGTGGCAATCGCGAGCACCTGCTGGCCGACCCAAAACTACTGCCGAAATTCGGGCACTCATCCCCCACCTGGCCGAAGAGAATGCGACCTGGGG
>JGI24806J26614_1000817_pt1 | contig 10475 bp, 8 predicted proteins | sample Kansoi200umMDA_FD_26614 | JGI IMG/M metagenome (IMG submission 26614) | reverse complement strand
TTTTTTTCTGTGAACGAAAGAGAGCTTTTCTTAAAACATATTGCACAAACGTCTCCTTCGCCATTAGCATTTGAAATTGCAAAAGCAGAAGGTTGTTTGCTATATGATGTAAATGGAAAAGAATATATTGATCTTATTGGCGGCATCAGCGTAGCCAATATCGGGCATCGTCATCCCAAAGTAATTGAAGATATTAAAAAGCAACTGGATGCTTATTTGCATGTGATGGTGTATGGAGAATTTGTTGAATCACCACAAGTGCAATATGCCAAACTGCTTACCGATCATTTACCTTCTTCACTCAACGCTGTTTTTTTTACCAACTCAGGCGCTGAAGCAATTGAGGGCTCGATGAAACTTGCAAAAAGGATAACGAATAGAACACAGGTCATTGCTTTTAAAAATTCTTATCACGGCTCAACACAAGGTGCATTAAGTATAATCGGAGATGAATACTGGCGAAATGCTTTTCGCCCTTTACTACCCGATGTTTTGCATCTTGAATACAATTCATTTGAATCTTTAAATGAGATTTCTGAAAGAACCGCTTGTGTTATCGCCGAAACGGTGCAGGCTGAAGCGGGCATCATCGTCCCATCAAAAGATTGGATGCAGTCATTAAGAAGAAAATGTACAGAAACTGGAACACTTTTCGTTCTCGATGAGATACAGGCAGGATTTGGAAGAACAGGCAAACTCTGGGGTTTTGAAAACTTTACTATTATTCCTGATATTTTAATTCTCGGGAAAGCACTGGGCGGCGGCATGCCACTGGGAGCTTTTATTGCCGATAAAAAACTAATGGATGCATTTACCGAAAACCCAATTCTTGGTCACATCACCACTTTTGGCGGTCACCCTGTTTGTTGTACAGCTGGCATGTCGGCTATGAAAGTTTTATTGGAAGAAAAAATAATAGACAATATAAAAGCAAAAGAAAAACTATTTAACTCATTGTTTACTCATTCAAAAATAAAGACGATCCGTGCATTTGGTCTATGGATGGCGGTTGAGTTTGATTCTTTCAAAACGAATAAAAAGGTCATTGATGCCTGTATTGCATCTGGAATAATGACTGATTGGTTTTTATTTGCCCCAACATGTTTGCGGATTTCACCGCCGTTAATTATTTCAGAAGAGCAAATAAAAAAGGCTTGTAATTTCATACTACAGGCAATAAGGGGCATATAAATCTCAGGAATCCGTGTTGCAGTTACCTCTCTCCTGGTTTCAAAAGATCAGGAAGTATCTATAAAAAATTGTCGATTTTTTATATTGTTAAAAATTATATCTTAAATTAGAAGAATTATTAACCAAAACTTCTGTGTATGAAAAAAGTACTACTGCTATTTTTAGCTACCATTGTAATCTCCGGTTCTTACGCAACATCAGTAAGCGAGGTAAAACCGGTTCTCAACGCAAACAAAATTTTCCTGCCGGTTGGACAAACTGGTCAAAAGATTTCCCTCATGGAGCTTTCCAAAATTTCATTGAAAGATTTTGAGACACTTACAAACCGGAAAATGAAATTCTTTGATCGTATTGCATTTAAAGCCGGTCAGAAAAAACTAAGGAGCGGTATTGCAGAAGATGGCACATTGAAAAAGAAGAATCTTGAAAAAATGATGACAAAGTACTATGGAGGCGAAACCGGCTTTCACTTTGGCGGTTTTGCGCTTGGATTCTTTTTAGGGCTTATTGGTGTTTTGATTGCTTACTTAATTAACGATGATTATAAGAAGAACCGGGTGAAATGGGCGTGGATTGCTGTAGGGATTCTTGTTGTACTCGATATCATTATTCTTGCTGCCCTCTAAGGAATCAGCATATTAATATAAAATAAAAGGTCAATTAAATTTTTGAATTGACCTTTTATTTTTACTTCAAAGATCAATCTTCTATTTCCACGATCACTTCTACTTCCACTGCGATATTCAGCGGCAGAGCATACATGCCAACAGCCGATCTTGCATGTTTTCCTTTATCGCCAAAAATTTCCACCATTAAATCGGAATAGCCATTGATAACTTTTGGCTGATCTTTAAAATCTTCGGTGCAATTGACCATGCCCAATACTTTTACAATTCGTTTTACTTTATTTAAACTGCCAAGTTCAGCTTTAATAACAGCCAGGTGATTTATAGCGGTCAGCCTTGCTGCTTCATAACCTTGTTCAATGGTCAGGTCCTTTCCAACTTTGCCCGTTATATTGCTGCCATCCGGCTTTGTAGGCCCTTTACCGGCGAGGTATAAAAGATTACCAACACGAACAGCATTTACATAATTCGCAACAGGTTTTTGCGGCGATGGTAAAATAATTCCTTTTTCTTTTAATCTTGTTTCTGCATCCTGCGCCGTAGTTATTTGGCTTAAGACACAAATTGATAAAACAATTAGAAATAGCTTATTCATATTATATAAGTTTAAAAAGGTAAGCTGCGAGCAATGCGCCAATGATCGGCCCGATAACAGGTATCCAGCTATAACCCCAATCACTGTTCCTTTTATTTTTTATTGGTAAAATAAAATGAATAATGCGGGGTGCAAGATCTCTCGCCGGGTTAATAGCATAACCCGTAGGTCCGCCAAGTGACAGACCTATACCAAGAATAAGCAACCCAACAGGCAATGCATCAAGAGTGCCAAGGGTTGAAGAAGGTTTTGACATTGCCATTGCACCAAATACAAGTATAAAGGTTCCTATTAGTTCAGTAGTTAAATTATGAAAAGCATTGCGAATAGCGGGCCCTGTACAGAACACGGCAAGTTTTGCATCTCCGTCAGGTGTTTCATCAAAGTGTTGTTTGTAGGTGATCCAAACAATAAGAGCACCTGCTGCCGCTCCTGCAAATTGCGCCCCGATATAAGTTGGTAATAAGGAGGGATCAAAATTATTAAATGCCGTCATCGCAATTGTTACTGCAGGATTTAAATGACCGCTGCCTCCGAGGCTTGTCGATGCATATACGCCAAGAAATACCGCCATGGCCCAGCCAAAAGTGATAACGATCCATCCGCCGCTATTGCCTTTGGTTTTATTTAAAACAACATTCGCTACTACACCATCACCCATGATGATGAGCAGCATGGTACCAATAAATTCGCCAAGAAAAGGAGACATAAGCAGTTAGCATTAAAAATGAGTAATTAAAAATTAATAATTGGGAAGATAGTTCTTTGCTGTTAAATTAAAAGTATGAAGTTGATTTTTTATCCAGTCATTATCTTTTTTCATTTCTTTCGCCATCATTTGAGCAACCAGCGGCGCGGATTCAATAGCCGCTTTTGCATCAAGCAATAATGCTCTTGTTCTTCGTGCCAGCGCATCTTCCGCTGTCATGCACATTTCATTTTGCACGGCCCAAACAATTTCTGCTTTGATATAGGGCAATGATGGATGGATCAGTTCAGAAAGTGAATTATCTTTTTTAATGAGATCTTTAATAGCCGCTTCATCAGTTCCATAATAATATAATGGGGCTGAATAATTATTATTTTCTTTATACCCATGTATGTGCAAACTCTTTGTCACACATTCTTTCTCACTCATTCCTGCTTTGTTTATGGCGATCTCCATTACATCTTCAGCCATTTTCCTGTATGTTGTCCATTTACCGCCCGTTATAGAAATTAATTCTGAATCAGAAACAGCTATATGATGATCTCTTGAAATGGCTGATGTTATTTTAGAATTACTTTTTACTAATGGCCTTAACCCTGCGAATATGCTGCGAATATCATTATATGATGGATCTTTTTTTAAATAGCGATGAATATGCTGCATTACAAATTCAATTTCTCCTTTCGATGCGATCGGTTCTTCGCTTGCCGAGGAAACAGGAGTATCTGTAGTTCCCACGATAGTTTTATTGTGCCATGGCACAGCAAACAATACACGGCCATCATCTGTCCTGGGGATCATGATCGCTGTATCTGACAAAAGAAATTCTTTATCAAATACAAGATGAATGCCCTGGCTATGAGAAATTAATGGAGAAGCAGCAGGATCATCCATTTTTGCAATACTGTCAGAAAAAATTCCGGTTGCATTGATAACTGCTTTTGCTTTTATTTCAAATTCTTTATCATCAATCATATCTTTTGCAAGCACACCGGAAACTATTCCCTTTTCTTTGATCAATCCTTCGACACTCATATAATTGATAACAGCAGCCCCATGATCCGCTGCCGCCATTGCAAGATGAATAGCAAGCCTTGCATCATCAAACTGCCCATCATGATAAAGTACACCGCCACGTAAACCATCCTGGTCAAGATTCGGCGCTAAGGCCAGTGTTTCTTCTTTGTTTAAAAATTGGGAAGGACCCAGCCCCAGGCTTCCTGCCATCCAATCGTATACTTTTAATCCAACGCCATAAAAAGAGTTCTCCCACCATTTATAATTGGGGATCACGAAAGATTGATTTTTTACTAAATGCGGCGCATTCTTTTTCAATAACCCTCTTTCTTTAAGGGCTTCCATTACCAGCTTAATATTGCCTTGTTGTAAGTAACGTACACCGCCGTGTACCAATTTTGTGCTGCGTGATGATGTGCCTTTTGCAAAATCACATTTCTCCAGTAAAACAGTTTTGCATCCTCTTGATGCAGCATCAACAGCAATACCTAAACCGGTGGCGCCGCCTCCAATAATGCAGATGTCGAATTCTTTTGTTCCTTCAAGCTTTGATATTTGTTCGTTTCTTTTCAAAGTCGTTTAAAGGTTTAAAACGTTTAAGGGTTTAAAGGTTCTTTTCAGTAAGAAAAAACACTAAGGCAGCTAACCCTTAAACCATTAAACGGAATAACTTAATTATCCGCCCATGCTATCGCTGCTTTCACCGCCCTTTGCCATCCATTTACCAGGTCATTTCTTTTATCGTCATTCATAGATGGAGAGAATGTTTTATCAACCTGCCATTGCTTTTGTATTTCGTCAATGTTTTTCCAATAACCAACAGCAAGACCCGCCAGATAGGCTGCGCCAAGTGCAGTTGTCTCCGTTATTTTCGGACGGATCACCTTTGTGTTCAGTATATTACTTTGAAACTGCATTAATGTATTATTGATAGTGGCGCCGCCATCCACTCTTAATTCCGCAATAGAAATTCCTGCATCCGCTTCCATTGCTTTCAGCACATCATAAGTTTGATAAGCAATGCTATCCAGCGCAGCCCTTGCAATATGTGCATTGCTGCTTCCTCTTGTTAATCCAAAAATACTTCCTCTTGCATGCTGGTTCCAATGCGGTGTACCAAGCCCTGCAAATGCAGGAACTATATAAACACCTTCGCTATCATTTACGGTTGCGGCCAATGTTTCCACCTCTGCAGAGGTGCGAATCATCTTTAAACCATCTCTCAACCATTGCACGACAGCACCGGCAATAAACACACTTCCTTCCAAGGCATATTCTGTTTTACCATCTATCTGCCATGCGATCGTAGTCAACAAATTATTTTTTGATGAAATTGCTTTTGTGCCTGTATTCATCAGCATGAAACAACCAGTGCCATAAGTATTTTTTACCATGCCTGGCTGTGTACACATTTGCCCAAACAATGCGGCCTGCTGATCACCGGCAATACCTGCAATGGGGATTTTTATTTCCGGAACTGCACTTGCAGTCGTTCCATAAATTTTACTTGATGCTTTTACGTCGGGTAACACTGATTTCGGAATATTAAGAAGTTTCAGCAGGTCATCATCCCATTGACATGTATGAATATTCAATAACATTGTTCTTGATGCATTGGAAACATCGGTAACATGAATATTGCCGCCACTTAATTTCCAGACAAGCCAGCTGTCAATAGTACCAAAAGCCAATTCGCCTTTCTCTGCTTTTGCTCTTGCGCCGCTTACATTATCTAATATCCATTTCAGTTTTGTTGCGGAGAAATAAGCATCGATCACTAATCCTGTTTTTTGCTGGATCATAGTTGCATGACCTGCTGTTTTCAATTCGTCACAATAAGCAGCTGTTCTTCTGTCCTGCCAAACGATAGCATGGTGGATCGGTTTACCGGAACTGCGTTCCCAGACCACTGTTGTTTCACGTTGATTCGTAATACCAATGCCGGCCACTTGTTTCATGGTAATATTTGCTTTCGCTACTGCTTCGGCCATTGTGCCATACTGTGTGCTCCATATTTCTTCCGCATCATGTTCTACCCATCCGGGTTGCGGAAATATTTGTTTGAATTCTTTTTGTGCAACGCTGATGATGTTGCCCTGCTTATCAAAAATAATACTGCGGCTGCTGGTTGTGCCCTGGTCGAGTGCAAGAATGTAATGCATCAAAATACGTTTAAATGTTTAAAGGTTCAAAGGTTTAATGGTTGTTGGAAGTTAGAGAATTACTTTGATATCATGGATTGGTTTGCGTGTGAAGTAATGATTATGAACTTAGCTTTATTGCTACTATTGAACTTCGCTTGCACAGTTTACCCAGAGCGAAGCGAAGGGCACACTTATACAGTATCAATTCTATTCAGCTTTTCATCCACCCCCACTTGATAATACTTTTAGGTTGAATTGCTTCCCCTGCCAGCGGGGGATAATGACCAGCATCCTTTCCGAAATTTAGTAAACCCATGTTATACAAATGAAAGAATGTTTATTGTCCCCCGCTGGCGGGGGAAGCAGTTCGTTCATAACATAATTTCAAATGGGGGTGGATAAAGCTAAATAATATTGTTGTCGTACAAGTGTGCGACGCAACGGAAGATGAAAAGAATTACTTAGCCGGCTAAACAATAATCATCTTCATTATAAATACTATTCTCTTAAAAAGTAAGTCTGAAACTTCCGAAGATGCCAAATCTTTTGCTGGATTCTTTTGGCAACGGCGTAGGTAAAACCCGCCATACAAAATCAAGACGCAGCACTTTTAATATATTATCAATGCCTGTTCCGAGTTCGAGATAAGTTCGGCCATCGAGTGTTTCAAAATCATAACCGGGTTTAAAGTTCAGCGTTTTGTTTGCCTCACTCAGGCTGCCCCATAACGTTTTAATTGTATAGAACTGCCGAAACTTAAGTTTGGGTATCCAACGGAAGATACCATTCCCGATATTATGTTCGAAACTGATACCGGCATATTTATCATGAACGAATTCATATTTGTTCATGAGGCTAAATGAATACTTATTATAATAATAGAGTTCATTGCCGGGAGCGATATCCAAAAATGTATAAGGCAATGTGCCAAAAGTTTTCCCGGCATAAATATTAAAATCAAAACTGCCATAGGGCGGGATCTTAATATAATCATGAATGCTTCCCATAACCTTTGTATAGTTATAAGCACTTTTACCTACCCCGGAAATACCTTGTGTAATTTTTAATTCCGGAATAGGATAGGGGCTGCCTAAACTGCTGCGGAAAAAATTTGACTCCAAAAATCTTTCAAGGTAAGCAAAGCGAAGACGCAATGATAGTTCAAAAGTTTTTAAGGGCTTGCCATCTGTAACTGCAAAAGAATCTTTTGGCGGAATATTTTGCAATGGGTTAAATTGTTTAAGAACTGTTGCAAATAAAGTTGAAAATCCTCCCTTGGTTTCATGAAAATATTCAAACCTTGATTCTTCAATTTTCATTCGCTTGATAGGAATTCCTGATTTGCGAATTGCCAGTGCAAAAATGTTATCGCTGCTTACTTCTCCTATATAGCTTTGCCCGTAGTCAAGATCATTGATATAAGAGCCATATAAATAGGTCCGGGGATGTTTTGCCGGTAAGAAAAATAATTCAGCTTTGCCTTTTACTTTTTGATCTTTAAAACCATACGCCAGGTAAGTATGCCACCATACCTTTCTGTCAAACTTGTAATTGGTACCAAGATCAAACCGAACTCTTAATCCTTCCCATAAATTTCCGGTTACCCAATTATACCAGGGGCCCAATTGAAAATTTCCTGTATTCAAATAACCTGTTCCGATAAAGTTGAGCGTGTTTGTGAATTTTTTGAACACCGGGGCATTGGTAAGCGTATCAATCATCTTAATGATCCCTCTTTCATTCTTTGACAATTCTTCATGTCGTGCCGTCGCCCAATATTCTTTTCCTTTTTCCGCAGCTCCGGGTAATGTGATCACTTCTTCAAGCAGTTTGTTTTTATTTAACTCATTTACTACTGAAGAATCATTTATCACTATATTTTTATAAGTAGTGGTTTTACGGCCGATGAACCCGAGTTTTTGTTTGCCGATAGGAGTGATGTCCGCAACAAATTTGTCTTTTGCTAAAAACCAGGTTGTCGAATCATCAAGAAGTTTGTATTCCTGGATAAGGCTCAGTGTTTCTAAAAAATTTACATTGGCATCTTTTCCGAGACGCAAATTCATTTTCTGAATAGCATAAGTGCCGGCATGCACCCAGCAATCCCCTTCAAAAGTATTTTCGCCATGACGCTTCGGCGTAAATACAAGATGATAATAACGATTTTGATTTACTACCTGTGTATCTACCACCCTGTAATTATAATAAGCATCACCGTTATCGCTGGCAGGGCTTACAAATTGTTTATCCATCACAGGAATGAAATTTCCATAGAAATCGACATTCTGATCCATGTTCCCGAGAAATGGTATAATACTTTCGTTCTTTACTCCATTTGTATTTACTGCTTTAATTACTTCTCTTCTTTTTAGTGGTTTTGGCTGGTAATAGTAATCGGAAAGAGTTTCGGTAAGATAGGTTGGTAAAAAAGGAAGGCCTTCTGTGGTATCGATGCTGCTGTTAATAAGATCGGTAACTGGTTTCAGCGGTTTAAATTTAGAAAATCGTTGAAAGTTGAGATTCTTGATATCCAGTTCAAGTTTATTATATACTTCATACGAGAAGTTTTTAAACTGGAACTTGTCATTGCGTGATTTGTTTTGTACGATCTTTCGCCATAGAAATAGCCCCTTGTTTACTTTCGTTTTTACTTTGGCGCCTTCATTAAAGGTTCCTCTTTCCATTATAATATCCACGGTGATGGAATCAAGGCTGGCAGGAATAAATAATTTGTAAGGCTGATATCCCACACAGGTGATCTCTAATGTATCTGAGGGCCATTGAGTAAGGTTGAATTCAAATGTGCCGGATGAGTCGGATAATTTGCCGACAGTTGAATTGATAAATTGTAAAGAAGCAAAGGGGATCGGTTCATCACTGTGGGCATCTTTTACAACCCCTGCAAGGATCTTTCGCTGAGAAAGAGCAGACATGCCCGGTAATAAAAGAATCACTAAAAGAATGTACAGATCGCGGGGTTTCTTCATCAGCTTGCAAATTTAAGAAACGGCTTCATGAACCGGGTATTTTGTACATGTTAAAAGTCACAGGATTGACAAAAAAAGATTTGGAAGTATGAGATTTGGATATTTACTTTGTGTTTCAAAGTGCTTTTTATGAACGAACAAAACCAACAAACTCTTGAAACTTTACAGGATATAAAACGTATGATGGAGCGGTCATCCCGCTTCATTTCATTAAGTGGTTTGAGTGGAATAGCAGCTGGTATTTGTGCATTGGTGGGCGCCTGGTTTGCCAGGAAAGAATTTGAGCCTTATTACAAAAGCTATGATGAAAGAGGTGATTTTGCTGCCGGTGATTTTCAACAATTAAAATTAAGGTTGCTTATTATTGCCGTAGCTGTATTGGCTGCCGCCCTGGTATCAGCTTTCTATTTTACATGGAGAAAAGCAAGATATAATAAACTGCCGATCTGGGACCTGACGGCAAAACGACTTACGATCAATATGCTGATTCCCCTTGTTGCAGGCGGCTTATTTATTCTTGCCATGTACCAGTATAATGAGTGGAAATTTATAGCGCCGGCTTGTTTGATATTTTATGGCCTGGCCCTCGTAAATGCAAGCAAATACACCCTTACTGATGTCAGGTATCTTGGATTGTTGCAAATTTTACTTGGATTAATCAATACACAATTTGTAGGTTACGGCTTGTATTTTTGGGCAGCAGGTTTTGGCGTATTGCATATAATTTATGGTTTTGTGATGTGGTGGAAGTATGAAAAAAATGTTTAAAGATCTAATCGTAAAAAAAATTAACGTTGAAGAACCCGATAACTGGTTTAAATAAAATTTTTGATAACCGTATTCGCCTTGGCATTATGAGTGTGCTGATGGTGAATGAGGAAATAAATTTTAATGACTTGAAACAAATGCTGGAAGCGACCGATGGAAACCTTGCCACCCATTTACAGAACCTGGAAGAGAATGGCTTTTTAAAAGTTAAAAAAGGATTTGTGGGTAAAAAGACAAATACAACTTATTCAGTAACGAAAGCAGGTGAAAAAGCATTTACCGATCATATTGCGGCGCTTGAAAATATGATCAAAGGAGTTAAATAATTTTTTTTGTAATTACACTTTGAAATACGCCAAAACCTGCTGCCCAAAAATACAAGCCGTAACCTACAAATTGTGTATTGATTAATCCAAGTAAAATTTGCAACAATCCAAG
>JGI24806J26614_1000816_pt1 | contig 10476 bp, 5 predicted proteins | sample Kansoi200umMDA_FD_26614 | JGI IMG/M metagenome (IMG submission 26614) | reverse complement strand
CCCCCCGGTCCCACTTCGAGCAAGTTCTGATGTGGATATTGTTGTATAGCAGCTACAATTTTTTTGCAAATGTTTTCATCTTTTAGAAAATGCTGCCCCAATGATTTCTTAAGCGTATACATTGTTGCAAATGTACTGGCTTGTTTTTTTTAAAATTTTATAAATAAAAAAACCTCCCTGCAGCAAAGGGAGGTCTTTAAAAAACAATTATGAAAACCTGCTATTCCAAAACAACAAAACGAGTAGTAAGAGTTTCCTGGTTTATTTTTAATAATGCATTGTATATGCCAGGTTGCCAATTTTCATTGATCTCAACTGCAAAAACATTCGTGCCTTTCTTAAGCATTTCATTCATTACTGAAACCTGGCGACCCTGCATATCAAGAAATACAATTTTTGCCTGTACATCTGATGCCGATGTTATTGTCATTTGAAATTTGCCACGAACCGGGTTTGGTGCAATTGTAATACCTGCTTTTACTGCCGGTGCGGCATTAATTCTTAAAATACGACTATATGAATAAGAGCCGTCGCGATTTATCATCCGGATTCGAAACTCTATGAATGAAGATGTTCCAAAAGGAATATCAAAATTAAAATTATACGAGGCTTCGTCTTTTAAATTGTTATTTGCAGCAATCATTCCTGCTTCAGCAAAACCTCCACCATCTATGTTTGCTTCTACTACAAAAGACCTTACATATGAATTATTCTGTATGGTCCATTGCAATTCTGCCTTTTTCTCATTTGCATTATAAATTCCTGAAAACGATCTAAACCTTGCGGGCAGCACGAAACAGGTTGTATCTCTTGTTATAGTAACTGTATCTGTAGCATAAGCGCTGCAGCCCGCCATCAATTGCTGTGTTACTATATATGTGCCGGGTTGGTTTACCTGTATCCATGTACCGGAAGGAGCTGTATAGACAATGTTTCCACCAATAGTGCTCCAGGTATAAACAGACGTTGGGTGTGGATTTGTAACATAAATATCGCTTGTAGCGGTATCAGACATACCACAAAAGATAGGAACCTCTGGAACAATATTCGCTCTTGGTGCTAAAAACAGGTCAATAGGTGCCACAAAGTCTTTTAATTCTGCGGTAAATGATGCAGATGCTCTTGTTTTTACAACAAGCTTGTTAAATGGAGAACCACATACGTCCCCACCCAATAAACTTACCGGGTCAAGCCCTAGTTTAGAAAGGTTAACCGAAAATTCCATGAATTGGTCTTTACCATAATTAACAGCAAGACTATTATCCTGGAGTACTAATTGAAATGGACCGGCCCATGTATTGTTACCACTTCCCAAACCGGTATAAAAAGCTCCAGCAGTTTTTGGTAATATACTCGCATAGCCAAATTGGGCTCCGGAAGTAGCACCATCAAATTGTCCCGACCAGATAAAATTGGCGGGTGTTATACTTAGCGTAGCCCGGTCGATCCAAATACGGGCCTCAATATTTGTCAGTGTAGAACTTTGGTATTCACCAGTAAAAATAATATCACCCGGCTTAGTAATATTTCCCGCAGCATCCAGCTGCCAGCTTGTATGTCCAGCATCGGGTCCGTAACCATAAAATTTTGCAGTAGCCCTATCATAATAAATATCGGTTTGGTACATTTCAAAATCGAAATACCTGTTACCAGTTGTATTATCAAGCGATATACCACCAAACATCCATAAAGAGTCAGTGGCAGGAACAGTCGGAGTTGACCTTCTGACGTGCATAAAAACATCCAGGATATCATTTTTATCAGGGATTCCCTGCACGCCACCTGTCCAATTCGCAGGGCTCATTCCATTTTTATCTGATCCAGCTGTAAACACCGTAGAATCGTTCCCGTGATAATCACGAACGAACAACGCATCCAACCAAAGCCTGTTGTTGATCAACGAAAACTTAGGTCTGCTCATAGAACGAAAAAGAGGTGCCATTCTTTTTGGCCAGGGGGAAACATCACTCAAATAACCGGCAACGATTGCAGCAGCACCGGTGGTATCAATCACGAAAATACCAGTTCCGGCGGTACCATTATTAAACCAATCATCATTACCACTTTGCACAAAACCATTGAAGAAGTTTGCCCGTAAGTCGGCGTCTACTCCAAACCCAGCTTTAATGATCGGTGTGGTAATTTGCGCGGAAACGATGACGGAAAAAAATACCACCCCTAATAATGAAAGTAAAAATTGTTTCATAAGCATAAATTGAAGTCCTCAAAATCATTCGCACTACTATTTATTTGTCTATACAGGAAAGAAAGGGTGGGCCTTTCCTGTTTACACAAAGGATTAGCGTTGTACCACACGGATCGTCTCGATTTCAGAATAATGTGTAGTGCCATCATTCATGTTGCAGGCAATACGGTAAAAAATAACGCCTGGGAAAATGCCTTCATCTTTCCATGAAAACTTTACTGAACTGTTACATGGAACCTGGTTGATGACTTCATAAAACTCGCCGTCATAGGACCTTTCAACATTAAAGCATGTAACACCTGCTGGTGAATCGATGCCCCAATTCAATACATTGTTTTTCTTTGATTGATGATGAACACGGAAGTAAGTAAAGTCATGTAAAACATTAGCTGCCGCATAAGTAGTTGTTTTGCTGGCAACTGCTTCATTTTTACCTGAAAAGGTAAAGCCGGTAAATGCAATAAATGCTACGGCAAAAACAAATAACTTTTTCATAAGGTAGAATTTTTATGATATGAAAGTAGTTTAATATGAAAGTTTGGACAAGGAACAAATACTGGTAAAATACACCCGGATCAAAAAATACCATTCTGTGGTTTACTGTAGTACTTAGTGAAGTAAGTTTACCATGAAAAAACCCTCGTTAAAGAGGGTTTTTAAAAATCAATCAAATATTCACTTGTTTGGAGGTTAGTCTCTTTTAATTATTTTCCGATTTATAATATTGGTACCCGATACCACTTTTAAAATATAAAAGCCTGCAGGAAGGTTATCGGTATTATTAATCGATATTTTGTTTTTCCCTTTTACTAAATTATAAGTTGCTGTTTTTAGTTTATGCTGATATTGATCAAAAATCTGAACCTGCACCAATCCCTCATCACCAGAAATAAGATCAAATTTCACCTGCGAAGTGAATGGATTAATTAATGACTCGATTTGAAGTCCGGCTTTATCACCTATTAATTGAATTACCTTGGAATATTTAAATTTATTATCCTGAGTTTTAATTACTTTGATTCTATAATAGCTAATTGTATTGTCTAAGAATTCCGGATCTGCAAAACGATAAGAATTATTTTCAACATTCGGATTTTTGAATCCTTCCAGCTCACCGATCTTTTTAAAGTAGCTGCCGTTCTTACTTTTTTGAATTTCGTATGTCACTGGTGTGGTTTCTTTTGATGTATTCCAATACAAGACAGCTTGATTATTTTCATTCTTTCCCCGGAAAGAAAGGATATCAGTATTTAAAAGGTAACCGCAGGGATCGACATTAAGAGTTATTTCCGCACTTTCATTGAACCTACAAGAACCGGCAAGATTTGAAGCTGAGGTTGCTACTACCACCCTATACACACTGCCACTATCGGAATAATAAGCAATAAAAGGAGGGTAATCCACTGTGTACTCATATTCACTACCGTTCCATGTTGGAGTTGCAGCTCCACTAACTCCTGTAGAAGTCCATGTAACGCCTCCATCTATGCTTTTTTCCCACAGGTAATAATTATAATTGTTATAGTATGAGCGGACAACAGTTGACATTTCAACTACATTACTATCGCAGGTAAAGGGATTTGGACCGGGCAGTAATTCCAGTTCAGGTGTACAGGTTTTAAAAGTTATATCGTCGATAGCCCAGTCATTTCCACCACCACCGGGTGCATTATTTCTAAGGCTCATGGTAAAGTTGGTTTGTGAAGGCTTGGTTTTATATACAAAAGATCTTTGTACCCATTGATTCAGGGTATCCGATCCTGTTTGGGTTCCACCCAACCCCATATAACGTAAATTGCCAGTTGTATAAAAGTCTACTCCATCTATGGCAAATGCAATATTTGGTCTTACACCTGTTGAATCGCCTGAACCAGTTGGAAGATAACCCGATGAACCTGAAAAACGACCAAGCGAATCACATCCGCATTTATAGCAAATGTTTTTAAACCAGGCAGATATTTCATAGTATGTGTCTGGGCAAACACCGGAAACATTGAAATCAAAAGCAATGTCGGTTTTATATGAGGCATTTATTGCCAGCATATATCCGCCAGGACTACCCGGACTAGCTGGCAAATTTCCTTTGGCCGTATTTGTTGCACCAGTATGATCACCGGTTATATCCCACACATTATGTACACGGGCTGCAACAGAGCCAGTCTTTAGTGATAATTGGTTGGTAGACCCGTTTGCACTTGTATTATTTGGAATACCATAATAATAGTCATTTGGAGTACTTGCACCAAAAGTTGTATATAAATAATTGGTATTCGGAGATGAGCCTCTGTTTTGTGAAGTCCCTGTTCCAAATGTACCGTTACTTTCATCGCCTAAAATATTTGTTTGCGATACACTGTTCGGGCATGCACCGGGGCTTTGAAAGATCATAATACTATCATATGGAAATTGAATTGTAGAAAAAACACCGGTAGTTGAATCCCGATAACTGAATGCGCCTCCTCCAAAATTTATTGTCTGCCCATAGGAAGCATTTACAACAACCCGGTAAGTGGCAAGAATAATACAGTTCGCATTTACACCAGTGTTAAATCTCGGTACGGACATACTATTTAATTTACCTCTTGCCGTTCGGCTCGCTCCAGTCCCCATATTAATTTGAATCGTTGTGTCAGTTCCGACGCCACCGGTGGTCATCCATCCTGCATCTGAATCAGCATTACTTTCAGTGAAGTATTTATATCGTTTCCCTTCGTTTGTTCTTAATGCTATAGAATCTAAATAATGCAGACCGCCGCCCGCTTTCAATGTATCATAATAAGCGACACTATCGATTGCTCTTACTCCTCCTCCATTGGGTCTTACAACCAGGGTAGCTCTTATTTCTAAAATATCTCCCGGATCTATTGCACCTCCTGTAGCTGTATCACTCAGGTTTACATAGCTTTTAGAATAATCCAGTATTGCACTTGATGTTGCGAGCGGGTCTGTAACACAGATGTTAAATGTATAAGTACCGGTGGTTACAGCCGCAAGTAAACCATTTGTAGTTATTCTAATGTAATAAGTGTTACCTATAATCAATCCTGCTCCACCTGGCGTTGTAGCTGTGTTCAATGTTGTTGGTGTAGCAGCAACAGCCTGGCAGGCATGTGATGTAGCACCGACACCGCATCCTCCCGAGAACGAGAATAGTTGTATTCTGGGACTGGCGGAGAGCAGGTTGGCACCAATAGAACTAAGTGTAATTGATGGATATGCTGTTTGCGCAACAAAACTATACCACACATCTGGCGATGCAGCATTACCGCAGGCGGGTAACCCCGCTGTTGCAGTTGCATTTATTAAGGTACCTGCAATATTTGAACAGGTAGTTGCGCTTGTTAACAAAGTTGCACCCGAACATAGATCATTGGATGGCGGAGCTGCTGCTGCAGTTAAACAAATATTGAAACTGGCCACGGTACCTGTGCCCGATGGGTTTGAGGTAAAATTTGAAATCCTAACATAATAGGTGGCTCCAATAGTTAACCCCGCTTGTGTTAATGTCGTTGCCGAGGCACAAGCCAATAGACCAGGTGCTGCACAGCTGCCGTTGTATAAAAAAATTCTTGGTGAACCAAAGTTAGCACCAAGACTTCCTAATGTGATTGTGTGGGTAACGGCCGTCGCTACAAATGAATACCATACGTCATAATAAGTCCCTGCAACCGCACATCCCGACGAGCCTAAGACTGCTGGAATCGATAAATCAAGTGTCCCGGATATTGAGGAACAGGNCACCCCCCGATGTAAGAGTTGTAGCACCAGTACATAGGTCATTGACCGGAGGTTCTTGCAGACAAATATTAAAATTCCAGTTACTGGTAGATGATGCCGTGGGATTTGATGTTACATAAACCCGCACATAGTAAGTATTGCCAATGGTTAATGTAGTTAAGGTTAATCTGCCACCAGTAACATTTGCTGCCTGGCAGCCTAATGATGTTAACACGCCTCCGCAACTATTAGTACTGCTGCTAAGCATTTGAATATAGGTAGTACTTGAACTAAGATTACTTCCAAGATTACTTATTGTCACCGCATGGGTAGTGGAAGTAGCTACGAATGTAAACCACACATCATAAGTAGTAGTGGCAGTTGCACTTCCACAAGAGCCTGTAGGTGCCGAATTAGTAGCATAACGAAGATTCGCTGTAATGCTGTTGCAAGTAGGTGCCGGATCCGATGTTAATACAGTAGCGCCACTACAGTTATCATTTGTGGGTGGAGGATTGGGATGTGTAACACAAATATCAAACCTGTCATTTGATGAAATTGCTGAGCCGATATTTGAAACTCGGACATAATAAGTATTACCAATGGTCAAACCAGTACCTGTCAAAGTGGTGGTACCACATACAATTGAAGTTAATGAGCCACAGGTACCACTGAATAACTGTATTTCAGGATTAGTAATACTACTTTGAAGACCACTTATTGTTACGGTTTGAGAGGTGGCCTGCGCTGTGAATTTAAACCATATATCATAATGGGTACCGCCTGCGGCACACCCTACCGGAATGCCGGCACTGGCTGTAGCATTTTTCAAACGATATTGAATGTTATTACAGGAAATATTTGATGTAAGTGTTGTTGCGCCGGAACAGTTATCATTGGAAGGCTGAGCAAAAACATTAAATGAAAAAAATAAGGAAAAGCAAACAAGCAAAGTTGTTTTTGGCATTCGTTGCAGTCGACCTAAAGATGGTTTCATAGAAGATGGAATTCTTTGATTTCTAAGGATGTTGGATGTTACAAAGAAACCTCCTGATCAGCTCTTTATCAAGAGTGATTTTGCTGAATTCTTTATCGAAGTTTTACGATATAAAATCGGGTACTTATGCTTGTAAAAAAAAAAAGAAGTATTAATACTTTTGGCCAAATCCAATTTTTATGAGAAACTCCACCAAAGTTCTTTCACTTTTTCTATTAGCCTTTTTATTTTTTCGCGGAAAAATCCAATCACAAGCTACTTGTGCAACAGCCATTATGCTAAATACCGGACCAACCTGTTCGCCTACTTCTGGTACATTGCTTGGAGGTAACGCAACCTCATTGGCTGCTACATGTAGTGCGAACGCAACAACATCAGCTGATTCGTGGTATAAATTTGTTGCACAATCAACCTATCCTACTGTTAAGCTAAGCAATGTCGGAAGTAATCTTAGTGCAGCAGGTCCAAGAATTCAAATATTATCAGCTTGTGCCAGTGGTGTTATTGTTTGTAGTAATACACTTACTGCAACACCAGCCGCTGCATTAACATTAGGCACCACCTATTATATAAGAGTATTAACCAACACCAATACCGGATCACCGGCAAGTGGTAACTGGGGGTTTGATATTTGTGTTATTGATCCACCAGTAGTTGGCAGCAGGATGAACGAAATATTTAAAGAGACCACACTTTATGGTATGGTGGATGATGTACTTGGTACCCCTTATCCTGCAGGAAACCTGAATAATCCATGGGAAATAACTTATGGACCAGATGGGTATTTGTGGGTTACTGAAGGAAAAGGATATACAATTAGAAGAATTGATCCCAATACAGGTGTCTCTACTACAATGGTAGATTTATCAAACACAGCATCAGGTTGGTTAACACCGGCTGAGCATACAACATTTAACAGGCAATTTACATCGGCACAAAACCCATGGCCGCAGGGAGGCATGATGGGGCTCGCTGTACATCCTCAATTTAAAGACTCTGCAAATAAAAAATTTGTGTATGTAGGATATGTGCATTCAGCGAATGGTGGAAGTGTCGGCCCAGGTTATCTTTTCACAACTAAGATTGTAAGATTTGAATATGACACTATCAACAACAAATTATACAGACCTGTTTCATTATGTGATACTATAAGAGGAAGTGATGATCACAATTCCGGGCGAATGATCATAGCACCTGTTGATGGTGTCAATTATCTTTTTTATGCATTGGGTGACATGGGCACCGGCAACTACAATAATAAAACAAGGACAAATAAAGCGCAGAATCCTAATTCTTATGAAGGAAAGATTTTACGTTTTAATCTGGAACCGGATTCTGATGCAGATCTCTTTGACAGATGGATCCCGGATAGCACGGGTAATCATAATAATCCGTTTAATGGGGCAACACAAAATGCAGTTTATACAATCGGCGTGAGAAATAACCAGGGTTTTGCATATAACCCAATAACAAATAAATTATATGGCTCCGAACATGGGATGTTTGCAGATGACGAAATTAATATTTTAGAAAGAGGTAAAAATTACGGGCATCCGTTGGTAGAAGGTTATGCCGATGGTAATTATAATGGAGCTAAACCAGGATCATCATCTGGCACCTCATATACTGTAATTGCCAACGAAGTTTTTAATGCGACAACAACCATCGGAGCTGATTTCAGGGGACCTCTTTATTCGCTATATCCTGCACCGAATGGTCCTGCCACTACTGCTAACACAATTTTAAATATTTACAATAGTACCACTGGTGACCCCGCCAGTAATGCGAACACCTCTATTGCCCAATCGGGATTGGATGTTTATTATAGCTCATTTATTCCCGGCTGGAAAAACTCCTTGTTAACAGCATCAATGAAGAAAGCAAAAATCTTTCGTTTGAAATTAAATGCCACAGGAGACCTGGTTGTTCCAACACCTGCAGGTAGTGCTACTCCGCTTAATGATACAGTTGGTTTATTCTGGTCATTAAACCGATACAGAGACCTGGCTATTTCTCCGGACGGAAGAACAATTTTTGCGTCGATTGACAGAGACCAAACCACCTCAGGCCCCACTTCAGGTTCTCCACAACCTAGTCTGTGCCCAGGCTGTATCAAAAAATTTGAATTTCTTGGTTATGCTGATAATGCCGGAGTAAGTACAATCCCAACAAGCATACCTGTGGGAACAGGCATTTCAAATACAGTAACTAGCCTGACAAAAACCCTGGTTAATTCGGATAATAACAATATTTGGGTACCTATTACAGATTCCAATGGTCGATATTATAATGCAGCACCAGGAAGAAATTACTATGGTGGAGTTTCTTTAAGTTTTTAAGGAATTCATGGATTGATTTCTATATCAAAAGTTTCGCAATAGAAAATTCTTTTTACTAATTATTTGTATGATAATTAAAAACCCCGGTCAAAATTACCGGGGTTTTTAAAATGTATATTTTCCAAGCTGCGATCAGCTTATAACTTCTGGATCTTTACTCTTTGATCATTTCCTGCGCCTGAAACACTTAAATAATAATTACCTGCAGGTAATCTATTCATATCAATTGTAAAGTTATTTCCGGGACCTTTTTTCACATGCTCTGAGCCTTTCAACAATGTTCTTCCGACATTATCCATCATTTTCCACTGTAATCTTCCATCTGCTACTGATGCTATTGATACTTTCACTTCATTCAACACAGGGTTTGGAGATATGTTAAGTCTACCTGTTGTGATAGGCATCGAAATAGATACAATGTTTGAGTATTTGAACGTACCATCAATATCAACCATTTTCAAACGGTAATAGATTCGCTGAGATGGCTGATTAACCGCATCATTGTCTGTAAATCCATAACTAAACGATCCACCTGAATTGTTACGACCATTGGCAGTGACATTTCCAATTCCGGTAAAACGATTTCCATCTATACTTCTTTCAATTGCAAAATGAGAGGTGTTGATCTCGTTCTCAGTTTTCCAATTTAATAAAACCGAATTATCGTTTTGCAAACGACCTGTGAATGAAAGAAGATCTAATGGTAACACACTAAGATTAGCTGCTGCAAAATAGAAAGATGAAAAAGCATCTATACTTGCAGTAATGACGTAGTCAGAACTAAAAGTTGTCCTTGCTGTTGGTATCACCAGTATTGGTGTGTTTGTCATTACAGAACTGTTCGGGTCATTATTTTTAAAGATGTTGACATCATTAATACCAGTTACATTGCTACCGGCTGTTCCAATTAAGCTGGTAAGTTCAGCAGCCTTTAAATAAAACCTTATATTAACTGGTGTACCGGGGGCGGGCTGATTTTTCGGAGTTATGGTAATGCTGCGATTAAGATAAGGATTACCCGCTGGAGTTGTTCTGGTAGCTCCTGTATTTATATAAATGGAGCTGGTGATAGTATCTAAGTTGTTTCCGTTCGCATCTATCTCCGCAATAATATCGCCATTGGAATCTGTAATAGGTACCCAAATATTGTTATTATCCGAATTAACCAGGGTTTTTGTCAGGCTAGTTACTGTATTTGAAATGCCTGTTCCCACAGG
>JGI24806J26614_1000815_pt1 | contig 10481 bp, 9 predicted proteins | sample Kansoi200umMDA_FD_26614 | JGI IMG/M metagenome (IMG submission 26614) | reverse complement strand
ATAAAAAATAAGGATCAGCTCAAAGGGAAAAATGTTGGAATTATTATTTCAGGAGGGAATGTTGATTTAAATGCAATGCTTGGAGAATTCACTTTGGTTCAAAAAATACCAATGCCGTTAGATGCATTTTATGTAAGCATGTTAAGTGAGAAATATAAAGAGAATGATTTCTTTGCTCCATTGGCTGCCGTGATTTCCGGTGTCCGCACATATTTTTCAGGAAGAAAAAATATTGATAATTCTTCTTCGATCATTTATGTTGCAAAGTGAATTCTCCAAGCATTGCATTTAAATCAACATTCCCTCCTGAAATAATAATTCCAACATTTTTCCCTTTGAGCTGATCCTTATTTTTTATAACAGCAGTTACTGCAACTGCACTACTAGGCTCTATAATGATCTTCATTCTCTCCCATACCCATCGCATTGCCTGGATGATTTCTTCTTCATTCACCAGCAATACTTTGCTCACTAATTCTTTAATGATGGGGAAATTAATATCTCCGAGATTTGTGCGAAGGCCATCTGCGATTGTGTTTGTGGTTTCATTAATCTCAATCTTTCCGGATTTCAGCGACCTGTAAGCATCATCCACATTTGCAGGTTCAGCGGCCCACACCTGTGTTTGAGGGGAAAACCAGTGAGCCGCTAATGCAGTTCCCGCCAATAAACCACCTCCTCCTACCGGAGCAATAAGGATATCCAAATCAGGTAGTTCGTCAAAGATTTCCTGTGCACAAGTACTATTCCCCAGGATAACCTGGAGATCATTTGAGGGGTGAATAAAAGTCATTCCTCTTTGGCTGATGACTTCATTCACTTTATTTTCACGATCAATGGGCCTGGATCCGCTAAAAATGATTTCAGCACCATAACCTCTTACTGCATTTACTTTCACTGAGGGTGCATTTTCTGGCATCACAATAGCAGCTTTGATACCTTTCAATTTGGATGACAACGCAAGTGCCTGGGCAAAATTTCCGGATGAATGTGTTGTGACTCCATTTGCAAGTTGTTTCGGATCCAGCACTGACAATGCATGGGAAGCTCCCCTCATTTTGTAAGCTCCCATCCTTTGAAAATTTTCGCACTTGAAAAAAACGGATGCTCCTGTCAAATCATCAAATGACTGCGATGTCAATATCGGAGTCCAGTGGACAATTTGCTCTATTCTCGATCTTGCAGCGAGGAGATCTGCTTTAGTTGGTAATGTCATATGGATATAATGCGGTCAAGGATCTGGTATATCAATTGCCATGCCTCGTCGACATGTCTTTCTTGTGTATAAGTTTGTCCTGTCACCCAACGAATGAAACCTCTCTCCTGGACAACAGCGTGAGTCATATAAGCTTTTCCACTTTCGTTGATCTCAAGTGACAATTGTTTGGTCAATCTTCCATCATCATCAATTTCTCTTTTTATCCGGAATGTGATGATATTGAACGAACGCGGATATGCAATTTCAAGGACCCGATCCTTTATTAATTTCTCTTCAATTCCCTTCGCTAATGAAATATGAAATCTCAATCTTTCTTTGATAGCATCAATTCCAAGAAGCTGAAGAGTCATCCACAGTTTTAATGCTCTGAACCGCCTGCCTAATGGAATTCCCCAATCCCGGTAATCATTTACCCTATCCCCATAAACGGTGGCCAGGTAAGAAGGATTGATACTCATTGTCCTGACTAACAAATCCGGTTCACGCACAAAATAGGCCGTGCAATCAAACTGAACAAACATCCATTTATGCGGATTGAAGACGAAACTATCCGCTCCTTCTAGCCCGTTACTGAGAAAAGAAAATTCTTCGAGCATCAGCGCAGTACCTGCATATGCAGCATCCACATGATGCCACAATCCGTATCTCGAAGTAATATCACTGATTTCATTTACGGGATCAATTGCACCGGTACTTGTTGTTCCAAAAGTTGAAATAACACAAGTCGGAACGAATCCATTCTTAAGATCTTCTTTGATGGCGGATTCTAACTTTTCAGGAATGAGAGATAAATTCTCATCCACCTGGATTTGCACTAAATGATCCGTACCAAAACCGGCAAGCCTTACAGCTTTTTCTACTGATGAATGTGCTTGTGACGAACAATAAATCCTGTATACTGTCCCTTCAAAACCCCGCTTCGAAACACGATACCCTGACTTCCATTCTCGTGCCGTCAACAATGCAGTCAACGTAGCTGTCGATGCTGTGTCCTGTATCACACCTTCCCAGTTTTTAGGAAGCCCTAATAAATCACGGCACCATTCCATGCATCGTTGTTCCAATTCAGCAGCAACAGGCGAACTTTCCCAGATCATGCACTGAGCAGCTATACCTGATGTGATCATTTCAGCTGCGATGGATGGGAAACTAGTGTTACCCGGAAAGAATGCATAAAACTGTGGATGCTGCCAGTGAGTCATGCCGGGAATGATGACTTCATTCAATACTCTGAAGACTTCATCATCACGAATAGGTTGTGCAGGAAAAGAATCCGGGAATTGCCGATACACATCCCCGGGTGCGACCTTGCTTCGGACAGGAAACTCTTCAATTCTTTTATAATAATCAACAATCCAGTCAATAACTTTTGAGCCTAATTCTGAGAAAGCCTTACGACCATCTTCATTATTTTGGAATAGTTCAGGCTCCATAACTGATTATTCACCGGATTTAATAATGCCCGTTTTCTCTCCAAAATACTGGACAAATCTTCGCATTTCATTTGCCAGCTCTTTGTTCTGAGTGGCTTTGAAATATCCATCTGTCAAAGAGCCCAAAGCATAATAGATATTCCTGTCCATCTCTGCTACCTGGCATTCTTTCGTCCAAAGAAATAAAGTTGATGTATCAAGAGTGTCTTTATCAAGCAATGATAAAAAGACAGATTTACTTTCTGCCGGATTAGGATTACCTGCATCAGAAGCTTGCCATTCAATTTTTTCAGGGACGCGATTGGCATCGAGATTAATGCGGACTATGATTTCAGAAGATGATGTCATGGCGTAAAACTACCACTTCCCCCCTTCCCCTTACCCCCTTACCCCCTAAAGGGGGAACTACGCAACAAGAGTTATACATAACTCCCCCTTTCAGGGGGCAAGGGGGGAAAACGGAGCAATTCCCCCTTTAGGGGGCCAGGGGGTAAAATTCAGTGCAACTCCCCCTTTAGGGGGCCAGGGGTAAAACGGAGCAATTCCCCCTTTAGGGGGAAAGGGGGTAAAACAGAGCAATTCCCCCTTTAGGGGGCTAGGGGGTAAGGGATAAAATTTACTGATTAATCATGATGAAGGAATCGCCCGGTTTCCTGCTCTTTTGAGGAACTAAACACCCACGCCATGAAAAATTTCTTTCTTTTCCTCATCATCCTCTTTACGATATCGTGCCAGGAGGAATTAAGCACTCCGGTTCCTGAAGTAAAAGGAATCCTATCGATGAAAATTAATGGTGAATACTTTACGTGCAAGTCAATGCTCCTTCATCTGCCTTCAGATACTTCAAATTATTTTGCTTTCAAAGGGGATTATGAATTGGGCAATATTCAACTTGTATCATGGGATGTTCCTCACGAGGGCTCCCATATGAAAGTAGACCTGGGTGAGGATAATGGAACCAGTTTCGGTATTGTGTATAAGGGGACATTCTACCAGGCACATTATATGCTCGGAGGTGGTGGATCAGTTCTAATTGATGAGCTTACAGAAAGTTCAGCAAAGGGATCATTCACGTTCTGTACTGCATATAATATTACCAAAGGTGATTCTTTGACGATCATGAATGGGTATTTCAATTTAATCAAAGAGTAATTATACAGGACGAAATTTAAAAGAGTAAATGTGAGCTTTCTTTATAATCAATCAATAAACAGGCGATGTATAAATATATCTTATACCTCATCATCATTACAACCGGATTTGGTTGTCAAAAAGATGAAATCCCGTTTAATGATGTTTTTGAATGCCTGGTGAATCAACAATTCCGTGGATGTCAGTACATCAAAATGGCTCGGGTTTTCCCACATCAGAACGATTCCACAGGATGGTTAATACTTGAAGGAGATTCTGACAAAAATGGCATTGGGGGAGATATGGGCATAAAGATCAATGGCTACTCAGGTCCGGGCACATATGTACTGGATGAAAATGATGAAATATTCGTATGGATTGGATCAGATGTATATGTAGCTGGTGGATGTCTTGTTTGTCAGGATGTCAAAGGATCCGGGAAAGTGATCATAACAAGTGATAAAAATGAGATCATCGAAGGAATGTTTGAAGGTATTGTGATAAACGAATACATGCCTTCTTCAAAGACAATTAGTGAGGGAAATTTTAAAATAAAGCTTAGGTAAAATTGAACCTAAATATTAAAAACACCGGACAACATCATAATCTCACTTCCGTGATGAATATGTGTCCCTTGTTTCAGACTCTGAGCTGCCTGCACCATAGCCTTCGCGACATCATCTGCGTCAATAGGTGCAATATCAGCTAAGATAGACCCAGGTAAACGATGTAGAGCTTTTCCTAACTGGCCTGCTATTTTCTCAGCAGGCCTTTTTTCTTCCCGATCGCCCAGTAACATCGAAGGCCTCATAATATGAATTGCCCAAAAAGGTAATCGTGTGACATCGTTTTCCAACTCACCTTTGACTTTCAAATAATAAATGAGTGAACGGCTGTCAGCACCAATGGAAGAAACGAAAATGAGCTGGTTCATGCCTTGAAGAGAACCTGTCTTTGCAACATTGAAGATCAGGTCATGATCCACTTCATAAAAAGCTTCACGACTCCCTGCTTTTTTCATTGTTGTGCCCAGGCATATAAAAAGATCATCACCTTTCATCAGGTGCCGGTAATTATCCGTCCTGAGCATGTCAACTTCATAATGGATAAGTTTCGGATGACTGGCTTTGATGGCACTCCTGCCAATTGAAATCACTTTTTCATAGGCCTGGTGAACCAATAGCCTTCTTATACAACAATTGCCGATCAATCCTGAAGCTCCAAAGAGGACAGCGACTTTGTTGTGGCGTTGAATCTCAACACCGGAAGAAGGAAATTCCAAAAGTTGCTTTGACATGGAAGGTCAATAGGCTACTTTAAGTTTATAATAACTGACACTATACCCGCCCCAAATTCCAAGACCTCCGTTTATATTGGACTGTAAGCGTGTATAACTGGAAAAAGGCCCTTGATTTGCATTGCTGAACTCCAGGGTATTCCAAAAATCGAAATGCGCCTCATCCATATTGCACCATTTAATCGTAACGGAATCGCCTACAAAATACAGACCAAATTCATCCGGCTCTACATCTTCCATGGTGGTTAAAGGATTATAGAGTTGGAACTCAAAATCTTTTCCATCAAAAAATAAATCTTCCGCAACGCTCGAGAAGCTCGTCTCCAATGATCCTCCATTGGTGGAGCCAAAATACCGGTAAAAATTTCTTACCCCCGCCGGATCAGTAATACTGCATCGTAATTGGGCAAGAGTATCATTAGCCTCACCCGGGGGTGCCTGAAAGTGAAGACTATCAATTGGAACATGCTTTGGAATATAAGTTGATGCAGTAATGATATGACCATCTATATCTATGTGCAGCGTATAAATCTTTTCCTCCTGTGGATGTAATTGATTCAAGGGATCGAGATACACGCAATAGTCAACTGCAAGGCTATCCGCATCGAATCCAAACAACGCAGCCACTTCTTTTTGTACTTCAGGCGGCAATTCAGAAAAACAGATTTCCTGGAAAACAATTTCAACAGATCCATCGGATACTCTGACATCGGCATCATGCATAAATGATTCAGTGAATTGATCAGGTGTGATCGTCCCGTAAAATTCAAATGTTTTTGTCAGTAGAACATATGGAGGAAAGGGATTTTCACCCGCTTCTATGTGTCCTTCTACTACATATTTTGGTCCTTCACCTGAAGGTTTAGGCGTATACTCAACTTCACATGACGCAATCAAGATCATAGAAGCAAAAGCAGTCAATATGATATATACAATTTTCATTGCCAATTAAAATTCCAGGTGATAGATGGTAGTATGGGGAATATGGTGACTTTAGTTGCCTTAATGGTGGCCTCTCCGCTTTGAAGGTCCGTTTCATAATCTGTCGTGGTATAGAAGGTATTCTTTCTATTGTAGACATTATAAATGGAGAAGACCCAGTTGGACTTAAATTTTTTCTCAGGGGTATTTCCTTTGGGAATCCAGGTGAGTGATATATCCATTCTGTGATAAGGCTCCAGCCTTTGACTATTTCGGGCGCCGTAATCCGTCTGAAGCTCCCCTTCGATCAAATACAATCTTTCTAAAGGAGTAAACGTCCGTCCCGTTGCATAAATAAAAACCAATCCGGCTATTAATCGGGAGTTTACATTATAATTTGAAACGAAAGTAAGATCATGTGTGCGGTCATAAGTTGCCGGATAAGTTCTCCCATTTTCAATGTCAGGAAATGTTCTTTCCGTACGACTAAGGGTATAGCCTATCCATCCATTCAGATCGCCTTTATTTTTCCGGAGAAAAAATTCTACACCATAAGCTTGTCCTTCACCAAAGACAAACTCATCTTCGACCTGGTCAACGCTGTTATCAACATAACTTTCCCTGTAATCAATTTGATCATGCAATGATTTGTAATATGTCTCAATCGAAGCTTCATACATATTGTTCTGCAGGTTTTGAAAATAACCAATTGCATATTGCCACCCACGTTGAGGTTTTACAAGCTCAGAACTTGGCACCCATACATCAGCTGGAAGTGTGGAGGAGCTATTGCTGACAAGATGCAAATATTGAGTAGTCGATGTGATACCTCCTTTCAATGCTGAATTTGGTCCAAGGCTTGTATTGATGAATAATCTTGGCTCAAGTGAATTATATGTTTTTACCACTTCACCATCATCAAATATCTCATCTGTAATTTCTGAAGTATAAGGACCTACTTGCTGAAACAATGAAGCCCGAAGACCCAGGTTGATTCTTAACCAATCAGTCATTTTCCAATCGTCAAGGACATAAACAGCGTATTCATTTCCATATTTTGGAAAAGCCATAGCTTCAAACTCAGTGTCACCTGCATTTCCTGTAACAATATTTGGAGTCAGTCTGTGATTAGTAGCATGAATCCCGGTCTTGACCTGGTGATTGGTGGATGGAAAATAATCGAAATCAAATTTTGCATTCAGGTCCCGTACTCCGGAAAAGGCCTGGAAATTAAATTCCTCCTGTTTAAATTCTGCTTCGAATTGGTAGTCGTTGTAAATCGCCGACAGATTAAAAAACAATTTATCCGAAAACAAGTGATTCCAACGTAGAGTTGCTGTTCCATTTCCATAAGGTAATTTAAAAGAGAAATCACGCCCGGGCTGTTTAAAAAACAGGACATCGCGACCGAAATATCCACTCAGGTAAACGCGGTCCTTTTGCGAGAACTGGTAATTCCCTTTTGCATTAATGTCATAGAAAAAATAATTCGTTCCGGCAAAATCGGTGTTCGCAATAAATGGCTGTGCAAGATCGAATCCATATGTACGCCGGGCGCTGACCAGGAAGCTGCTTTTATTTTTAATGATGGGGCCTTCAAGTGTCAATCGGGATGAGATCAGACCTATGCCACCTTCTGCAGCAAAGTGCTGGTTGTTTCCTTCTTTCATCTGGATGTCGAGCACTGAAGCAAGACGGCCCCCATAATTTGCAGGAATTCCACCTTTGATAAGAGTTGTGTTTTTTATAGCATCAGAATTGAACACACTGAAGAATCCCAGGAAATGCCCGCTATTATATACAACTGCCTCATCAAGCAATACAAGATTTTGATCAGCACCTCCTCCTCTTACATAAAAACCGGCACTACCTTCTCCGGCAGCGGAAACACCGGGTAATAATTGAATAGTTTTTAAAATATCCACTTCCCCCAAAAGTGATGGGAGAACCTTAATTTGTTCAGTTGGCAGATTGACTCTTCCCATCGAAGTGCTCTGGACATTTTCATCTTCCTCTGCTTCTTTTGCAGATACAACGACTTCCTGCATCTGTATTCCGGATGCAAGGGCAACATTCAGGACTCTATTGGAATCAAGGTTGATTTCCTCATACCTGCTGTTGTATCCGAGGTAAGAAAAAACAACCTTATAATTTCCCTGGGGCAAAGTGATAGAATAAAAACCATATGTATTGGTAGTGGTCCCGTTTGTGGGATCATTTTCAAGATGAATATTAGCCCCAATCAGTGTTTCACCTGATTCACTGTCTTTCACGTAGCCGCTAAGTGTGTGATTCATTTGTGCAGTCACAAATATTGGCACTGCACAACATAACAGGATCAAAAAATAAGAAAGAAGAGTAATTCTCATAGAATGATGTCAAAACGCTTAAGATGGCATCTTGTTATGAATTTTCCAAAAAGTTTAGAAGAAAACAATTTTTTACACGATGAAAACACATTCGTTAAGGTAAGTTAATGATTGAACATTAACATCATTTCTCTGTTTTAATATTTGTAATTAACCCAATAAATATTCATCGTAATTAGATCAAAGAATGGAAACAAATATTTACCCAATTACAACCATTGCATTGAACGATGAAAAACTTAATTCTATCGGTTTCCGCATTTTTTGTGGCTATACAATCAATAAGTGCTCAGGATCAAAACATCCGGGACTATATTGACTCCCATATAGGAGTAAATGCAAGACCCTATCAGCAACCGTTTTCTAAATTATTGACTTCCACAATTAATACATGTTGTGGGAATGGTCTGCCATAGAAAAGAAATTCTACGTTTGGCTTAAAGCTCAAGGTGTGATTTTTATTTCCAAAAGTGGAAATGAGAACATTTATGGGCACTACAACAGGTGATTTTCAACTACAGCAAACTGTCGTAGTGCCAATAGTTATAGGAGATAAAAACCCGGAGGTTAGGATTTAGAAAGATTTATGTTGGGTTCGCCCCAATTAACTTTAGGTGGGTTACATAATTCTGAAGTAAGCGGAAGGTTTCTGACATACTCTTTAGGCCGGGACTTAGGGAGAATAAGGTTCATTGGCTTAGGAGTAAAACATTCCATTACAGGATATTTTGATAATCCACCTTTTTATTTTTTTCTTTCGGATATTTCTATCACCATGCTGAAGCAGAAACATATCTGAATAATAACCAACAATTTTATTCAGTACACTTAGGTAAATCAGGAAAAGGGCACTTTAGTTTCTCCGCAGGAGCCGGTTTATTCTTCTGAGTTAAAAACATTTTTGGCAGGTCTCACTTTATATCCCTTTTTCCTCAACATTGAAATCAAACCTGTCTTTCCACTGAGATGACCGGCTCCAACGGCGATAAAATATTGCAGTGCTGAATCCAACCTAAACACCACCTCTGCCATCCTTTTGTTTCTTTCATAAATTATTTTCTTTCTCAATTCGTGCATTGATGATTTAGATAAGATATAGAGCTCATGGATCCTGCCTTCAACATATAGTTTGATTCCCTTATCAGTATGTCTCCTGACACCCGATGGATTCCTCCCGATTTTTAATAATTGATTGTAAAGAGGTTCCGGATCAATCGAATGCAGTATTTGAAACTGCGTTTCATATGACTCCAGGCCAAGCATCAACTTCCCATTTTCCTTCGCGTAATTCCATAAATTTTCATCGAGGGAAACTAAATGTTCTTTTTGCAAAACACTATTTGAAACAAGGCTCATGATCATCAGCGGATGCAAATGGCGATAAAAATCAAGATCAACCTGGAAGGATTTGATCAATTGTTTCCGGAGCTTTTGATAAGGCCTATCTTTTATAAAGTCCCTTGCATCATATTTCAACTGTTCAACAAAGGATCCGGGTAAAGTCATATCCATTTCCCCGACAAAGGCATCGGAGCTAAGGATAAGTTCATAAAGATTATTACTGGATTGGAAAGCCCTTTCATCACGGATATGCATTGTGCCAAAAAGCCATGAACGCTTCCCGGAAAGAGGCGTTATTTCCCATAGAAGAGAACTCAATGAAACACCAAATTGAAAATGACAATCATGGAATGATAACTCAATATGCAAGAGGAAGTACCTTCCTGTTTTTTACCGTCGATAAAGTCATCAGTGTTTTCAAACGTTCAACTTCCGGAATTTGGGACAAAACATTGAATAATAAATTCTGATACGCCTGGAGGTCTTTACAGATCACCTTGAGCAGAAAGTCACCATCACCGGTGATGATATTGCATTCTGCTACTTCATCAATTTCATTGACCTTCCTCAGGAAATTCTCCGAAGCATGTTCTTTATGCCAACCAATATTCACCAGGATAAATGTTTTTACAGTTAATCCAAGTGCCAGTGCATCAACTTCTGCATGGTAGCTTTTGATGATGCCGTTCTTTTCCAGTTTTTTTACCCTCTCCAGTGTAGGTGCCGGTGACAGTCCTATTTTTTTTGAAAGGCTAAGGTTCGTGATGTTG
>JGI24806J26614_1000814_pt1 | contig 10483 bp, 6 predicted proteins | sample Kansoi200umMDA_FD_26614 | JGI IMG/M metagenome (IMG submission 26614) | reverse complement strand
GGTGTGACGCAATGGAAAAAGATCATGCAGGGAAACGGTGATGATGGCGTGAACAGCGTGATCGAAACTTCTGCGCAACAATACATCATCGCGGGATCAACGAGCAGCTACGGGCAGGATGCCAGTTCGTTTTACAAAGATGTGTACCTGATGAAAGTGGACGACGATGGAAATTTAATCTGGGGAAAAACCTATGGCACACAGGGAACCTATGATGAAGCCTTCGATGTGATTGAAACATTCGATCAGCACTATGCCGTCACCGGCCGTTACATCGTTCAGGGAACGTTTCAATGTTTTCTCATGAAGACCGACACAGCGGGAAGCGTCACCTACATGAAATCATTCGGCGACACACTGCAGGAGACAACCGGTTATGCCATTGCGAATACATTCGACGGCGGTTACGTAATCACCGGCAGCAGCACGCTCACCAAAGAGAGTTACCTCGATTACCCTGATGAATTTCTGATCAAGACCAATGCTGACGGCGATACGCTCTGGTGCCGCTCCTATCATGGCAGCAACATTGATGGTTCGGAAAACGGATCATCAGTGGTCACTTGTCCGGATGGAAGCTATGCGATTGGTGTGGCAACGTTCTCCTACCCTTCTGTTGGTTTTGTGCCGAACAAGCATTGTATTTTGAAAACCGATAGCGCCGGTCATATGCAGTATTGCCGCGCGTACAATGAAGGTGGTTCTCATTATCCGTATCTCACCGTGTCGAAGGGCGGAGATGGATATGTGATGTCGGGCTTCAGTAATTTCTACACGACGAACTTCAGCGCCACACTCACGAAACTCGATTCTGCCTTTGAAAGCGGCTGCAATGAAACGGATGAAACCGATCTCACGGTTGAAGAATATATGCCCGCAAAAATTCATGAACCCACGGTGCTCACTTCCTCCGGCGGATCATTGGTGAATGCCACCTCAGAAGATGATTTCACGCTGAGTGATACTACTCTTTGCTTCACTTCACTCGATTCGTGTATTATCTTCAACGAGGTAAATGAGCTGCTCAACCGAAATGCGATACAGGTATTTCCCAATCCCACATCCGGTGCAGTTCAAATTTCATTGTGGTCAGCAGGATCATCCGATCTCAAACTTGAATTGAATGATTTAAATGGAAATGAAATGCTGCATCAAACAGAATCGCTCCATCCGGGTCTCAATGTGATCATCATCAATATTGATGATGTCGCTGCAGGTTCTTATCTGCTGCATTTATCAGGAAATGAATATTCGCTGGTGAGGAGGATTGTGGTGGTGAAATGAAATAACTACTACTACTCATTGAGGAAACTTGCCAATCCATTTACACTAACCTGTCGCTTCGCGGCGAGTGAGCCTGCGATTCCCGCCCGGAGGGATTCGGGAATCGCAATTCTTTTTGGTTACTTTTTCTTCTAAAGAAAAAGTAACCAAGAGAAATTATTCCTTTACAAACTTCCCGCTCCACTCACCAATTCTCACTACGAAGATGCCCGCGGGCAGTTCACTTACATCAATGGGGATGTCGCTGTCGGTGAAGATTTGTTCTTTCACTTTTTTCACCGAGGAGGTTGAAGATGGTGAGAGTGGCGGGATAATTAGAAGGAAGATGAAGTTTGATGGAAGTGGTGGTGGGGTTGGGGGAAATGTCAATTTCATCTTTGTCAACTTCTGGAACATCCAGGAAATTAATGCATGAGGAATTTACATTCCCGTAAAGCGAATCTGAATAGAGAGGTTCATTATCCTGTTTAACACAAATCATGTTGTCGTAACATTCGCACTCAAAAGGATAACTTCTGAATCCACAGGTAAATCCTATTCCTTCAATGACATAAGGAATGTATTCACTACTATCTTGCCCGATAAAAAATCTTTTTCTCGATTCTCCATTCAAAAGAGTAGCACTGTCAATCTTTGTTACAATCGCAGGAAGCATCCAAAGATTCGATATCAGGGAATCTCCCACGTTCAAATTGAAATCAAAAAGCAGTTCTTCGTCATCAGATCCATCATGAAGGAAAAATAATTTCCGTTCAACGGAGTCTTCCCTTAAATAAAACTCAGGAAAATAATTGGAGAAGGTTGTGGAGACAATATAAGGAGGACAGAAATACGGATTGCCATCGGCAGTTTGAATGTTAAATGACCGGACTATATGATATTGCATTCCATTGAATAAAGTATCACCTGCTAATTCGTACCGATATCCAAATCCATAACCGCAGGGGCCAGTCTGTTGAATACTCATTCCTAACACATCCCAATATCTGTTCTTCTCCAAAACGGGATGATAATTTTGGCCGAAAGAAAATTCAACTGAAACAAACAACATCAACCCGCACCAAAAAAATTTCATACATAAATGAGTCGGCTAAGACCTAAATTTTATAGTCTGAAAATAATCAATTCTTCAAACCGGTAGTTATAATGTTCTGAAGCTTTTCCGGTTTACGATTTCTGCACCACCAGCTTCGTCTGATACGATGTTCCGTCGATGATGATTCTTGCCCAGTAAAATCCATTCGCAATATCGTGAACCTTCAGATCCTGGTTGATCAAACCATTTTCAACATTCACCAAAGTAGACGAAACGATTCTTCCCGTTTGATCCAGAATAGTTAGAAGAGCAGACTGATTTATTTTATCCGCCAACTGAAGTGATATTGCAAAAGAGCCATCAGAAGGATTTGGATAGATCGCCAGGACATCGCTGCTTGAGTTTTGTGAATCGCTGCCATCGAGCTTAAGACACGTGTTACAATTTTTGAGTATGCCGCCGCAATATGCGATGGAAAAGTTTTGTCCCCCCGTGAAGTTGGAATTATTCGGCGAGCAGTAACCGATTACCTGCCACTGAAAAACATCTCCGCCATCGGGTGATGTGTTTTGAATCACATACGGGCTCGTGGCATTGGGAACTTTCGTCCATTCTCCATTCTTCTTCCGGTACTTCAGTGCGTAGTTCGCCACGCATGGGTCCATGTTCCAGCTCACGCGCGCGCAATAAGGAGACGATGAAACTGACAAGCCCGAAGGCGGTGAACAGGGTGCGCTCAATTCAAACTTCGCCACATAAATATCGGATGCGTGATCAGCCGTTCCGATTTGCCCGGCCATAACATAAGAACCATCGTACACACGCTTGATGACGTGAAGCTGATCATCGTAACTATCTCCGACGGATTCATCCCACATTTTTTCTCCTGTAGCAGCATTTGTTTCCAGGATCCAACCATCGAGCGTTCCTGTGTTGCTGTGATTGCAACTTACTTCATTGTCCAGCGAATTCGCATCACCGACGAAGATGTAATTCCCATCGCACGTTTGAACTGCACAAAATCCTCCTTCTTTGCCACTCCCGCCAAAGTTGATTCCTTCATTCAATTCACATCCGGTATTCCAGTCACTATTGCCATTGCCATCCAGTTTTAGTCCGTACAAGTCGTGTTTGTTGCTAAAGCAAACTCCGGGTGTGTGCGCAACGCCTGTTGCGAGATAACCGTAGCTGGTTCCGTCAAACGTTTCTATGATGTTGTTCGAAACCTGGTCGCGATCGATCGGATGCAAAAAATCTCCGTAATTTTTTTTCCAAATTAAACCACCGCTTGGATCAATCTTAACTACCATGTCCTGGTCTAAATAGGAGGGCTCGCAGGAGGCACAGTAACCGGTTACCACATAATCACCATCATGGTCGATGATGAGACTGTGAGCAAAATCAAATCTTGATCCTCCGGTATAGGGTCCGTGATAAATATTCTGCCACGCAATCGAATAGTTGTTTGTATCGATAGCAAAAACCCAGTACTCTCCTTCACCGTTGATACTGTCAAAAACAGCGAGGTCATAATTGTTTTTATTCCCTGTTTTTCCGGCTATGATGTAGCGTCCTTTGTTCAAGTCTTCTTGAATGTCGAAGGCATATTCATTTCCCGTGCCGCCATATTCGTGCTCTGATCCATTGATCACGCTTCCATCCCTCAATCGAACTTTGAAGATCCATCCATTCAAACTGTTAATGCCACCGAAAATATTCGATGTCTTCGCGCCGCTAACGAGAAGACTGCCATCCGAAGTTTGTTCCACCGCAAATGCTGCATCATCCTTGTCTTCGCCGTACGTACGTTCCCATACCAAATTTCCTTTCGGATCGAGCCGGATCAATATGGCTTGCTTCCTCAGCTCATTGCTCATCACCGTGCTTCCTGCGATCACGAAGCCATTGTCTTTGATCGTATCGTTGTCGTCGTCATCGACCGCTTCAATATCCCACGCGTTATCTTCCAAACCGTCAATATCGGTGATGAAAATCCAGTCGAAAGGATAGAGGATGTTCGTAGGAATGCAGGATTGTGCTTTGGCTAATGAATGATGAAAAAAGAAAATTGCAAATAGAACAAGAGCGGAGAAGTAGCATTTTGATTTCATGTGGTGGGATTTTGTTGTGAAAGAACGTGGGAAGCTTATCATCCAAATCTATGGAGTTTTTCTAAGAGCAATTCTGATAAAAGAAATTTTTGGAGTGACAATATTCATTCATAAGCCTTATGGGTAATTAATTCACGGGAAGTGACTTTGCCAATGATGAATTGCAAATGGTGATTCAAATGATCACTCGTTACTTGACGGAATGTATTTGGTACAAGTAATGTTGATCGGATATTCTCGAAGCAGATAATGATTCCGCAGAAGCTTGCCAAAGAAGTAATTCCACCGGTGAGGAGAAATCTCGCGAGGGTTTTTTTTGTACTTCACTCACCTCTGGATTATTATTTTTTTGTTGGTGCAACCGTCAGCTGAAATAAACTGGAGCCAATAAATGCCATTTGGATAATCTACTAAGTCAGCACTAAAAGTGTTATTTGTATTTCCTTCCGGAAAATAACGTGAATAAACCCTTCTTCCAAAAGCATCGGAAATAAATATTGATTTGTAATTAGAATTTTTTATCGAAACAGTGAAGCGCCCATTATTCGGAACCGGTTGTATAGCGAAAGCGGCATTCTTTTCTAATTCAAAGGCGGAAGTAGTTGGGTCAACTTCTAGTAAATCTCCCTCCGGGCTTTCACCGTAAACATCATGAAAGCTGAACTCGGTTTTTATTGCACCGCTAACGGGATCAAATTTAAAGATCGTTCCTCTGAGAGAATCGCCACCCCCGGAGGTTGTTCCATAGAAAAATCCATCTGATGCCTCGATTAAATTACCCCGCGGAATTGAGCCTTTTTTCCCATGAAAATTGAAGTAGACCGTTTGCTGATTCGTGAGGGGGTCAAGACTATAAAGGACGCCTTGACTATAAGTACCACCGAAGGCGGTCAATCCATAAAGAAGCCCATTGGAAGATTGCATAAGTCCATTTGGTACGGAACCATTGGTACTATCAAAATCGAAGAGCTCAACAAAATTACCGGTACTGATATCGTAACTGAACAAATAACCGTTACCATAAATACCGCCGGACTGAATTGCCCCATGAATGCCAAGAGTATCTCCGCCAGAAGTGGCTGTTGTGAAAGTAGCGGATCCCGAGAACGCAGATGATCCGGAAGGGCAAATGGTTTGGACCTGGAATTCATAACTCGTATTCGCTATAAGGCCGGAAAGCGGCTGCGAGTTTGTTGAAACCGTGGAAGGAGTCCAGGTACCGCTACCCACGACTCTATATTGAACAACATAACTCGTTGCACCATTAACGGCTGACCAATTCAACATTACCGAAGTGCTGGTGATTGATGACGCATAGAGTCCCACCGCTATTCCGCAACCACCATTGCCTGTGGTATCAATGTGAATGATGCCATGAACTAAAATGGGTTCGTGCTGGCAGGCGAAAAAGGCAAACGACCCTACAATGAATACAACGAGTAGTTTTCGCATAACCTGGAAATCGGGTTCAAAGAAATTATGAAATGTGTTATTGACTAATGACTAAAAGCAGACCGGTAGATGATTTATTCCGGACGAGGAAAACCATTTCCTGAGGAGGGAATTCAGGGAATTGAATTTTCGAACAGTCTCAAAGCATGAATACAAAATGACTAGTGTCATGCTTATGCGAAGGGTTCTTATGCTTAACAATTCTCAAACCAAATATTGAACGGGGCGAATCATATTCAATGGAGAAAATTGTGACCATCATCAAATGCCAAGCGATTAATAAGCTTTTGATAGCAGGCCCCCCGGTTGAGCATCCTCTAAAAATTTTTTTCACTAATAAGCGACCAACAAATAGATTTTTCGGACAAAACTCAGTTCGCTTCCATTAGATGGAATCAAAGTTTACCTCTTGTAACAAAACATTTTTTTTAGCAGTGATCGCTCCATTCTCAATGATTGCACAAATTGATCCGGCCATCACCAGCACACGAACATGTTCACTGAATTAACTCTCTCGGATAACACACATAATATTTAGTGCTCGGTTGTTTTAGTGCAGAAATATTCAGAAGATCGCTGGTGGCACTCACATCTTTCACTGTTCCGTTCCTGAAAAGAATTTTAATTGATTCCGCGGTGGGGTTGTAGGCATGGTTACTGGTGGTTTCAGAAATCACCAATGAATCATAATCATCGGCCGAGAGAGAAGGGAATTTTTTCAAAGCAGATTTTAGCGAAGAGATTTTACTTTCATCTACCGGCTCATTTTGAAATTCAATCTTCAGCAATTTTCTGGACAAAAGATGATCACACAGATAAGACAGCACTTTGTCACCATCTGTTCTCCATTGCTTCATGGCGCTGATGATGTCTGAGTCATCCAGTTCAGCAAATCGATTTAAGATTTCTTTATTCCAGCTGAAATCATTCAAATGAACTTCATGACTGAGGAACCATGAAAGAGCCGGTGCGCACAATAGCAGGCGGTCTTTTGAAATTATCCGCGCACGTTTTATAATCTGAACCAGCATCTCTTCTGCTGCAAGAACAGTTTTGTGCAGATAAACCTGCCAATACATTAATCGCCGGGAGATCAGAAACTTCTCGATGGAATAAATTCCTTTTTCTTCTACCACCAATTCATTGTCATGCACGGCTAACATTTTAATGATGCGATCATAACCAATCACGCCTTCGGCAACACCCGTGAAAAAAGAGTCGCGATTGAGATAGTCGAGCCGATCCATGTCGAGCTGGCTGGAAAAAAGTTGGTGCAAAAATTTTTTTTGATGCAGTCCCTTGAAGATCCGAAGCGCCAAATCAAGTTTGCCCCCGAGCTCGCCATCGAGATGTTCCATCATGAGGATTGTAAGCTGCTCGTGTGTTACATCACTGATGAGAAGTTTTTCCAGCGTGTGTGAAAAAGGCCCGTGGCCAAGATCGTGCAGTAAAATGCAAATGGTGACAGCTTCAGCCTCTTCAGCGGAAATTTCAACGCCTTTCGATTTGAGAACTTCGAGCGCTTGCTGCATCAGGTGCATCGCACCGAGTGCATGAGAAAGGCGCGAATGCTGCGCTCCGGGATAAACAAGGTAAGTAAGCCCGAGTTGCCTGATCCTTCCAAGGCGTTGAAACCATGCATGACCGATCAAATCGAAAATAAGATCAGTTGGAATTGTAATAAAACCGTAAACAGGATCGTTTATGATCTTTCTTTTATTCAAGCTGAGGAATTTTTCGGAACTTTGGCGTGAAAATAGTCAAATGCGATTTGCGGTTTGTGTACTGCGATCAATAGTAACAATCAGAAAACCGGAAAATAACGACGAATCAAAGAATAGCTTATCGCCCACCTGTACCATTTTCTAATTTCTATTTCTAAATTTTCTAAATCAAAAAAATTATGGCCAATGAACCTACCATCCTGTGGGTGGATGATGAAATTGAATTGCTGAAGCCGCAGATTATGTTTCTCAAGGAAAAAGGGTACAACATCATAGAAGCAAGCAATGGTATTGATGCGCTCGAAAAATGTAAAGACGAAATACTTGACATTGTTTTTCTCGATGAACAAATGCCGGGGCGTAGCGGACTCGAAACGCTTACCGATATAAAAACTGTGCAGCCGAACGTGCCTATAGTGATGATCACCAAGAGTGAGGAAGAGAACCTGATGGAGGATGCCATTGGTTCACAGATCAGCGATTACCTGATTAAGCCGGTGAAGCCGCAGCAGATATTGCTCACACTGAAAAAACTTCTGGAGAACCGCAGATTGATCAGTGAGAAAACAACTTCGGAATATCAAAAACAATTTCAGCAGATCTTTTCACGCATCAGTGAAGGATTGAACCAGGAAGAATGGGCGGAAATTTACCGCAAGCTCATCTATTGGGAACTTGAATTGGATAATGCCAAGACAGCAGATATGCGTGAGGTATTAACAATGCAAAAGAGTGAAGCAAATACTGAGTTCTGCAAATTCATCATCAAGAATTATAAAAACTGGATTCAGAAACCGGATGAAAACACACCGGTGATGTCGCATTCTTTATTAAAAACGAAGGTGCTCCCCTATCTCGAGCCGGGCGTGCCCACCTTCTTGCTTGTAATCGATAATCTGCGTTTTGATCAATGGAAAGTGATTCAGCCGACCATTTCAGAAAATTTTCGCGTGACCGACGAAGATTATTTCTACAGCATTCTTCCTACATCCACACACTACAGCCGCAATGCAATTTTCGCAGGTCTGATGCCGCTTGAAATTGAAAAACGGCTTCCGAATCTCTGGTTGAATGATGAGGAAGAAGGCGGAAAGAACATGCACGAATCGGAATTTCTCGCCGATCAGCTTGTGCGTCTCAAGAAGAATATCAAGTTCACGTATACCAAGATTACGAATCACAATAACGGCAAAGATCTCGTCGACAATGTCAATAATATGCTCAGCAATGATCTCAACGTGATCGTATACAATTTCGTTGATATGCTCTCGCATGCTCGTACAGAGATGGATGTGTTGAAGGAATTAGCGAACGATGAAACGGCTTATCGAAGCATCACACAATCGTGGTTTGAACATTCACCGTTGCACGATGCGCTCTTAAAGCTTGCTGAGAAGAAAATCCATCTTGTCATCACCACAGACCACGGAACCATTCGTGTGAAAGAACCAGCCAAAGTGATCGGAGATCGAGAGACAACAACGAACCTTCGTTATAAGCATGGAAGAAATCTCAACTACAATCCAAAAGATGTTTTGGAAACAAGAAATCCTCATGAGTTGATGTTGCCGAAACCTCACGTAAGTTCGACCTTCATCTTTGCCAAGGAGGATAAGTTCTTTGTTTATCCAAACAACTACAATTACCACGTGAATCTTTATCGTAACACATTTCAGCATGGTGGCATTTCTCTGGAAGAAATGATTGTGCCGGTAGTGAGATTGGAAAATAAGTAGAAATTTACGGTGCCAGTTTTGCCATTTTCAGCACGAGTTCATCGGGATTGAAAGGTTTGGGAACAAAATCATTGGCGCCAGCCGCCATGCAGCGGGCAATTTCTTCTTTCATGATGCCCGCTGTCATCACGATAATGGGAATGGGATTTTTGCCTGCACGGATCTTTTGCGTTGCTTCAATGCCGTCCATCTCCGGCATTTGAACATCCATGAGAATAAGATCGTATGATTGCTCTGAGATTTTTTGCAGCAGTAGTTTTCCGTCTTCAACACAATCGATGGTAATTCCCGGCGCCATTTCCTGCAGTAATCCAACAGCAACTATTTGGTTGAACTCATTGTCTTCGGCCATCACAACTTTCAAGCGGCTTACCTTTTCTATTGCATCTTTTCCGGGCTTCGAAATTTTCTCTTCTACTTTTTCAGAAGAAGAAATTTCATAAGGAATCCAAAATGTGAAGATGGTTCCTTTTCCCAATTCACTTGCCACGCTTATCGATCCTCCCTGTAACTCGATGAGTTGTTTTGAAATCGTCAGTCCAAGCCCCGTTCCGCCAAACTTGCGCGTGATTTCTTTTGATGCTTGAGTGAATCGCTCAAATACTTTCCCCAATTGTTCTTTCGTCATCCCGATGCCACTGTCAGCGACGGAAAATTGAAGATAAGAAACAGAGAACGGCGCATCCTGGATTTCCTTAATTATTTTTTCCAATTTCAGTTCAACAGTCCCGCTCCCGGTAAACTTGATGGCGTTGCCGGTGAGATTATTCAATATTTGATTCAATCGAGTGGGATCACCAATCACCATTTCAGGAATGTCGGAATCATGAGAGATTTTCAGCGTTAATCCTTTTTCTTCCGCTTTCAGATGAAGAGTGAGGTACACAAGCTGAATCGCTTCAATCGGATTGAACGGAATTTTTTCAAACTCCATTCTGCCTGCTTCAATTTTTGAGAGATCAAGAATGTCATTGACAATTACAATCAGGTTATCGCATGATTGCTGAATACCACGCAGGTAATTATGATTCTCCCCGGCTTGTTCCCTCATCAGCAACAATCTTGTCATTCCGTTGATCGCGTTCAGCGGTGTGCGGATTTCATGACTCATCGAAGCGAAAAATTGCTGTTCATTTTTTT
>JGI24806J26614_1000813_pt1 | contig 10485 bp, 7 predicted proteins | sample Kansoi200umMDA_FD_26614 | JGI IMG/M metagenome (IMG submission 26614) | reverse complement strand
AAGCAATCAAAAATGCATTATTTGGTGGTGGGGCTGAGAAGCATAAAACTTTGGTTGACCAATTTGCATATCCCACTCGAGGTACGGGTTATGTCTATGAAAAGATGAAAAAGACTATTATGAAAAATGGTGGCAAGGTGTATTTGAGAACACCCATCGATTCATTGATCATGCGTGGAAGCAGCGTCACTGGATTAAAATTAGAGTCTGGTGAAGTGCGAAATTACGACGAGGTAATTTCCTCTATGCCACTTACGCTGTTGATTAGTCGACTGAAGAATGTGCCTGCCAAAGTGCAAAGAGCCAACGCCAAGCTAACATTTCGAAATACGCTTATCGTGTACTTACTCGTAAAAGGAAAAAGTGTGTTTCCTGATAACTGGATCTATGTACACAGTAGCGATCTGCGTATGGGTCGTATCACAAATTTTCGTAATTGGGTTCCGAGCATTAATAATGGTCGAAAAGAAACTATTCTGGCACTGGAATACTGGTGTTTTGACAGTGACGATTTCTGGCATTGGGATGATAAGCAATATATTGAACTTGCTAAAGAAGAAATCGTCAAAACTGGGCTTGTACAAGCTAAGCAAATCAAAGACGGACATGTCGTACGAGTGCCAAAATGCTATCCCGTGTATCGTCGAGGCTACAAAGCGCCCCTTAAAGTCGTAGAGAACTTTATTCGTGGTCTTAAACATCTTCAAGTCATCGGTCGCTATGGTGCCTTCAAATACAACAACCAAGATCACAGCATCTTGATGGGATTATTTGCTGCCGAAAACATTACTCACAATGCCAAACACGATATTTGGGGAATCAATACGGACTACGAATATCAAGAGTCATCAGTTATTACGGAAACAGGTTTAATAACAAATACGGTAGCTCCAAAATCGGCGCCTGATCAGTAGAGTTTTTATGGAAGCGCACAGAAACTAACCGCACCATTGGCAGGGTTAGTGTATGCAGCACTCTTGTCATCGATGTAGCCTGCGTAGACGATTGCCCAGTATCGCTCGCCGCCCTTGTTGCTGTAAAAATGTCCAGCTATACCTCCATGCCATAGTTGGTACACTGGGATGCCCTGAGTGCAAGGCTGGGCAGGATCAGAAGTATTGGTCGGATACGCATAGAACGCTATGCCATCATCACGATAGCCACCTGCGACAATTCCCCAATAGCGATTCATGCCATCAGGTACCAACCAGTAGTCTGTGAGACGGCCATTGTACATTCGATAAATTGGTATCATGCCCTCTTCTTGAGTGGGACTTACATTGAAAGCCCAACCGTCATCGAGAAAACCTTGTGATTTCAATGCATTGCGATCATTTATTTTTGCACTATAAGAATGGTCCCGACTCTTTGGAGAGTACATACGGTACGCGATAGGGTCGATAGTATCTCCATAGGTGGACCCAAACCATTCGTTAAATAGTCTCCAAAAATTTCGATTTCCATACGCACCACAGCTATCACCAGTCCCGTATAGATTATTAAGCGCTGATGCATTTGGCTGATATGGGGTGTAGTTGTAAAGATTAGCGGTGGCTTGGTTTTGGATATAGACATCTGAGCCGCCGCAACTAGTAGATGGATTATAGAGAATATAATTGGAGCGATTAGGCCGATAATTAAAACTTGTTGAATGGAGTGCATAATACTTAAATTGTCGAGCCGCATTGTAGACTTGGTTGAAAAATCCGTAATACTGACTGTCGCAGGCGGCTGTGTCGGGACAACCGTATCCGGTGGCGCTACGATATTGAATTGGCCACGGCCAATCATCGGTTACGAGTATTTGTTCTTTTTGTAATAGCACAAGTAAAACTTGTGGATTAATGCCGCAGCTTTGCGCAACGTCATAGATGATTTGTGCGCTGGAACGGTTGGCGTTAGCAGCTACTCCATTACAGAGACCTGTCTCGGCAGCTTTAGTGGGTACGTCCTGTCGGTAACTTTTTAAACAAACGAACGGTGGCGGATAGCCTCGAGAGATTGAATAATCACGACGTGTACTAGAACCATACATTTGATCGCCATTGGTATCGCAGACTGGCGCTCGAGCATTTAGAAAATCTTGGATTTGCTGAGCATTCATGGTTTGGCTGTTATAGAAGACCGCATCATCAATGATCCGACCGGCCTGAAACTCATTACCCGACAAAGCTGAGGTTTTCATAACAGGGAAAATGACTCCTAATAGAAGCAGTCCGGTGAGAGCAACGCAAAGGCCTTTATAGTACTCATTAATATGCTTATGCATAGGTACTATTGTACCTCAAAGCTCTTGGCCGCAGAGCTGCCCTCGGCCGATACAGAAGAGTAGTTAATAACAAAATCCCAGGTTCCTTTGGCGGCAAACTCAGAAGCTGGAATCAAAAAGTTCGCACAACTCATCGTTTGCACGTTACTTGATGCATCCGTTTGCTTGGTGAGTGATTGACCAGCTCGAGAGGCAGTTAAGGTGCATGTGCCTGCCAGTTCGTTGGTGCCAGGTACCCATGCGTCTACCTCTACGTAATTTTTTGTAGCATCCGAGTATCCTAGATAGCTAATAATTGGTGTTACTTTTTTTCGTGTGTCGGATGATGGCGTGGGAGCGACCGGCTCGGGTTTGGGGCTTGAACTTGAAGTGTCAGATTGCGGTGTCGTGGTTGGAGAGCCTACAGGTTCTGGTGTAGTAGTCTCTACTGGTTTGGTGGCTTGTTCCTCTGGAGATACAGATGCGGTCTGGTGATTCGCGTTGAGTGGTTCGTGTCGTGCTTCCCAGATCCACACACTAACGAGCCCAACCAAGAGACATAAACCAATGACACCGAAACGCATGTATATCGGTTTACGATTATGAGGTCGAGCGGCTGAAAATGTATTTTTTGAACGCATATTTATTATGGAGCTTATGCATATATCATACCTCAGACAGGAGTAATTTGTAAAATAGAGTAGATTATATTTTCGTACTGTTTCGTTTACTATTTTATAAGTGCTTGGTTGTTCAAATAATTGATCGCTTGTATTATCGGGTAAGCACTCATCTTATGGCAAAATCTGCTTTTATATCGACACTATCTTTAGTCAGGTTAAAACTTACGCCGTATGTAGCGCGCCATCCTGGTAAATGCGCTGGCCTTTTGGTTCTTGTATTTTTCGTTGTATTCCAGAGGGGTGTTCTCTTACTAGGGGACGTCTGGGCAGAAGGCCACGCTATATTTTTGGGTAGCAGTACGTTCCAACATTGGGGAGTTGTCACTGCCCCTACCACCGAAGGATATTTGTCTATTTTGCCAATATTTTTTGCGAAAGCCTACGTCTCAGCTGGTTTGCCCATTGGATACGTTGACTATTATTTCAGGGCAGTCGCCGTCTGCTTTACGCTAGCTGTGGTGGCCTTCACGGCTGCACCTATCAATCGAAAGCTTATCAAATCCGACAATATACGAATTCTATTTGGGCTCGTAGTAGCCCTATTGCTTACTCATCTTAGCGTATTCACCTATATCAATATCTGGTATTTAGGTTTTTTGCCGTTATGTCTTATAGGACTTAATACCGATGCGCTTTCTATTCGAAAACAAATCGCATACACCGTGTATGGATCACTTATTGCCTTATCCAAACCTTCGATACTACTTGCCCCTTTTGTGATATTCCGTGCCTATAGGACAAAGGAATATCTGAGTAACACCCTTATACTCTTAGCTTCGCTTTGGCAGACACATTTGCTTTTTTCGGCTGGTCCAGAAGTTAACCGTCATATGTACGCAAATTTTGCAAATGCTCTGCAGGCTCTTTATCTGGGTGGCAGTGTAGCTCTCTTGAAAATGATATCTATTTTTCCATCAAATATTTTTCTTATTGTGGCGGCTAATATCGTAATCGTGAGTATCTTTATTGTCTTATTCAGAACAAGACATTGGATGATAGCGTCGCTTGTGCTGTTCGGCTATCTATTCTCAATATATTCAAATCTATTGGCGCCGGGTACTATCACCAACTTCACTGCGGAAGCTATCTATAATAATCCTTATAAGCTCCAACGAGAGTTACTTATCAATATGTTTCTGATGCTGGCGGTGTTTTTAATAGCAGAGCGAGTCATCATATTTATCCGGACACATCGTTCGTCACATAAACTGTTCAACGGAAGTTTATATCTTCTTTTGGCTGCAGTATTTCTACGACTCTATCATCCAATCGATACGACATCCTCTAGAGTTACTATCGATATCGAACCGTTTCGGTATGGTTTGGATTTGCACCAACCACTGTGCGTACCAATAGCTCCTGCCCCAAACTGGTCACCAGGCACAAGTTGGTTTCTGCAATATCGAGGAGGTTGTACCTTTGTCAATTTTGACAAAGCGACTGACCCGATGAGTTTTAAGCAATCATTGAAAACGTCAGTGAGTTTTACTGCACCAGGTTACGAAGCGCGTGAATTGAAAACCATCCTCGTGCCTTTGAAAACTTCATCCCTCGAAAATGGACAAGCTATACTTCGCGAGCGAGCGAGCGGCATGCTAATAATCTCGAATGTGAAAGCTAGCCCCGACGGATTACGGTATGTCGCCTTCAATACTGCCGGACTGCCACCGCGTACTTCTTATGAATTTGATATGTATAGTGCGCATTCGTTCCTGTATGCTGGTCGATTTATTGATGGTTCACCGATTTTCTATGCCTACTACATAGGCCTGCCACAGTAAGGTATAGTTACGTATAAGTAATATGAAGTGAGGGATTATGCTACAGCGTTTTCGGCCATTTATTCGACATAAAAATCTACCACTGTTCATCCTTGGAGCACTGGTAGTGGCCCCTTTGCTTATAATGCTGATACTTTTGATACGGTACAGCGTGAATGTCCCTTTTTGGGATCAGTGGGAGTATGTTGATCTGGTTCATCGTCTACATACCGGTGGTTTGACTTTATACGACTTTTGGAAACAGCATAATGAACACCGGCTTTTCTTTCCACGAATCGTAACTTTGGTGTTGGCTAAGTTGACAGGCTATAATGTGCGCTTTGAAGTAATGGGCAATTTTGCCATTGCTACCGGCACCTTCGTATTGCTCAGCTTGTTTATACGACAAACGTTTGCTCGTGTCAGGATTAAAGTTATGGCGCTCATGGCTGCTTCGGCTTGGCTAATCTTTTCGCCAATCCAGTGGATTAACTGGATTTGGGGATTTCAACTAGCCTTTTTCATGGGAGTATTTTTTGTCATCCTAACGATCTGGCTTTTAACCCATCAAAACAATCAAAAATACTTCATATGGGCTCTCGCTACCGCTACAATAGCCACTTACTCGCTTGGTAATGGCCTTACGATCTGGTTTGCCGGGCTTGTACTCTTGTTGCTTCAGAAAGTTGACCGTCAAAAACTAGCACGTTGGGTTGTGATTGGTCTTAGTGTTATGGCAACCTATCTCTATAAGTTTCAGCGTTCTCCGGACAGTCCTCACTTCATAACATTACTCAAAGAACCAGTCGCAATTATAAAATACGTTTTGACATATTTGGGTCGCAATGTGGCGCTGACACCCACGGGCGCACGATATACCGGAGCGTTCTTACTCGGCCTGCTCGGTATATCCCTCTATGTCATTTATAGACATCAAAAATTAACAAGCGTTTTACCATGGCTGGCCGTTATCACATACGTACTCGTGACGGCTTGCTTGGCGGCAGCTTCACGGCTAGAGTTTGGCGTCAATCATGCCATGGTATATAGCTACACAACTATATCTGTTTTGTTCATTGTTTCTTTACTTGTACTTATGACCTATGCATGTGGTTTACTCATAGCCAAACGGAGCTTGAAGGGAATGGTTTTATACCAACATCTTTTGGTCTCTTTTGTGTTTGGACTTGTTGCATATCCTCTAGCTTTATCGGCATGGAATAACTACTTTATGGGTATGCATATGCTGACTGATCAAGGACGACACATGCAGAAAATACAGCACTGTGTCTATACGGCTATATCCAAAGCTGATCCTTGTCTGAGTATCGTATACCCTGATCCAGATACTGCTTGGAATGATATTCAGAAGCTAAAAGATATCGGTTGGGGAGACTTCAATCACTAAGATGTCTAAGCGAACATCATTCCGATCATTAGCGCGTGAGGTGCCATTCCTGCGAAGTATTGTGTTGTCTAAAAATGTATGGAGGGTATGTATTATCCTCCCTATTATACTTCTCATCCTTCTCGTTGTGTGGGGTGGAGTTCATGTGGCGTTTTGGGATCAATGGGAGTTTGTAGAGCTACTGAAGCATCATACGCAGCATACTTTGGGCTGGGGCGACTTCTGGGTTCAACACAATGAACATCGTTTGTTGTTCCCGCGTCTTATCATGTATGGTTTGGCTCTTGTTACGCAGTGGGATCCCTATTATGAATTATTTGTAAATGTTGGACTGGCAATCGTGAGCCTGATAGTACTGCTCAAAGTCATTCGTGAGCAGTGTGTTTCTCGTTTGCTGCTGATTTCGCAAAGCGTAGTAGTCGCTTGGCTTCTCATGTCGCCGTTGCAATGGGAGAATTGGTTGTGGGGTTGGCAAATTCAATGGTTTCTCAGCGTACTGGCAGTTATAGGTTGTCTCTGGTTTCTGACGCACACCTTATCGATGAAAACAATGCTCGCTGCTATGGGTTGTGCACTTATCGCCACATACTCGTTAGCCAATGGATTTACGGTTTGGGGAATTGGTGTTTTGATTCTTATCCTTCGAGTACGAGTCAAACGTTTGTATGCACTGATACTGGCTTTGACTGGGTTTCTCGCCACAGCTCTTCACTATTATCATTATGTAAACCCAGCATATCATCCTTCCAAAACGCTGTTTTTGCATCATCCGAAAGCATTTGTTCACTATTGCTTGGTCTATATTGGTCGCCCACTGTCGTATGACATTCATCATGCACCGTGGGTGGGTCTAGTGCTTGTTGTGGTGATGGGCGTGAGTCTTCTGTATTTGTGGTTCCGGCAGCGGAGTATTTTCCGTAAACTGCTTTTGTGGGTAGGGCTTGCATGTTACGGTGTGGCTGGAGCCGTGCTTACTGCAATTTCAAGGCTGGGACTCGGGATCGATCAAAGCTATTCGAGTCGCTACACGACGATCTCAAGTCTTTTTGTGGCTGCGACGACCGTCATAGCTACGACAGCAGTATATGTATATGCTACTGAACATACTTTTTCGGATATCCGTCGACGGTTACTCGTCTATAGCGTAGTGATTCCAGTGTTTGTCATGATTATTGTTAATTATGGCAAAGGAGGATTGCAGGCGGGTCGGCAGCATTATTACCTCGTAGATGTCAGAAATTGTTTGGAACATGCAACATCTGCGAAAGATCCTTGTTTACTCATGGCATACCCCAATGCCGAAGTTGTTTGGCAACGCTTAGAGTTTTTGCGAGCTCACAATTTAGGAGGACTCTAAAGGGGCGTGAAAGCGATTGCGAAGGATCGAATAGTATGTCAATATAGACATAATTTCTTAATGAGAGGGTAGACTTTAGAATGGCGAAAACAAACGCGTACGATATCTGTATTATCGGTGGATGTGGGCATGTTGGTTTACCGCTTGGACTAGCTTTTGCAGACAAAGGTAAGAAAGTGGTCTTGTACGACATCAATGAAGCTAGTATCAACAAAGTTAATGGCGCTGAGATGCCTTTCTTGGAAAATAACGCCGATACTCTGCTGAAGAAAGTCGTCAAAACTGGTACTTTGTCAGCTACAAACGATACTGAGGTCATCCGAAACTCACAAGCTGTCGTTATGGTTATTGGTACGCCTGTTGACGAGCACCTCAATCCTCGCATGGGCGATGTTATTCGAGCCGTAAAAGAAATTGAAGCGGACCTGAGGGACGATCAGCTGCTTGTGCTGCGCAGTACTTTGTATCCTGGAGTAACGTCAAAAGTTCATAGCTATCTGACAAAGCACGGTAAGAAAACGTTGGTTGCTTTTTGTCCAGAACGCATCGCTGAAGGTCATGCTCTCACTGAGCTCTATGAGCTGCCGCAGATAGTCGCTGGCTGTTCGCCTGAAGCCACAAAACGTGCCAGCACTTTATTCAAAACTCTCGCTCATAAGATCATTGAAACTTCGCCGATGGAAGCCGAGCTAGCCAAGTTATTTACCAATACGTGGCGCTATATCAATTTCGCTATCTCAAACCAGTTTTACATGATAGCCAATGATCATGGATTAGATTTTTATAAAATCTATGGAGCTATGACTGAAGATTATCCTCGTCTGAAAGCTTTTGCTCGAGCCGGGCTCGCTGCCGGACCATGTCTGTTCAAGGATACGATGCAACTTTCATCGTTTGGTAGTCATAACTTTTTCTTAGGTCATGCCGCCATGCTCATAAACGAAGGCTTACCTGATTACATCGTCGAGTCGCTCAAATTAAAACAAGACATCAGTAACAAAACTGTTGCGGTTTTGGGTATGGCATTTAAGGGTGACAATGATGATCCGCGTGAAAGTCTTTCGTACAAATTGAAAAAGAAATTAGAGATCGAGGCTGGAGAAGTGCTATGTCACGATGTCTATATCAAAGATCCACGATTCGTCGATCTTAAAACAATTGAGAAAAAAGCCGATATCGTAATCTTGGCAACTCCTCATACCGCCTACAAAACAATGAATTGGAGCGGCAAGGAAGTAATCGATATTTGGAATTTTTATGGTAAGGGAGGGTTGATTTAGTGAAGATATTATTTACAGGTTCAGCGGGATTTATAGCCGGTTATACAGTCGAGGAATTACTCAACGCTGGCCATGAAGTGGTTGGTGTTGATAACTATTCCAAATACGGACCACTTGAGAAAAGTTATCAGAATCATCCCAAGTACACTTTCGTTGAGGGTGACGCCAAAGATACTGAGCTTATGAAAAAACTGATTACAGATTGTGATGTCGTAGTGGCTGCCGCTGCTATGATCGGAGGCATCTCTTATTTCCACGAATTTGCTTACGATCTGATTGCTGAGAATGAGCGCATTACGGCTTCGACATTCGATGCAGCTATCTGGGCTTTCACCCAAAAACAACTCAAAAAAGTCGTAGTCTTATCGTCGTCTATGGTCTATGAATCAGCTGATGTCTACCCAACTCCCGAGGGTGCAGAGCTTACTTCTCCGCCACCATTGTCGACCTATGGGTTTCAGAAATTAGCCACTGAGTATTTTGCTCGTGGCGCTTGGGAACAGTACAAACTTCCATATACCATCGTTCGACCGTTTAACTGCGTTGGCGTAGGCGAGAAGCGTGCTCTGACCGACAAAGAGATATATTCGGGTAACGTCAAGCTGGCTATGAGTCACGTGGTGCCAGATCTTATCCAGAAGACGCTCAAAGGTCAAGATCCATTACATATACTGGGAGAAGGTAACCAAGTTCGGCACTATACTTACGGCGGAGACTTAGCAAAAGGAATTCGTTTGTGTATTGAAAGTGATAAAGCACTCAATCAAGATTTCAATATTTCGACAGCCACGTCTACGACCGTACTTGAACTAGCTGAAAAAATTTGGAAGAAAATCAACACTGACAAGAAATTCAATTATGTATCCGACAAGCCGTTCGAGTATGATGTTCAAAAACGAGTTCCCGATACCTCCAAAGCCAAGAAAGTCCTGGGTTACGAGGCGACTACACAGCTGGATACTATGTTGGATGAATTAGTGCCCTGGATCAAAGAACAAGTCGATAACGGTAATATATAGATCATGAAGAAAGCTGCGAGTCAGTCGCCGAAGCTCCATATCATTGTCCCTGTATATAATGAAGCTGATAACTTTCCTGGCTTGTACAAAGCTATCAAAGATTCGGTCACTATTCCTCATACTATCGTGGTGGTTTATGATTTCGATGAAGACACGACCGTGCCAGTAGTAAAAAAACTAGCCCTCAAGGACAAATCTCTTGTTATGCACAAAAACACGATTGGGCGTGGTGCATTGAACGCTCTCAAAAGTGGTTTTGACTATGTTCAATCCGGTCCACTCCTTGTTACGATGGCTGATTTGTCGGATGATTTATCGGGGGTGGATACTATGTATCAGAAATACAAAGAAGGATATCACGTGGTGTGTGGTAGTCGCTACATGAAAGGTGGCCAGCAAATCGGTGGTCCTTTTTTGAAGCGAACGCTGTCTCGTCTTGCTGGTAATTCGCTTCACTATGTTCGTCGTCTACCCACGCATGATGTTACTAATAACTTCAAGCTCTATGACAAGGCACTCTTAGATAGTCTGACAATTGAGAGTACGGGCGGGTTTGAGGTGGCTATGGAGATTACCGTGAAAGCATTTCGAAACGGCTGGAAGATCACAGAGCTCCCTACTACATGGCGCGGTCGTGTCTTCATCGAAATCATAAACCACCACGATAGTATGAGGAATAGTGACCGAATCTTTGATAGCTTTGTACAAGCCAGGAAAGTTATCAGCTTCA
>JGI24806J26614_1000812_pt1 | contig 10487 bp, 4 predicted proteins | sample Kansoi200umMDA_FD_26614 | JGI IMG/M metagenome (IMG submission 26614) | reverse complement strand
CATCCTTAATGTGATTTACTTTTATTTTATCAGTTTATATACCAACTGGGTAAACTATTCACTCACTGGAACCCAACCCGGGATGATAGATATTGATTTTCTGATAACTGGCATACTTAGCCTTATGGTGTTAACTGCCCAGGCAAACTACATTGAGAAAAGTAAAAATGCGATCACGGAAGACATTAAATTAAAGAGGGATGAACTGCTCATTAAAAATACCCAGTTATTGAATGCACAAAAAAAACTTGAAAGAAAGAACAAAGAACTGGAACAAAAAAACAAGGAGCTGGAGCAATTCGCTTATGTAGCCTCGCATGATTTGCAGGAGCCACTGCGTACCACTATGAGCTTTGTAGGACTGATACAAAGACAATATCATGGAAAGCTGGATGAAAAAATGGACAAGTATCTTGATTTTATTTCAGACGCATCCGACAGGATGAAAATGCTAATTAAGGATCTGCTGGATTTTTCAAGGATTGGAATAAATGCGGAATTAAAAAAGATTGACTGCAATATTGTCCTGAAGAATAGCCTGGCGGAAATTATGTCAACTATACAGGAATCAAAAGCGGAGATACGATATTCTCCGTTGCCTTCGATTGATGGTTACCCTGCAGAGATCCAAAAACTTTTTCAAACCCTGGTATCCAATGCAATAAAATTCCGGAAAAAAGATATAACACCACAAGTAAAAATCTCTGCTCAACAAAAAGCGGGCTATTGGGAGTTTGCTATCAGCGATAATGGTATTGGCATGGAAAAACAACACAGGGAAAGGATATTTATTATTTTCCAGCGGCTACATACAAGAAAGGAATATAAAGGATCGGGAATCGGGTTGTCGCACTGTAAAAAAATAGTAGAATTACACCATGGAAAAATATGGGTAGAATCAATAAAAGGTGAAGGAAGCACTTTTCATTTTACGCTGCCTGCCGCAGAACCAGTAACAGACCAGTTGATACCATATGACACAAAAATTATATATCCTGAGCATACGGCAGGGTAAAAAAGTAAGCCAAAGTAATGCGGGGCAAATCTGCCTGGAATCCCGGCCAGGTGAAGGCGCCACTTCTTTTTTTACCGTTCAGCAAAAAAAAAAAGATAAAACAGAAAATAAAAGGCACAAATCGATGCGGTGAATCCGAAAGATAGGGTTAAAGGCAATAAAATACCCGAATCTGCAATTAATATAGTATAAAACAGTTTAAAAGGGTCAAACCAAAAGAAATATCGGCGAATGATAAACTTATTTGAAAAACAGTGGAAGAATTTGCTTAAAATCCTACCCGGGAAGCCACAATCTTTCTTAGTCCTGTTAATTGATAAAGACCTGCCCGCAGTTCAGTATACTGAAAAAAATAAAATAGCCCTATGAAGCAAAAATTAACCTGTATCATGCTTATTGATGACGATGAACCAACCAATTTTATTAGTAATATGTTGCTGGAGGAATCCAATTGTACACAACATATACAAATAGAAGAAAGCGGTAAAAAAGCGCTGGAGTATCTTTCAAAAACGGCTGGCTGCTGTAATGAGCAAACCGGCTTGTCCTACCCGGAACTCATATTCCTCGACATCAATATGCCGGCCATGAATGGCTGGGAATTTCTTGATCGATACAAGGAGATGAAAACGGAACGTCATCCTAAAACCGTGATCATTATGCTTACCACATCCATTAACCCGGATGATAAATTAAAAGCCGAAAATATTTCAACGGTTACGGCCTTTGAGAATAAACCACTGACAAGTAAAATGATTGAAAGAGTAATAAAAGAGCATTTTAGCGATGGGTGGGACATTGAAGCGGACACGATAGTGCCTAAACTTCAGACAAACCCGATTATAGCATTAGAATCCAGGTTATGATTAATAAATTATTATCGAAGCAGGTACAAAAGCATTTGGGTGACCCTGCAAAGCTACCCGAAGATGTAGCTGCTTTCATAAAAATGGTCAGCGGAACCTATGACGGTTTTGAGGATAAAATAAAGTCGCTCGAAGGCTCTGTTGATGCCTGTGCAAATGAACTGTGCGAATTACACGAAAAATTATTAAATGAAACCAGGGGCCTCAAAGACGCACACAACGAACTCAGCAGGATATTTAACCAGGTGAACGAAGGCTTTTTTTCAAAAGATATTATTACTGACAGGTATATCCAAATGTCTGTGGGTTGTGAAAAGATTTATGGTTATAGCATCGATGATTTTTATGCCAACAGCCTGCTTTGGTTTGAGGTGATCCATCCTGATGACCGGTGCCTCATTGATAAAGAAAATGACCTGTTAAGTAAGGGCATGCAAACTATACGCGCTTACCGGATTACCCATAAAGATCAAACAACCAGGTGGATCGAAGTAAAAGCGATACCGGTTATTGTTGAGGGACGGCTTACAAAGGTAGAAGGAGTGGTGAATGATATCACAGAGAGAAAAAATGCGGAGAAATTACTGATAGATAGCGAGGTAAAATACAGGTCTTTTTTTGAGCACAGCATCGATGGGATTTTGCTGAGCAAGCTTAATGGGGCGATCCTCGAAGCCAATCCCGCCGCCTGTGAAATATTCAGGGCCACGGAAAAGGAAATTTGCAGCTATAGCAATGCCGAGCTGATGAATTTTACAGATCCTGCCCTGACAGGAATGATCGAGGAACGCAGTCGCACAGGGAAGTATAAAGGCGAGCTGAATTTACGTCGCGGCGACAGCACAAAATTTATGGCTGAGATCGACTCCAGTATTTTTAGAGATGCTTATGGCGAAGACCGGTCCTGCATTATTGTGAGAGATATTACGGACAGGAAAAATGCCGAAAATATCATTAAGGACAGCGAGGAAAGAATAAAGCTTATCATGGACGCCGCACTGGATGCCATCATTTGTATAGACAGATCTGATATTATCACATTTTGGAATCCGCGGGCAGAAAAAATCTTTGGGTGGAACGAAGAAGAAGTAAAGGGTTCTATGCTGTCTAACCTCATTATACCACTGGCCTTTCGCGAAATGCACCGGAAAGGAATACAAAAATATTTACAAACGGGCCATGGCCCTGCGCTAAATGTGATATTGGAACTAAGTGCTGTTAACAGGCAGGGCCAGGAATTTCCTATTGAATTGACCGTGTTGCCCATTAAACAAGGAGAAGAAGAATTTTTTTGTGCGTTTATCCGGGATATAACAGAGCGGAAAAAATCGGAAAAGCAAATAAAGGACAGTGAGCGGAGGTACCGCACTTTATTTGAGCTAAACCTTGCAGGCATTTATCAAACAACTATAAGTGGTCAAATATTGACTTGCAACCATGCATTTGCGGCCATGCTCGGCTACGCTTCCCCTCAGGAACTGATGCAAATCAATGCGCAGGAGCTACATTATTCAAAAGAGGACAGGGATTGCTTTATTTCCAATTTAAGGGAACAGAAAAAATTGTATAATTATGAAGGTGTGCTAAAGTGCAGGAATGGCAATCCTTTACACATCATTGAGAATATATCCTTATCTAAAGACCCGTTGAGTGGGGAGGAAATATATGATGGCATAATGATAGATATTACCGAAAAAAGGCTGACTGAAAAAAACACCCGGGAATCTATAGAAAGGTTTCAAAGATTATCCCAGGCCACGCATGATGCCATATGGGATTGGAACCTGTTAACTGACGAAGTATGGTGGAATGAAGGATTTTATAAATTGTTCGGGTACGATAAAGATCTGCCGGTACCCGACTTGTATGAATGGACGAAAAAAATACATCCGGATGACAGTAACAAGGTGATCAGCCGGTTAAAACAAATCAGGAAAAATACTGTTGACTATTGGGAAGATGAGTTCAGGTATGAAATAAATGGGAATAATTATGGAACTGTATTAGACAGGGCCTATGTATTAAGGGACGATACCGGGAAACCAATACGGGTGATCGGCGCAATAATGGATATTACCGAACGAAAAAAAACAGAACAACAAATAGCGCATAATGAGCGGCGTTACCGCCAGATAGTAGAAACCGCTCAGGAAGGTATCTGGATGATTGATGAAAATAATAATACCACTTTCATCAATAAAAAAATGTGTGAAATAATTGAATATTTACCGGAGGAAATTACAGGAAAAGGGATTCACAGCTTTATGGATGAAACGGCAAACAAAAATGCGTTAGCACAGATTGAAAGGAGAAAGCAGGGAATAAATGAAACGCACGATTCTACATTTATTACAAAAAGCGGTAAGGCCGTTTCTACCAGTTTATCTACAAATGGCATTTTTGATAATGAAGGGATATACCGCGGCGCTTTGGCAATGGTAACTGATATCACAAAACGTAAGCAGGATGAGGAGCTGCTAAAAAAATCTGAAGCTATTCTTGATCTGAAAAACAAAGAGCTCAAAAGAAAGAACAGGGAACTGGAAGAATTTGCCTACGTAGTTTCTCATGATCTCCAGGAACCACTTCGGACTACGACCAGTTTTGTGGAATTGCTGAAACAGCAATACGCGGGAAAGCTGGATCCGAAAGCCGACAAATACCTTCACTTCATCGTTGATTCCTCGGATAGAATGAAAATACTGATAAATGACCTGCTTGATTACTCAAGGATCGGCGGTAAGAATGAAATGGAACGGGTAGACTGCAATAAAATCCTGATGGATGTAACCGCAGATCTTTATAAGGCGATAAGTGATTCGGCAGCAGAAATTGTATCGGGAGATTTACCAATAATCATGGGTTATCCAACAGAAATCAAACAACTGTTTCAAAACCTGGTTATTAACGCGATTAAGTTTAGTAAAGCAAATGTGGCCCCGCAAATAAAGATCTCAGTTGAAAGGACCGGCGACTTTTGGGATTTCGCTATTGCTGATAACGGTATTGGTATCGATAATGTCCACAGCGAAAAGATATTTGTTATTTTCCAGCGTTTGCACACCCGTTCAGAATACCCTGGCTCGGGTATTGGTTTATCTCACTGTAAAAAAATAGTGGAACTGCACCATGGTAAGATATGGGTAGAGTCAGTGCCGGGTGAAGGAAGTATCTTTCATTTTACGATCCTTGAAAGCGATAGCATATAAGGTCGCTTTTTACAATGATAAAGTATCCTGAAAATCATCCCGATAAATTTTATACATCGAATGTATTTTCAACACTGCACCACGTTTGAGCACATTTTATAATTTTCTGTTACATGGTTGTTACACAAATAAGCTGTAACCAGGCCTTTATATTTTCAATAACCAGGGCACATTTGTATATCCTATAAAGACTTATAAAAGTCAAAAAGCCATGAGTGGATCTTAAATTGAAATGTCAATATGCGGCGAAATTTTTTCCTTCATTATCGTATATCCACCTATAAGCAGGCAATCCATTCTTTATACAATAAGTAGTTTTACGATACTTTTTTACGTAAGTTTTTGATGATAAACAGCGTTATTACTCATTTTACAGTATTTATGCTACAACAAAAAAAGGGCGGTAATACTATTGTTTGGCAATCTCAATAGCCGCATCTTTGTATCAGAAAATGACCAGTATATCATCGGTCAAATTCTAAAGTTAAGATCCAATATTTTAAAGAAGAATTACAAAACCAAAATCCGGAGTCTATGCCGTAACAAGCGATAATGACTCAAAAAACCAAGATCCAATATCCAAAGAAAACAAACAAAACCAATGTCCGGGTCTATGCCGTAAAAAGCGATGATGACTCAAAACCAGGATCCAAAACCTAAGGAAAACAAACAAAAACCAAAATCCGGAGTCTATGCCGTAACAAGCGATGATGACTCAAAAAACCAACCATTTCCAATATCCTAAGCCTATGCCTTAAAAAGCGATGATGGCAAAGACCAAACACTGAAACCAGTCAAATTCTCAAAAAATTTTCCTGGGAGGTAGAACCCTCAAAGAATTGATCCCAAAAACCCGCTTCGGCAGGTTTAAAAAAATGCAACTTCCACAAGCCATGAAAAACCCATGCTGTGGAAGTTTTTGTTTTTGCTCATACCCACCGCCCCGCATCGAATATCATCATCCACATAAAATTTGACTTTTTTGCGCAAAGCTTTATTGCCTGAATACCGTCGCTTAGTGCCAATCGTTCTACTCACGAGATGAAAATAGATAACCCGCAGCCTGTCACGGCTTCATCCAAACAATAGCATGCTTATAATGCCCTTCTTTATACCCTCATTACTGCGTATTTAATACTATTCCAGGAGATGTATAGAACTATTCCTACAGGAAAAGTATTTATTCAATGACAAAAAGTGAAGCGATAATACTATTGCCTGTCAGCGATAACTATTGCATCTTTGTATCAGAAAACGATTGATAAGAACCACCGGTCAAATTCAATAGTTGATATCCAAAATCCTGAAGAAGAATCAAAACCGATATCCCGTCTATGCTGTTAAAAGCGATAATGACTTAAAAAAACCGCAGTATCCCAATATCCCAAAAAAGACTGAAAGATCCAGTACCATGTCGATGCGCTAAAAAGCGATGATGACGAAAAAACCGTAGTATTCAATATCCCAAAAAAGACTGAAAAAAATCCAGTATCACATCGATGCCTTAAAAAAGCAGTGATGAATTAAAAACCGTAGTATCCAATATCCCAAAAAAGACTGAAAAAAATCCAGTACCACGTCGATGCCCTAAAAGGCGCTGATGAATTAAAAAACCGTAGTATCCAATATCCCAAAAAAGACTGAAAAAAATCCAGTACCGTGTCCATGCCCTGAAAAGTGTTGACGACCAGAAGACCGCAATATCCAATATCCTAAGGCCATACTGTAAAAGGTGATTATGGCAAAGACCGAACGCTGAAACCAGGAATAAATTCTTAAAAAATTCCCGGGAGGTACACCCTCAAAAAATTGATCCAACAAAACCAGCTTCTGCTGGTTTTAAAAAAGCAACTTCCACACGCTGTTAAATGCTGTGGAAGTTCTTTTTTTAAGGAATGTTTCAACCAGGTAAAATTAATTTGTAAAAGGTCATTTCTACAAAAAAAATTATCGTTCAATCACCGCTTTTCATATAACAAAAAATGTTGCATAGGGAGAAATTCGCCCCTGTAATCTAGTCGAAACCCGTTGGCCGCCAGCTCCGTGTTAAGTTGTGCAACCGTGGTTTTATGCAGCGCTTTAATTTGTACAGCAGGATCCTCTCCGCGATATTCTATCAATAATATTTTCCCGTTGCTCTTCAGCGAGCCCCTGATGGCCCCCAACATTTCATGCGGGAATTCCAGCTCGTGGTATACATCTACCATTATAGCGAGGTCAATACTGTTAGGCGCAAGATTAGGCGAAATATTTGAACCCTTTACTATTTCCACGATGCTGTCCCTTAATAAAGACTTTTTGTTCAGGAGAAAACGGATCAGTTCATCCTGTATTTCCACTGCATATACTTTGCCTTTCGGAACCTTCAAAGCTAGTTTAAAACTATAATAACCAGTGCCCGCGCCAATATCTGCCACTGTGGCATCAGCAGCCAAACTTATTTTTTCAATCGCAAGATTAGTATTCTCTTCCTGTTGCCGGTTATTTCTTTCCAGCCAGTTGCTGCCGGTTGCACCCATTACATGGGCAATTTCCCTCCCAAAGTAAAATTTTCCGATCCCGTCTGCAGAAGCCCTGCGATAGGTGTATACGGTGTCTTTTGCAGCGTTTGAGCGTATGGCTTCTTGTTGTGCGTTACATTTTGCAAAGCAGTTGCTAATGAAAAATATAATAATTACAACTTTTACTTTCATGTCTTTAACGATTTAAATAGCCTCCCTGCCCTCGGAAGGAGGGTTCCTGGACCCAGGTAATCATTCGCTCTTTTCTGTTGTGCATTGCCGGCTCTTAATAAATTTTACAGTACCTTTCTTGCCATTACAAAAACTATAACTCCTACCAGGGTCCAGGAACCCTCCTTTGGAGGGCAGGGAGGCTTTCCCCTGGACGGCAGGGAGGCTAAGCATTTATTTTTAAATACTGTTCATCAAAATTAAATCAAATGAGAATTTTAGGATACTTTCTTTTCTTCAATACAATATGGCTAAATATTTCAGCACAAAATCCCGCAAAAGGATCATTAAAACCAACGGATATCTATTTGTTAAAAAATATCGGCGCACCGATGGTATCGCCTGATAGTAAATGGGTAGCCTATACGCTGAGTAGTGTAGATACTGCAAAAGATAAACTCAACAGTGATATCTGGATGGTAAGTTGGGACGGGGAACAAACGGTTCAGCTCACCAACAGCGAAGAGGACGAAAATAACCCCAGGTGGAGTCCCGACGGAAAATATATTTCCTTTGTTTCCGAACGGAATGGCGAAAAGGTTTCACAGATCTGGTTAATGGATACAAGGGGTGGTGAAGCGAAAAAGGTCACCAGCCTGAAAGGAAACCTTGACGAATACATATGGAGCCCCGATGGGAAGAAAATTGCAATGAGTATAAAAGACGAGGATTTTTCAGATACGGCCAAATCAAAAACGAGATCGCCATTTGTGATGGACCGGTACCATTTTAAACAGGATAAAGAGGGCTGGATCGGGAACCGCTATACTCACCTGTACGTATTTGATATCAGCACAAAAACGACAGATACACTGACCAGGGGAAATTTTGACGAGAGATCACCGGCCTGGAGCCCGGATGGAAAACAACTGGCGTTTGTAAGTAACCGTTCCCAGGATCCCGATAAGAATGAGAACCTGGATATCTGGATAATGGATGCCGTTCAAGGTGCTGTAATAAAGCAACTGACAACCTGGCCAGGTACAGACCAGGATCCCATATGGAGTCCTGATGGTAAATGGATTGCTTATGCCAGTTCTTCAAGCAATCAGCAGTTTACCATGTATGGACAAAATACCATTTCAGTGATATCTTCCGCAGGAGGTGCAGCACGGCCACTGGCAGGATCTTTGGATCGCCCGGTAAGTGATATCCATTGGACAACAGACGGACAGCATCTAATATTTTTGGTAGAAGATGACAGGAAGCAATATGTCGCAAAACTCGATATTGGAAGCAACATTATGGAAACCCTTGCCGGCGGAGAAAGAAGCTTTATAAATATAGACAGGTCCAAAGGTTCCGATGCATTGGCAGTGTCTATGAGTGATCCGCAAACACCATCGGAATTATATGCGATAGAAAAAAATAATATAAGAAGGCTGACACATGTACAGGATTCATTTGTTAATAAATTTCAATTTGCCCGGGTAGAAGGGTTTACTTCCACGAGTAAAGATGGCACAAAAGTTTCCAATATTTTATTCCGTCCTTTCGAGGTTGCACCAGGTCAGAAATTACCCCTGGTCCTTTATATTCACGGTGGCCCTGTTGGTCAGGACGATTATGAATTTGATATTTACAGGCAAATACTGGCGGCTGGCGGGTACGCGGTAGCAGCAGTAAATTACAGGGGAAGCAGTGGCAGGGGCGTTGATTTTACAAAGGCTATTTATGCGGATTGGGGTAATAAAGAAGTGGTTGACATTTTGGGTGCGGCCAATTACCTGGTAGAAAAAGGAATCGTGGATGAAAAAAATATGGGTATTGGAGGATGGAGTTATGGTGGCATTTTAACCAATTATATCATTGCAACAGATAGCCGTTTTAAAGCGGCTGCAAGCGGAGCCGGAAGTTCATTGCAATTAAGCATGTATGGAGTGGATCAATACATCACGCAATACGAAACCGAGCTTGGTGCACCCTGGAAAAATCCTAAAAAATGGATGGACCTGTCTTATGCATTTTTTAAAGCGGATAAGATTAAAACACCTACTCTTTTTATGGCAAGTGAAAAAGATTTTAATGTCCCTAGTATTGGAGCGGAGCAAATGTACCAGGCTTTACGTTCATTGGGCGTGCCTACGCAACTGGTTATTTATCCAGGGCAATTTCATGGAATTACGAAACCTTCTTACCAGGTGGACAGGTTTGAAAGATACCTGATGTGGTTTGGAAAATATTTAAAATAATGGAGATCACAACAGATTAATACCTTAAAGGCGTATAAAAAGAATTTGAATTTCCCATCTTGCAGGACACCAACCGCGGAGAAGAGAGGAACAGTAATATCATACGTTATATCAATGCCCGGCTTTGTTTCTCACCGTAATAATACGATAGGATCCTTTATCATAAATCCAACCATACAGGTCATCTTATGTATCAGTAGTTCTCAATACTTTTTTTAACTGCCGCAGTTGCGCAAATCATTACGTTGGTGGCAATTTTGTTGGACATACCCTAACTACTTTGTGGTTGCTTAGATTTAAACCACCCTGTAACAAAAACGAACACTACTGCATCAAAAGCGTGCACTTCGATTGCTTCGGATTGAACTAATAACTTGATGCTCATATAAATAGTAAACCGGCATTTCATTTGTACTTGAAACTCAAAACAGCCTGTTTATGCTAAAAAATTATTTCAAAACCGCTTTCAGAAC
>JGI24806J26614_1000811_pt1 | contig 10499 bp, 9 predicted proteins | sample Kansoi200umMDA_FD_26614 | JGI IMG/M metagenome (IMG submission 26614) | reverse complement strand
AATATGTTATCAATTAAAAATTTACACGCATCCATCGACGGCAAAGAAATTCTGAAAGGAATTAATTTAGAAGTAAAAGCCGGAGAAATTCATGCTATCATGGGACCAAATGGTTCCGGAAAAAGTACTTTGTCTGCTGTTCTTGCCGGACGTGAAGATTATGAAGTAACGGAAGGTTCTGTGACATTCAATGGAAAGGATCTTTTAGAACTTTCTCCTGAGGACAGAGCCAGAGAAGGTGTATTTCTTGCCTTTCAATACCCTGTGGAAATTCCGGGTGTGAGCAATATCAATTTTTTAAAAACTGCTATTAATGAAATTCGTACTTACAAAGGATTGGGTCCAATGGAAGCAAAAGATTTTCTGGCGATGGTGAAAGAGAAACAAAAATTGGTGGAGCTGGATGGAAAATTAGCGAACCGTTCGGTGAATGAAGGATTTAGCGGAGGTGAGAAAAAGAGAAATGAAATATTTCAAATGGCGATGCTGGAACCTAAATTATCGATCTTAGATGAAACTGATAGTGGTTTGGATATCGATGCTTTGAGAATTGTTGCGAATGGTGTTAATAAGTTAAGATCAAAAGAAAATGCAACGATCGTGATCACACATTATCAGCGATTGCTTGATTATATTGTTCCGGATGTAGTTCATATATTATATAATGGAAAGATCGTGAAATCCGGTCCGAAAGAACTGGCTTTGGAATTAGAAGAAAAAGGATACGACTTTATTAAATCCGCGATCGAGGCTTAAAAATGGAAACCATTACAAAGACAAATACATTAACAGAAAAATTTATTATCGAATTTGAATCCTCAAAAAATTCATTGTTCGGAGATATTGCTATTCGTGAACAGGCGATCGAAAGCTTTTCTAAACTGGGAATTCCTGGACGAAAGAGTGAAGAATACAAATATCTGAACATGGAATTATTGCTGAAAGGCGATTTTTCTTTTTCGGCTTCCGATAAAATAAAAGCGGAACAATTACTTTCATTTCAATTTGTAAAGAATGCAATCGTGATCGTTATTGAGAATGGAAAATTTAATCCTGAACATTCGAAGATTGATTCCTTATCTGCAGGATTGTATATTTCAAGTATTGCAGATGCTTCTGAAAATTCAAAATTTCAAAAGCATTATTCAAAATATGCCGATATTCAATCGGATCCTTTTATAGCTTTAAATACGGCTTTAGCCCTTGGAGGAATATTTATCAATGTTTCGAAAAGCAGTGTTATAAACGATCCTATTCATATTGTTCACGTTTCTACTGCATCGGAAAATACGATCATCAATGCACGTAACCTTATCGTTCTTGAAGAAAATTCAAATGCAAAGATCATTGAGTCATTCTTTTCTTTGGATTCGGAAGCGAAGATCTTTACAAATGCATTGACTGAAATTGTGGTCTCTCAGAATGCTATCCTTGAACATTATAAAATACAGGATGATACAAAAGACCTTGTAAATACAACTCAGGCATATCAGCAAAAGCAAAGTGTTTTTTCAACTAACAATTATACTTTCAGAGGATCGACAGTCAGGAACAATCTGAATATTGTTCTGGATGATGAATTTATTGAAACGCATCTGAACGGATTATATTTAACAAAAGATACTCAGGTTATTGATAATCACACATTGGTCGATCACCGTAAACCGAATTGCAATAGTAATGAATTGTATAAAGGAATAATTGAAGACAAGTCTACAGCAACATTCAATGGTAAGATCTATGTAAGAAAGGATGCACAAAAGACAAATGCATTCCAATCGAACAAAAATATTTTGTTGAGTGATGATGGAACAATTAATACGAAGCCTCAACTTGAAATATATGCTGATGATGTAAAATGTTCTCACGGCACATCAACAGGAAAGCTGGATGAGGATAAGATATTTTATTTGCGTGCCCGTGGATTAAGTGAAGTAAGCGCAAAAAAATTGTTGATGTATGCTTTCGCATCTGAAGTAGTTGAACATGTTAAGATAGAAGAGTTAAAGGAATATCTGGAAGAGAAAATTTCAAAAAGGTTTGAATAGAATTTAGATTGCTTTCGTTCCTCGCAATGACGCTCAAAAGGAACTTCCATTGCATTGTTAGAATTTATGCTTTTCAAAAATAAAAATCTTCTTTTATTACATTTTATTGTCTTCATCTGGGGTTTTTCCCCCATTCTCGGTAAACTTATTAATATTGAAGGAATAGTAGCTTATCAGCTCGTGTGGTTCCGTATGCTGATCACTGTGATCACTGTTGCAATTTATCTCCTCTTATCAAAACAAAGTATTAAGCTTCCCAAAAATGATAGCATGAATTTCTCCGGCTTTTACTTCTAAATTAATTCCTTTCAGAATTTCTTTGCCGTCGATGGATGCGTGTAAATTTTTAATTGATAACATATTATCTGATTTTATCCTACTGATCCTTCCAAAGAAACTGCTAAAAGCTTTTGTGCTTCCACAGCAAATTCCATCGGTAATTTATTTAATACTTCTTTACAATATCCATTCACAATTAATCCGATCGCCTTTTCATTATCGATCCCGCGTGATTTACAATAGAATAATTGATCTTCACCGATCTTGGATGTTGTTGCTTCGTGCTCTACAACAGCTGTCTTGTCTTTTATTTCAATATACGGAAAAGTATGTGCCCCGCATTTATCGCCCATTAATAAACTATCGCACTGCGAAAAATTTCTTGCATTCGATGCGCCTTTTGCAACTCTCACCAATCCTCTGTAACTATTGTTACTGAAACCTGCTGAAATTCCTTTCGATATAATTGTACTGCGCGTATTTTTTCCGAGATGCATCATTTTTGTTCCGGTATCCGCCTGCTGATAATTATTTGTAACAGCAACGGAATAAAATTCACCCACCGAATTGTCTCCTTTTAAAATTACGGACGGATATTTCCATGTAACTGCAGAACCTGTTTCTACTTGTGTCCAGGAGATCTTTGAATTGTCCTCTAAACAAATTCCACGCTTCGTAACAAAATTGAAAATTCCTCCCTTGCCTTCTTTATCTCCCGGATACCAGTTTTGCACCGTTGAATATTTTACCTCCGCATTTTTATGCGCTACAATTTCTACGACTGCAGCATGCAACTGATTTTCATCACGCATAGGTGCAGTACATCCTTCAAGGTAACTTACATAGGAGCCTTCATCGGCAATGATCAATGTTCTTTCGAACTGACCGGTACCGTAAGCATTGATCCTGAAATAAGTTGAAAGTTCCATTGGACAACGAACGCCTTTTGGAATATAACAGAAAGAACCATCTGTAAATACTGCTGAATTTAATGCGGCATAAAAATTATCGGTATAAGGAACAACAGAGCTCATGTATTTTTTTACAAGATCAGGATGTTCCTGAACTGCTTCCCCGAATGAACAAAAAATAATTCCTTTTTCAGATAAGGTTTCTTTGAAAGTAGTTTTTACAGAAACACTGTCCATAACAATATCAACTGCAATTCTGCTTTCTACTCCCGACAATCGTTTTTGTTCTTCAATAGAAATTCCAAGCTTTTCAAATGTCTTTAATAATTCCGGATCCACTTCATCCAAACTGTTCAACTGAACTTTGGGTTTTGGTGCGGAATAATAAATAATGTCCTGAAAATTTGGCTTAGCGTAGGAAACGTGTGCCCAGTGAGGCTCTTCCAAAGTCAGCCAATACCGAAATGCTTTTAATCGATAATCCAACATCCATTCCGGTTCATTCTTTTTCTTAGAAATAAATCGGATGATATCCTCATTCAAACCTTTCGGAGCATTATCAGCTTCAATATCGGTGACAAAACCATACTTGTAATCGCTGTTAATTTGCTCCTCTAAAATCTCGTTAGCCATAATTTTTAAACTGAAAAAGATTCACCGCAACCGCAAGTTCTGCTAGCGTTCGGATTATTAAAAACAAAACCTTTCCCGTTTAAACCTCCGGAATAATCCAACTCGGTTCCGATCAGGTATAAAAAACTTTTTTTGTCTACGGCAATCTTGATCCCTTTATCCTCAAAAACCTGATCCCCCTCATGGGAAACATTATCAAATTCTAATTTATAGGATAAACCTGAACAACCGCCACCATCAACTCCTACACGGATAAAGGTGCCTTCCGGGCGATTTTCATTTTTTATAAGGTCTAATGCATGTTGTTTTGCATTCTCTGAAACTGTTATCATTTTATATCTATTTGTAAATCAATATGTTAGTTCTTATTCTTATTTAGATTGAATCTAAATCCAATACAAAAATACCTAAAATAAGGTACTGAAACAAATATTATTTGCTTGTTTTAGACGAATACCAGATTGCTTCAGACGGTTACAAAAAAAAATTATCTTTGCTATCCAATAACAAGAACCCCGAAACACAATGTTTTACTATAAAAAATGGGCAATAGTGGTCCCAATGGCGAATGAAGAGGCTGATTTTAAGCCCTTTATAGACATGGTTAATTTTGTGATCAACGAACTGAATCCGGGAAATGTTTACTTTATCATAGATAATGCTTCAAAAGACAGGACACTTGAACTTTGTAGGGAAGTTTCTGCTAAAGATCCTCGATATATCACCGTTTTTGCTCCCGATAACCGCAATGTTGTTGATGCTTATGTAAAAGGACTGAAAGTAGCTTACGAGGCCGGACATGAGATCATAATTGAAATGGATGCCGGACTTTCTCACGATCCAAGAGCTATTCCAATGTTCCTGAGAGTATTGAATGAAGGAAATGAATGTGCTTTTGGTTCACGTTTTATCAATGGCGGTTCTATGGGCGATTCACCTTTCAAACGCCGTATGCTTTCCAAGACCGGAACTGTTCTGGCAAATATGTTATTGGGAACACGCTTGCGCGATATGACATCCGGATATCAGGGATTTCATCGCGATGTGGTCGGAAAGATCATCAATCACGACTTTAAATCCAAAGCACATTTTTATCAAACTGAATTAAGATATCTATTAAGAAAACATAGAACTGTTGAAGTTCCCATTCATTACCAGGCACCTTCTCCACGCGTTTCTAAAAATGCGATCAAGAATGCTTATCAAACTTTGTTCTATTATTTCTTTCAACGCTTAGGCGGAAACGCAAAAGAGCTATAATTTAAATGAATAAAAAAATTATAGTAACAGGTGCTTCCGGACATATTGGTTTCCATGTTGCGAAACAACTGCTTGAACTTAATTATCCGGTAACACTTCTCATCCGGAAAGAAAATCAAAACACGCGTGAATTAAAAGCCAAAGGTGCTCAAATAGAATTCGCAGACCTTTTGGATCCCAATTCTTATCGTACTACTTTATTAAATGCAGATGTACTTTTCCATCTTGCTTCCGAAAATTCAACTGACACCAGCGATGAAGGACGTGTTATCCTCAACACCTTTGAGTTAACAAAAAAAGTAATTGATGAAGCAATAGCGCAACATGTAAAAACAATTATTTACACAAGCTCTGTTGTCGTGCTCGGAAGATCTCCCGATAAAAATATTCTGATCACTGAAAATGATTCAGCAAAAGTTTTAGAAAGTCCATACGTTAAAGGAAAATTTTTAGCTGAACAATATTGTAACGAGATCATTTCCAAAGATCCTTCTATCGACATTCGCAGAATTTATCCTTCCTGGGTTGTCGGTCCGAATGATACCGCACTTACGCCACCACATAAGGTCATCAAGGATTATTTAGCGAAAGGACAAAAATTTTATTTCTCCGGAGGCATCTCATTAACATCTGTTGAAGAAGTTGCAGCCGCTCATATTAACGCATGGCTAAAAGGCAAACCACATCAGAAATATACCGCTGGTGGAAACAATATAACTTTTCAGGAATTTTATTACACGTTAGCGAAATTATCCGGAAAGAAAAAACCTTTTCTTTTTCTTCCTAAATGGTTCATTTATTATGCTTCCATTGCCAGTAAATTAGTTCTTGGCAAAAAAAGCAAAGTTGATCCTGCTTACGTGGATTCCGTTATCGGAAATTATTCATGGTACGATTCCTCGAAAACAATTAATGAATTAGGATATTCAATTCCTTCCCTCAATTCCATTTTAGAAAAGGCAATATTAGAGAACAAGAAAAAAGAATTAGGTGTAAACAAATTAGTTCTGAAAAATGATCCTGCAATTGTTAAAACAGAATTTGCATCCGATGATATTTTATTGATCACCGGTTTCCCCGGATGGCTAGGTAACAGAATGCTTGACATTTTTATGAACGGTGATACCTTTGGAAAGAATGCGATCAATAGAAAAATACGCCTGCTTGTTCAGCCCGGATTCAAAGATCTGATAAGCCTTCCATCAAATTTTGAAATTGTTTACGGGGATATAACAAAAAAGGAAACTTTAGGTTCAGCACTTTCCGGCGTAAAAACAATTTATCATCTCGCTGGTGTCATCTATCCAAAAAACATTTCTGCATATTATAAAGTAAATGAAGAGGGCACAAAAAATTTAGTCGATGCCGCGATCGAATCCGGGATACGAAGAATTTTATTCATGAGTACCGATAGCGTTTGTGGATATGGCAGAAAAGAAAGATTTTTTACAGATCAAACTCCACAACATCCGTATAAAAATTACGGCCGATCTAAATACATGGCAGAAAAATATATTTTAGATAAAACTGCTGAAGGAAAGATCGATGGAACATCTTTACGCGGATTCTGGTTCTTCGGTCCTTTCATGCCTGAAAGGAACATGAACTTTTTTAATATGTTCTTCTGGAAACGCCAGATCGTTTTTGGGAACGGCAAAAATGTAAGAAGCATCTCCCACGTCGACAATATTATTCAGGCTTTCATTAAAGCTGAAAAACGAAAAGAAACTTTCGGCAAATGGTATTGGATAGGCAATAAAACCAATGATCATACGGTGGATCATATTTATGAAACGGTAGCCTCCGGATTAGGTGTAAAATATAATCCATTTTACATTCCACGCTGGGTCTGCGAAATTTTTAGCATATTTGATACGATGATCTCCTGGTTTGGAAAGATCAATGCAAGCATTCATGCCGCAGGAAAATTCCACAAGGATATTGCCGGAGAAATTTCCGCTGCGGAAAAAGATTTTGATTACAAACCTGATATTGGGTTTGAAGAAATAAAAATTGAATTGAAAAATTTATTTAAAAAATAAACATGTCGGAAAAAAAAGCCCTTATCATTACTTCTATAGCAGATGATAAACATCCAATATTAAAACAATTCGCTGAGGAATGTAAAACACATAACTTGCCCTTCATTGTTATCGGAGATACAAAATCTCCCGCAAACTTTCAGCTGGAAGGATGCGACTACTGGAGCGTCGACAAACAATTAACATTACCTTTCGAATTAGCGAAGATCACTCCAACCCGCCATTATTCACGTAAAAATTTAGGATACCTTCTTGCTATAAAAAATGGAGCGGAAGAATTGGTAGAGACAGATGATGATAATATCCCACGCAAGGAATTCTGGCTATCAAAAACACGTGAAGTAAAAAGTTTTCGTTTCGAAAATTCAGGATGGGTGAATGTTTACCATTATTTTACAAAACAATTCATTTGGCCTCGGGGTTATCCATTGGAAGAACTTCAGAAAAAACAAATCGATACCGCTACCTTAAAATTTGAAAGCATCAATTGTCCGATACAACAAGGGCTTGCGGATGAAAATCCGGATGTGGATGCGGTATATCGTTTGACCTATCCTTTGCCCTTAAATTTCGAAATAAAAACACAGCTGGCTTTAGGAAAAAATTCATGGAGTCCGTTCAATAGTCAGAACACCCATTGGTTCAAAGAAGCATTTCCATTAATGTATTTACCATCTTATTGCAGTTTCCGCATGACGGACATCTGGAGAAGTTATGTCGCTCAAAGAATTTCTTGGGAATGTGGTTGGAGTATTCTTTATCATGAACCTACTGTTTGGCAGGAAAGAAATGAGCATAACCTGATGAAAGATTTTGAAGATGAAATTCCTGGCTATTCAAATAACATGAATATCTGTAAAGAATTACAAGCTTTGAATTTAAGATCAGGACAGGAAAATATTTGCGATAATTTAATTACTTGCTATCAAAAATTAATTGATATCAATGTAATTGGAAAAGAGGAAATGGTTTTGTTGAAGACGTGGATAAAGGATATTTCTAAGCTATAAGAGATTCCTCGCTTCACTCGGAATGACAAGGTTCAGTTATGGAGGAAAGGGAAAAGGCAGTGCGGGCTTCGCCCGCACTGCCTTTTCCCTTTTTAGTCCTCGATATTCCCTGTCATTCCGAACGTAGTGAGGAATCTCTTAATAAAAAGGATCAATTCATTCCCGGAATTTCCAATTTATAATAATTATTCTTTCCTCCATTTAGATCTACAGGGAAGTAAATAAATCCTTCATGGAGAATAAATGGTTTTCCATAATTTCCATTTCCAAGAAATCTGTAATGAGACCAATCGATAAAAAAATGATGGTAATTAGCTTCTGATATCCACTGACCAGATCTTCCGCCGTGTCCATAGCTAAAATTAATCGTTAAATTTGTTGCATAAAAATCGTGCTTGGCAATTTCCCGATTGCAATCATTCATTTCTACAATGTATTTTACAGTATCTGGCAGATCAGTATATTTTATCAATTTAGCATTCATTTCATTCAGATCATAAACCTTTTCCCCGCAAGATGAAAACAACATCATTAAGTATAAAAAAACAAGGCCAAAGATCTTCTTCATCTTATTTATACTTTATCTCAAACAACTCACACTTCTCTACCGTACCTATTGTTTTCACCAATCTCAATTGGTCGCGATGGCTCTGAGCAACAGGTCCAAGCATTCTGTGTATCGTATTAATGATCCTTCCGTTATTCTTTTCAGGATTCATTCTTAAACTTGGAAGAATAACGTAGGTAACATTCAATTTTTTCCAGGCCATCAGAACACTGTCGGCATTTGTAGTTGTTACCCAATACTGCCCGATAAATTTTTTACCGTTTCCATAGATGAAGGACATATTTGGTTTACGTGATAAAACTCCAGCATCTGCCGGTAAACTATCTGCACAATATTTACTCATCTTTAAAAAATTCTCCCAATCAGGTGTATAACCATAATAAATATCTCCAGCCAAATTCTTTTTCAAGGCCTTTGAATTTTCCTTTGCAGCGATGGTTGACTTGCCGATCGTAACCAATGCCATAAAAACAGAAAAGAAAATAAGAAATGTTTGTGCCATGGAAGATCGTTTCGCCAGCTCATAAACTCCGTAAAAAAGAACAAGAAAGATCAATGGCATTGCTATAATGATCAATCTGTCCTGCATGTTAGCTGCCTGGATCCCGACAAATATACCGCAGCATAAAATGATAAAATAGATAGCGCAAAGAAAAACATATTTGTTTTTCCTGAAACTGACAAATGTGAATATTCCCAAAACGATCGTAGAGACAAATGTCAAAGCAGGAATAATTTTAGACGCATCAGTATTCACACTTCTCAAATTTAAAAGCCTGTACATGTGCAATGAAATATATGTATTGAAATTGTTAAAGAAGCGCTTGACCAATCCCGCAAAATTCTCATAACCCGACTCAGGCTTATACAGTTCCTTTCTTAAGATCATTTCAAACTGATCAGAATCAGATGGGCCAAATATTTTTGTCACGATGATCTGGTAAAGAATACGAATGATCGCAAAGGAAATTATTGCATAAACAGCTTGCTTGTAATTCTTTTTTAAAATGAAATACAAAATAATTCCAACGACACAAACCAAAGCAATACTTTTCGAAATAGAAAGTAGCATGAACATAAAACCGAATGCCAACCACTTCAAATAATTTTTCTTAAATGCCTCTACCCAAGTGTCTTCATTGTTTATAGAGTCTATAATTTTAAATGTGATATATAAACAGAGCGCCTGCAAAAACAAAAAGAAAGTTTCGGTGAATGTCTGACTCGCATAATACTGAATGAAATGATTCAAGGAAATATAAGAAAGGAGCGCAAATAATACGGTATAAGGAATCCGTTTTACAAACGCTTTATACATGAACCAGACAAATCCGAACTGACAGATCACAGAGAAAAATTTCAACGCGATAACATTCAATCCGAACAACTTCACAAACAGTGATAAAAAAATCGGATAGCCGGGTCCCTGATAATAGGGGAATTTTCCTTCATGCAATAATAACCAGGCTCTTTCTATATAACTGGAATCATCTCCACCGGCTGAAACTTTGGAATCAAAAAGCAAAAATGAAAAAAGGGTGGATAAGAAAAGTAAGGTATAGAATGCTTTTTTATTATTTTTCTCCAGCCACAATTCTATTCTATCAATTAATCCTGCTTTCGCATAATTTTTTGATCCTTCTTTATATACTTTCTAATATGCAGAAATGTTTTTTGGATAGATGACACCAGCGAGATGATAAATTGTTTTTACGCCGGAAAGTGCTGAACCTAAAGTTTCCTTTTTT
>JGI24806J26614_1000810_pt1 | contig 10499 bp, 14 predicted proteins | sample Kansoi200umMDA_FD_26614 | JGI IMG/M metagenome (IMG submission 26614) | reverse complement strand
CACAAAAAGTTCCATCTACTATTGGATCGCGTTGTTTTCATGTTAAATTTGAGCGCGCGACTGATGAAGATCTCGTCCATTCCTTCAATAGGATCGTAAAAGGAGAAGGAATAAAAGCGGACAAGGAAGCTCTTTTTGCCATAGCGCAGTTAGCAGATGGGTCTTTTCGTGATGGATCCAAAATTCTTGAAGAATTAGCAGTTGGTTCACGACAGATTACTGTTCAAGTTGTGGAGAAAAAATTCAAAACAGCAACTGTTGGAAAAAGCATTGATAATTTAATCCTGGCTTTGGCGAAAAAAGATGCCAAAAAAGGAATTGGAATTATTGATGCATTAGCAAAAGAAGGCGTAGATTTTAAGCTTTTCACTGAAAATCTTATAAATACACTGCATGCTAGCCTGCTCTCTCAACTTGAGGGAGGGGATTTTGCTCTTTCACTTGATGACACCAAGAAATTACTTGAAAAATTAGTCGGAGCGCATATGAGTCTTCGATATGCAGTTTTGCCTCAGCTTCCGCTCGAGCTTTTGATAGTTGAGTGGTGTAGTCAGGAACAAGAATCTAGAACCCAGAATGCAGAATCGAGCAAGAGAGATGCAGCTATTCAAAGTTTGCCACAACCTAAAACGACTAGCTCTCAAGCAGTAGGTAATGGTAAAATATTAGAGGATTTAATTTCTAGTCTTAAAGCAGAAAGCTTTTCAATAGCTGGAGTTTTACGCGGATGTAAGGTCGAGAAGTGGGACAATAAAACTTTGACTCTTTCGACAAGTTACAAATTCCATAAAGAGAGACTAAATGAAAAGAAAACTCAAGACTTGCTTGAGAAAAATTTGAAAAACATTACAGGAAAAGACGTGAAGGTGGTGATTTTATGAACAATCCATTTGGACAATTAGGCGAACTTAAGAAAATGAGAGAACAAGCTATGCAAATTCAACGTTTGCTAGCAGCTGAAAAAGTAGAGGTCGAAAAAAACGGCGTGCAAATTACAATAACTGGAGACCAAAAAATCCAGGAGATTAAAACAAACGGCCGAAGCGATAACGACATTAAAGAAGCAGTTAACGAAGCAGTCAAAAAATCTCAAGAAGTCGCTGCTAAAAAACTTGCACAACAGCAGGGAGGACTTTCAGCGCTCTTAGGAGGAGGACAGTAAGTGTCGCTAATTTTTTCAGGAAGTTCTAACCCATCGCTTTCTAAAAAAGTGGCGGAAGAATTAGGTTTGAGCCTAGGAGAAATAGAGATCGCGACTTTTCCGGATAAAGAAAATAGAGTCCGGGTTATCGATCCAGTTTTGGATCAGGATGTTGTAATTATGCAGTCTACGGGAGTTAGCCCTAACCGCTACTACATGGAGCTATTTTTCATAATAGACTCATTGAAGCGAAGTGGTGCCCGCTCGATTACTTTAGTGATTCCATATTTAGGTTATCAAAGGCAGGATCACATTTTTCGAGATGGGGAAGGAGTAAGCCTAGAGGTAATCATAAAAATTCTAGAAAGTCTTGGCGTAACCCGAGTAATTTCTTTAGATCTTCATTCAATTAAAATTCCGCAGCTTTTTAAGGTTCCAGTCACTGAGCTCTCAGCGCTCTCGCTATTCGCCGATAAAATTAAATCAGAGTTTGATTTGTCGGAAATTACAATTGTATCTCCGGATGAAGGTGGGAAAAGAAGAACGCAGAAATTATCAGAAATGCTTGGTGGAGTAGCGACCACTTCAATTAACAAGAATAGAGATTTGAATGATGGAAATGTCACGGCAGTAGGTTTGGACGGAAGCGTAAGTAAGATTGCGATCATGATTGATGACGTTATTTCAACTGGCGCGACTTTAATTTCCGGCGCAAAACTTTTGAAAGAAAGCGGAGCGCAGGAGGTTATAGCGATGGCGACTCATGGAATTTTCGCAGCTGATGCGCCAAATAATTTGCAAAATTCTGGAATCGAAAAAGTGGTGGTTACGGATTCTGTAGAGATTCGGTCAAATCACAAGTTCGAAAAGCTTGAAACTATTTCTATATCTTCTTTAATTTCAGAGTCGTTATCATGAAAGTCCCAAAAGCAATTACCTCAACAATCGAGTCTTTCGAAAAACTGCCTGGAATTGGCCCAAAAACAGCGCAGCGTTTAACTTTTTACCTTCTTCATGTGCCCCAATATGAATTAGATAAATTCTCGCAGAGTCTGACTAACTTAAAAGCAGGAACAGTAATTTGTTCGAATTGTTTTATAGTTGGCGAATCAGATCCGTGTGAGATTTGCGTGGACGTTAACCGAGACCAAAGCGTAATTTGTGTGGTGGAGGAGCCACTGGACGTTCTTGCTCTAGAAAAGTCGGGAAAATATAAAGGCGCGTATCACGTTTTGCATGGACGCATTGATCCCCTTAATAACATCGGACCTGATGAGATTTTTATAGCGCAACTTCTTGACCGAGTAGGGAAATCTGATGTTTCAGAGATAATTCTAGCGACAAATCCAACTATGGAAGGGGAGGCAACTGCAATGTACATAGATAAACAGCTTAAGAATTTGAAACCTGATCTAAAGGTCACGCGCATTGGGCGTGGACTTCCAATAGGAGCAGATATTGAGTATGCTGATGAAGTGACACTTCAGCGCGCGATGGAAGGAAGAAGTGAAATATGAAACCAATAATAGGTGGATTTGAAGACATTGGCGAAGCTGCCCACGAAGCAGGAGGGGCGGTAGCAAGCCAGGTAAAAAAGCAGGCTGTAAACACTGCTAAAGCGACTGTTTCACAAATTACAGGAGGCCAAAGTTCACCTAGTGATCCCCAAACTGGCACAAATGAACAAAATTCTGCAAAACAAAGTCAGCAAATGTCAGACGATCAGGCGAAACAATTTCTCCAAGATTTATATGGACCGAGTAAGCCGCAGGGACAAGATAAAAGTTCGTCAGCGAATCAAGCCAACAGTCAAAACGCAGTCCAAGCTGCTGTTTCACAAGTCACAGGCAACGCCCCACAAGATCCAAATGCTGGAAAAACTCCTGAAGAGATAGCCCAAATGGCAACGCTTAGAAAGCAATTGCACGCAGACTATTATCAGAGTTTGACCCAGCCAAAACAGCAGGAAGAAAGAGCGGCAGATAAAATGGACAGAGAAGAGAAGGAGGAAAAAATGGCAGATCTTGAAGAAGAAAAGAAAAAACCAGCGCCACTTCCTGCGACAGTAAAACAAGGAACAGGCGAATCAGTAGTAGGAGTTTCAGGTTAGTTTGTCGTATGAGAATTTATAATACGCTTAGTAGGCAAGTTGAAGAGTTTAGGCCGATTGATCCAAATAACGTGGGGATTTATACCTGCGGACCCACGGTTTATGATTTCATGCACATAGGGAATCTTCGTACTTTTGTTTTTTCTGATTTGTTTGAAAGAGTTTTAAGATTTAACGGATTTAAATTAAAAACAGTCCAAAACATTACTGACATTGATGACAAGATTATAAGACGCGCCACAGAGCGGGGATTTTCGATTTCGGATTTGTCTTTAGAATACGAAAAATATTTTAAGGAAGATTCAGAAAAAATGAATATTCTGCCTAAAGACGAAACGCCTCATGCCACAGGATATATTACTCAAATGCAGGATTACATCGCGGTGCTTGTGGAGAAAGGATTTGCTTACGTTGAAAAAGACGGGTCAGTTTATTTCGATATTTCCAAGTTCGAAAATTACGGAAAGTTGTCTGGGATTGATGCTTCGAGTCTAAAGTCCGGAACGAGAATTTTGTCTGATGAGTATACGAAAGAAGATGTGCAGGATTTTGCTCTCTGGAAAGGCGAGGATAAAAATACTGTAGGGTGGGCGTCACAGTGGGGATGGGGGAGGCCGGGTTGGCATATCGAGTGTTCTGTCATGAGCCAATCCACCATCGGCGAAACTTTAGATGTGCATATGGGCGGAGTTGATCTGATTTTTCCGCATCACGAGAACGAGATCGCTCAATCCGAAGCCAGAACAGGCAAGAAATTTGTAAATTACTGGGTTCACGGAGCCCACATTTTGGTCGATGGTAAGAAGATGAGTAAATCGCTTGGGAATTTCTATCGATTAAAAAATCTAACAGACAAGGGAATTGATCCATTGGCGCTACGATATTTGTATTTACAAACCCATTATCGCCAGGAGATGAATTTTACTTGGGAAAGTTTGGCTTCAGCACAAACTGCTATTAATAAGCTGCGAAGGCATTATTTGAATTCCAAGACTGGAGACGAGAATTTGCCTTCTGAATTTGATTCCGCGATTAATGACGATTTAAATATTCCAAGAGCTCTTGCTGTGGTTTGGGAAAATATTGAATCTTTGTCGCGCGAATCATTAGACGCAATCGACCAGGTTTTAGGTTTGAACCTGTCTTCTTATAAAGAAGAAGAAGTTGAAATCCCATCTGAAGTTCAAGAATTGCTGAAAAAAAGAGAAGCGCTCCGAAAAGAAGGGAAATTTGGTGAAGCAGATAAAATTAGGACAGAGATAGAAGAAAAGGGATTTAAGATTCAAGACTCGCCCCAGGGCCAGAAGCTTGTGAAGCGCTAGAACCGTAAACATCTACCTGGTCTCCTTCAATTTGTGATTGTTCCTGCTGTTTTTCAGCTGCCCGTCTAGCTATACCGTCTCTTGTGATCTGATCCATCATTCCTGGTCTCAATCCAAATTCACGCTCAATAGCTGCGTCCAGCGGATTTTCTGACCATCCCGCAGCGCCATCTCCTCGTTCAGTCATATAAACATATACTGGCACTGTTTCAGCAGATATTCTTGACAAAATTTAGAACAAAATCCTGACAAAACTTGACACATTTTTCTGTTTGCGCTAAGCTATTTAAGCCCATGAAAAGAATCGCTGCCATAATTTTTATCCTCGTTTTTCTTCTTTCTGTCAAATCTCAAGCATATGCCCAGACGGCAACTCCGACTCCTGGAGTGCGCCACCAAGTTGGACAAAACGTATTTAAAACTGGACTCGGGCAGGGAATAAAAGAGGTATCCGGAACTCCCTCTAAGTTCAATATAAAGCTTTGCGAAGCTCATGTTAAGGTAGCCAAGCTCAGAGAAGCTGCTTTAGCTAAGAGAGCATCTAATATGCAAACCAGGCTGGATAAAATCGTCACTATGGTTGAAGCATATTACACGAATAAGCTAGTCCCAGAGGGCAAGAGCCTTGCTACTTATAACAGTTTGGTATCAGACGTGGCTACCAAAAAAGCGGCACTTTCTCCGCTGGTCACAAAAGTTCAAACAGACGCAGAAGCTCTCACTTGCGATGGTGGGCAAGCCAAAGCACAATTTGTGACATTCAGAACAGACGCTACTTCTTTGATCGCCGCATTTAAAGCTTATAGATTGTCTGTAATCAACTTAGTACAAGCGGTTAGAAAAGCTTCGGGAGTAAGCGGAAATCTTACGCCGACAGTTTCACCAGCTACAACAGGAGAACCAGATTTGTAATATGGTAGAAGAAACACAACAAAACACAAATCCAACACCAGTGACGTCAGCCGCGCCAACGCCAGAGCCTGCGGTTCAAGCTTCGGCTCCAGCTCCAAGCCCCGCCAGTGAGGGAAAAAGCCATAAGATGATGTATGTAGTTGCAGGAATCTTGGTAATCGCTGTTTTAGTTCTGGGAGTTGCGGGATATTCTTATTATAAGAACAGCTATAAAGCTCCAGTTGCGTATAGCGTTCCCACATCTGCTCCTACGCCAACAGTTGAAGCTACGCCCACTCCATTGTCACAGATAGAAAACACATCAGATATCGATAAAATTCAAAATGAATTAAAAAATGCTACTGATTCAGGTCTTCAAAGTGACCTTAACCGAGCCAACACCGAAGGAAACAACCTCTAAAGTCTAACTGCTACAAAATTCTTACTTTCTTCTGGCAATTATCATAAATTCCAACGTTATTCTTGATTTATGTTTGATGTCTTAAGATTTATAGACTTGAAAGGAGGTGGGATAAAATGGCAAATCGAGGAAAAGGATGGTTTGGTGATTCAAAAGGGCATGCAAAAGCTGGTAGAAAAGGTGGACTCGCACGAGGCAGAAGAGGCAAGACTTCTTCAAACTCTAGCGAGATGAATAATCCAACCCTATATTAAAAGAATAGTCTTAGTCGTTTGATGACAGTCGCGATTTATTCGCGGCTGTTTTATTTTTGGTTACTTTAGAAATTCTGCCATACAGAATTCATACTAACTTTTGCTAGTCCTCTTATTTTTAACTGTTATCATTTTGCCATAGTTAATTAGGGGAGGAGGTGAGAAGAATGAACGACGATAACAGAAAGAATCCAAGCCAAACACAGGATGATCAAATGGAAGATACCGATATCGATCAAGGAAGCGCCGGGGGGCAGGCTTCCAGAGGACAAACTTCTACTGATGTAGAAAACTCGGATCTTAATATGGATCAAGAGGTGGAAGATGACACAGTCTAAGCAGTACGGATCTTCGCAAAAGCAAACCCCGCATACAGCGGGGCTTGCTTTAGTTGGGCAGGATTTTGTTTAACAGCTTCACGCTTTCTTCTAATGCATATTGGAAATAAATTATATCCGCAGGTTTCACGTCGATCTCGATATGATAGGTTCCGCGCTGATCTTCTCGCCAATTCCAATTAGTTACCCCGCGAAAAGAAGCTTTTTTAGAACCACTCTGGATTTTTTTCTGGCAAAGGAATTCTAGGATTATGTGCTCAAAAAGATGTCCGATTTCAGTGTTTTTTACTTCAGAGTCAAATGGTAAACCTGAATCGTTAAAGCATTTTGTGAGTAAAACTCCTGGTAGATTTTCTTCTAGTACTTCGTGGGTCGATGGAAGCGAATTGGTATGGAAAAAGTCCGTTAACATTATCATTTTAATGTAGGTTCCTTTCTGCGAGTTTTTTATTTCTAGTTTGTAGCTCTTAGAATCCATAAGAAAAGGGTGAATGTCAGCGTTATTAAAAATACTCATAGATAAATTCTTTTACTAAAATTATGATTAATTCTTACCTAACTCTTACAATGTAGAGGAAATTTTTGCTTCATGTCAAGCAAAAGAGTATCAAAATTGTTGGTTACACTAGAACGATTTACGAATTTGGTATACTTATTCAATGCCTGATTTAAAAACAGAAAAGAAAATAACTGCAAAGAAAGTAATTATTACATCCTTCGTCGTGGATTTTTCGGACGTTATTCTAAGCTTTGTGGTCACCCTCCTCTCAGGCAGCGTAGTTATGTTAACGCAAGTCTTGGAAGGAGCATCAGATTTGATAGCTTCGGGTCTCCTCTTAATCGGTCTTAGAAGGTCCATGAAAAAAGAAGACAAAACTCACCCTTTTGGATATGGGAGGGAAATATATTTCTGGACCCTCTTGGCTGCGCTGGTTATGTTTGCAATTACATCGAGTACGTCAATTTACTTTGGTTGGAAGCGCTTTCAAAACCCTGAGCACGTAAACAATCTGAATATCGCATTAATTTCTCTACTTATTACAGTTGCTACAAATGGCTATGCTTTTTTTCTTTCACTCAGAAGACTTCTTCGCAACAGAAGCTTAAAACATATTGCCAGGATTTTCTTACGCTCCTCTTTAATAGAGACGAAAGCCACGTTTACCCTGGATTTAATGGGAACTCTCGCTTCCTTGTTTGGAATTGTCGCACTGGCAATTTATTATTTTACAAACGACGCCAGATGGGACGGAATCGGAGCTATAGCGATTGGATTTATGTTAGCGTTCTTTTCTATAGTATTGGTTTTGGGAATCAGAGACCTGTTAGTAGGCAAGAGCGCTTCGGCAGTTACGGAAGAAAAAATCAGAAAAGCTGCGCTTCAACTTAAAGAAGTAGAAAAAGTTTTGGACCTTAAAACCTTACAGATAGGCCCCGAGAGGCTGTTAGTGAATTTAGATGTTCAAATGAACGATCATTTATCTACGCCGCAATTGGAAATTCTCATTGATAAAATAAAAGAAAAAATCAGAAGGGAAGTACCATACGTCAAATACGTTCAAGTAGAGCTTGATACACCAGTCTAATTCATCTAATAATTCCTAGACCCAGCACGCCAATTATTATGAGATAAATAGCCACAAGATAGTTGAGAAATCTTGGAAATGCCAGAATCAAAACGCCTACGATTATGGCAAGAATCGGACTAATTGTATTAATTCCAATTACCATCATGTTCACCTCCTTACCCAACAATTATCGCTTAGTTGTATTTAAACCCAACAAAAAAAGTGTATGAAAATAGCAAAAGAGAATTGACTTTAGCCTCGAATTTAGCTATAATTACCTTCACCTTCATGTTAGAAAAGCTTCGAAGAGAATTAAAGAAGCTGTCCGACAAAAAGAAAGCCGTTATTTTGCAAAAATATTTCAAAACCGGAGAAGGAGAATATGGTTTTGGAGATGTTTTCCTAGGCTTAACTGTTCCTCAATGCCGAACTCTTGCCATAAAATATAAAGATTTATCTTTTGAAGACCTCCTAAAACTCATTCGCTCAGAAATTCACGAGGAAAGACTCGTTGCGCTTCTTGTCATGGTTCACAACTTCGAACACGACGAAATGCTTCAGCGAAGAATCTATGAATTTTATATGAAGAATATTAAATTTATTAATAATTGGGACCTTGTGGATCTGTCTTCAGATAAAATCGTCGGAGGATATCTAATAGATAAACCCAAATCAATTTTGTACAAATTATCAGACTCGAAGAACTTGTGGGAAAGACGAATTGCGATGGTTTCAACCTATCATTTCATAAAAAACGGCGAGTTTGAAGACGCACTTGGGATCGCACAAAAATTAATAGAAGACCAGGCAGATCTAATCCAAAAAGCAGTGGGTTGGATGCTTCGAGAGGTAGGAAAGAGAGACGAAAAAATCGAATTAGAGTTCTTGGCCAAGAATTATAAAAATATGGGACGCACCGCTCTTCGCTACGCTATAGAGAAATTTCCAGAAAACACTCGCAAAAATTACCTCGTCGGCACAGCCTGAACTTCAAATTCCAAACTTAACGGAAGGTGATCGGAAACCTCGTCATCTAATGCTTTAAAGTCTAATACCGCAATCTCTTTACTTGTAAAAATATAATCAGCGAATGGATCAGTGACCCTGTAATATGGATTGTAAAGGTTACTTCTTGTCGTTTTGAGCCCGTATTGTTTAACCAGATTCGACAGGGTATCTTCGAATAGTAAAATTGATCTCGTATCCAGGGAAAGATTAAAATCTCCAGCAAGAATTGTTGGAAGCTTGTGTTTGCTAATAAATTCTAGAATTTTGACTGACTGAGTGAATCTCTGCGGAGTGTCGTATTTGGGCGCTGGCTCCCAAAAACCGTGAAGATTTATTACTAAAAACTTTTTCCCATCTTTTTCGAGCTCGTTGAAAAGAAAATTTCTAGGAAAATTTCCTCTCCCATCGGGATATGCTGGTCCCATGTCTCCTTGTTTTCTGTAAAAGAAAATACTTCCTTGGTGGAGATTTTTAATTGTTTTTCTAACAAAGGTTGCTTGTCCGACCTTGAGGGGGAAATCGACTTTTCCCCAAGTATCGTATCCTTCACCTATATAATCGTAGTTAAAGTTAAAGTCGGCAAGTAGGTTTTTTAATTCTCCCAATAGATTAGTCCAGACATCATGGCTCTTAATGTTTCTATCTGAGCTGGTAACCTCTTGGAAAGTGAAGATGTCGGTTTTCTTTTCTTTGTTCTTCACAAACTCCAAAAGATCCTCATGAATCTTGCCACTCCACAGATTTAAATTTACCAGTCTCATTTAAGCAATTATATCAGGAATACGTGCTAAAATATTCTTCATGAGAAAATTTTTTCCTATCGCGGTTTGTGTGTTAATTGGGATTGCTATTTATTTGTTCATTAACAGATCAGGTAATGGTTTGAGCAAAATCACCGATATAGGTGGGGAAACTTTGGATCAAGTTACAAGCACAATTCTCGCATCAAACCTTTCTATTGACCAGCTTAAGAAAGGGAATTATCCCGGCAGTGAGATTAAAATAGAGCAGACCCTGGATCCAGGCGTCAATTATAAAAGATACGTTGCGTCATATAAATCTGAGGGACTAAAAATTTACGGTTTACTCACCGTCCCAAATGCTGCTCCTCCAAAAGGCGGATTCCCTGCAATTATTTTCAATCATGGATACATTCCGCCAGCAGAGTACGTTACGACGGTGCGATATGTTGCTTACCAGGACGGGTTTGCAAGAGTTGGGTACGTGACATTTAAATCTGATTACAGAGGACACGGTAACAGTGAAGGAGCACCAACCGGGCCATACGGTTCCAATAATTATACAATCGATGTTCTGAATGCTACTTCTTCTGTTGAGAAGTTGCCTTATGTAAATAAAAACAAAATTGGCATGTGGGGACACTCCATGGGAGGCTTCCTGACGCTCCGCACGTTAGTTGTTAGGCCAGAAATAAAGGCAAGCGTA
>JGI24806J26614_1000808_pt1 | contig 10513 bp, 6 predicted proteins | sample Kansoi200umMDA_FD_26614 | JGI IMG/M metagenome (IMG submission 26614) | reverse complement strand
GACACATTGTACAGGCAGTGGTGTTATCGAAAGATTGAAAGCTGCAGTAACTACAATAGTCCTTGTTGCAGAAGAAACACATCCTGCCGAAGTTGTGAATGTATACGTTATCGTATGTGTACCCGCACCAGCGGTTGCCGGATTGAAAATTCCTGTAGAGGAAGTAACTCCCGGTCCGGAGTAAACGCCGCTGCCTGTTGCGCCTGTAGCAGTTGCACCTGTGAGTGTAAATGGCGGAGCCGTTGTACACACACCTGAAAGTGCATTAAAAGTTATTGTTGCTGTAGGATTTATTGGTAACGCTTTTGTAATCTGGCTGAAACACCCAATACTGTTAATGGCCTTAAGTGTAAAATTATTGGCAGTGTTATTTACCGGATTGCGGATTGCAGGGTTTTGTACTATGTCATTCGGCGCTGGAATTGGTGTCGTGTTATTATTGTATGTCCATCTCCATGCAGTAATGTTGTATCCCAAACCATTAGATGCATCAAATAGTTTTACACTATCGTTGAGACAGTTGTTATACGTAATATTAAAATTAGGTACAACTCCATCAACCACTTTAATATTATAGTTCACCACTTTATTGCTTCCCCCTGCACAGCCTGCATCGGCTGTTGGATTGAAAGAAGTTACCTGTATCGTGTAATCACCTACTGCATCAAAAGTGTAATCTGTATTAAGTTTATAAACATAATACGTTATTCCATTTACCACGAAAGTGCTGTCGGCAGTGAGATTGCCGGCAGTTGCAGTTAATGTCGTATCATTATTAGGAGTGATATGCGTATTGCCGAGGAAGCCAAACGTTATACGGTTTGTCTGGTATGGCAGCGTTGCTGCCAGCCTGAACGTTGTTCCCTTACATGTTGTAGGCGTGCCAGTGGCAGAACTTACAGGATTGCCGAATGGATTAGTTAACAGTACCGGTGTTGTAAGATCATTAAGCTGAGTGCCTGCATTGTATCCATAGCTTTCGCGACGTGGGTTACTGCCTCCCAGTGTTGCATCAGCAAAGCCATAAGCAATGGCAGTAAAGCCTACTGAAGAAGCAATGGTAGCAGAACCTCCAAGTACCACACCGTCAGCAATTGTAAAAGATGCATAAGAATAAGCAACATCCTGTGGATGCTGAATAAAGCTTGATGCTTTGTTTACACCATTCAGGGTAAAGCTTGCTTTACCTGTTGTTGGGATAATCACATCAATATACGGGAATGATATCTGCTGATTCGATGGAGAGTATAGTGTAACATTATTTATCGCCTGCTGCACCGGACTTAGAATGATCATTTCAGGATCACCATTCACATTGCTGCCGGCATCTGTGCAGCCCTGGGTTGATTCAACATATTGCGCAACCATCACAGGTTTGTTGGATTCAATTTTTAAAGCAAATGAATCCCTGAATTCGTAAAAGAAATTATTTGTAAGAACAGCTGTTGGATATTTAGTTGTCAATGGCACACCATTAACCGTAATAACTGTTGCAGGATCTTTTACACAAACCCGGTACATATTTTCGAGTATGGTACCGTTAGTACGGGTAGTGAGATATTTGGTTCCCCAGGCTACGCGCGGCATTACCTGTGCAAAAAGGTTATCACTGCTGGGGCTTGTACTACACGGAGAGGTAATACCTACTCTTCCACTTCCGGAAAATACGGCAATCTTTTTTGAACAATCCGTTGAACGGATCAACGAGCCTGATACATCTTCACCGCCATTCTTTACAGCAAGCACGTTATAAACTTGTCCTTTGTTAAGCGTTTTGGTATATGTTGTGCCGGCAAACATTGCTAGCTCACCTGCTCCGGCACCACCAACTGTATTTACTGTAGGTGTGATCTCTATAGTAGTGTTATCATCTTTTGCAACAACAAAGAAATAATTGTAAGAACCAGTGCTGCTGCCACTTGATGTTACCTGCGCAGCGCTAATTGCATAATATTCTGTACTCCATGTATGAGTTGGAAGCAACAATGTTGCACCAGATACAAGGCTGCCGTAAATATGTGCGTAAGCAACAATTGGTACCGCATTATCACTTACAATATGAATTGCAGAATTGAATAAACCTTCACGATAAAGTTGAATCGCATTTGGAGGTAATGTGCCTGCAAGTGATTTGGGGATACTTACAGTTTGAACAGTATTTGCAGGTACTGCTAAGCCGCTGGCGAGTGTTATGCCAAGACCTGGAATAGTAACCGTTACCGTTGCATCAATATCAGAAGTAAAATATAATTCCATCGACTGATCGCCACCATTGCTTTGAAGTGTTGTGGCATTGCTGTACATAAGATTGTGCGTTGCATATCCAACCCAGAAATCGGTTCCTTTGTTGGAGAAATCACCTGGGTTCTGAACACCCCTTCCTGTAAGAGCAACGGTTTTAGAAGCAGCAGTTCCACCACTCGCCGTAATATTTCCGTTAAGCGGACCAAAAGTGATTGGAGCAAACCTAACGTATATGGCTGTGGGATTTAATGTGTTGCCGGTATATGGTACATTGATCGAGTTTGCAAAACCTGATGCAGCACTTAATGAAACCTGGTAACCAGCAGGAGCAGCGATTGTAATATTTCCTGCAGCGGGGCTAAGCACGTAACCAGAAACTGTAAAGTTTTTTGTAGAGAATGTATTTACAGTAACATCGCTGAAATCAAGCGTAGCAGGACTTACATATAGTTCTGTTGTTTGAACAGCGGTTGTAAACTGCACCTGGTTTCCATAACCAACACCTTTTGAGTTGATCGCATATGCTCTTACAAAATAAGTTGTTGAAGGTTGAAGGTTACTCAACGCGCTAAAATAATCCGTTGCATTTGCGCCATCGTTTGTTGGATTATTTGCAGGATATGTAGGCGTACCGGTTGTATTGAAGACAATTCCTTTTGCTGTAACTGCCACTCCACCGCTATCGGTAAAGATACCGCCGCTTGTAGCAGACCTTGCAAGAATTACGCTTGCCGCTCTTGTGATAAGCGAAGGAACAGTAGGCTGATCAGTAGTAAAACTGAGATCGGCGCCATATGATGTTCCTGCATTTGTTGTAACGTATGCACGTACATGATACGTTGTGCCTGCAGTGAGGCCTGTAATATTTAAGTTGTACGAACCTGAAGAAACCGGCGCAGGCGTACTCACTACATTATTTGCTAAAGTGGGATTTGCAGTGGTAGCCCACACAATTCCAGAAGCTGTAACAGGTATTGTTCCTGCACCAATCGTGCCCTGCGCAGTACCTGAATATTTACCCGTTGCTGATGCAGAATTTGTAACTACTGTTGGAGCCACTCCGGCAGTAACTGTATTACCGGTAAAAGCTACATTCTTAATATATACGATTCTGCTGGAACTGATGTTTGCCGCCGCACCATAAATGTACATTCGTATCAAATATGTATGTCCATTGAAGAATGTTTGATTCAATGTTCCGAAATTGATATTCGATGTTCCACCACTGGGTGCTGTTTGAACGGTGCCAAAAGTTATCCATTGTCCTGCACCATCAACCTGGTAAGCCAGGCTGATAAGGTTTGATCCACTGCTGCCCGACGTTTTAACGGTAAGAGTAAGACCGGTGAGATTGAGATCAAATCCTGTATTTGGCCGAAGTGGAAAATCAAGATGATACTCATCCGTTGCAACAGTTGGCCAGTTGCCGATTGATTGCTGGCATTTATAACCATCTGTACTATGACCACCAGCGGCCACAAAATTTGCACCTGGCACCATATCGCCCGCAACAACATTTGCTGCCTGCGCGCCGGTAACCGCGGGCGTCTTATTTGTTAATAGAGTCCAGGTAGCAGTGAATTGCGCATTTGCTGCTGTTAACAAGAAAATACTTGCAAAGGCAAGAAAAGTTGATTTCAAAATAAATTGATTTCGATGTAACGCAGTATGGTCAGGCGGTAGCCTGACTTTGGCGATTGAAGGAATGGACCGGAGGGTCAGCCGGCCGGCTGACAGTGAAGCTTCAAAATCATTATTGCTTGAGGTAGTATAATTTTTTCTCATATCAATCGTATTAAGTATAGGAAATAGGGCAAGGAAGCCAATAAGGTTTGCCGCAGGAATTTGGAAAGCTACAAGCTAGTCTAATTCGGGAAAAGATATAGTGGGGCAGAGTCAGTTTATTTATGCAAACGTTCCCGAATTGGGCGTATGAGGTTGTAAGGTATTAGATAATAGTGATGAGGATATTTAGAATGTGCGGTTTGGATCTAATATTTTATCGATGTTAGGGCGGTTTAATACGGGTGTTGAAACCAACTATATTCTCCACCTAACTACAATCCCATATTACGCATTTGTTTATTTTCCATCTGCGAGAATTCGTCCTTTTCTAAATCAATCAATACGGCACAGAAGTATTAGTACTTCTGTTCCAGGCATAGCTGGAATTGTAGATAAAATTTTTAAAGCCATAAATTACAGCACTGATACTAACACTTTCCCCCAGCCCGCTGCCTGCAGCGCTGACTTGGTATGATTCCACGAAAGGCGAGGTAAGTTTAATCGCATAGGTTGGAGTGACGCCACCAGGAACAAATATTTTGAATTCAATGACCATGTTGCTAATGGTCCCGCCGTTGCATACCGATCTGAAGAAAGCGATGGAGTTTGCGTCCTGAACTTTTAGAATATTAACCGCTGTAAAGTCGAGTGTAGACTGGCTGACCACGCCGGTTGATAGGGACGAAATTGTGCTTAACACGCCACCTACGAATGTTGAGGTACCTGGGTTAGTTATTGTATAAGTGATGGAATCCTCCGGCGCAACCGCGAGGGTATTCTTATTATCCATTGTGTTCCACTTTGTACCATTGTGGTATGCCGGTGTGAGAGTTTTCCTGTTATAGATCAGTAATCCTTCCGAAGGGCTGCTAACACTCGATGTGTCGTTAAGGCGTGGCAACATAATTCCCTTGGTTGTACTTGTTACATCAAGGGCTGAGTTAGCAGCCGGGGTTGTTGTTCCGATGCCAACCTGTGCGTTGACAACAGTTATTGAAAACATCAATGTTAGAAGCAGGAAATAATTCATACGCCTTAGTTTAGAGAGTAAAATACTGATTATTTGGTGGAACGCGTGTTACTGTCGTTCTTAACATGATACAACTGGCATATCCAGATGAATTTAATCGACTGCGCAACATTGATATCCTGCATCACCCGGAAATATAAGTGTATCAGAAACCTTTCGATTCTATCTGCGTCTACGCGTGACAGTATTACAACACATTTTGTTTGAGACTGCTGTAATAATGATATTCATTTGTTATGATGTTGTAACAGGTAATTTTTGTTTGAAGTGGAGTTTAATAATATGTCAGTCGTTACTTCAAGCTCAAAATAAAGTCAGCATCGCAGAACTCAAATTATCAGGAAGTCATAACATAGATTAAAACAGCGGCAACACAAAAGAAAATCATGCAACAAGTATATCATCTATATCTCAAAAATAACTCAGATTGGTATCCACCCTTAACGTCAGCAATGTCTCATACATTAGCCTGATTGTATTTTCAATATCATCTTTATGCAACATCTCAACAGTCGTGTGCATATATCGCAACGGAATAGAAATCAGTACCGACGGGCATCCATCGTTTGCATATGCAAATGAGTCAGTGTCTGTTCCGGTACTGCGACTAACTGTGCGCAGCTGCACTGCAATCCCTGAAGCAATTGCTGTATCCTGAACAACCTGCAGCAATTTATTATGTACCGCAGGGCCGTAAACTAAAGCCGGGCCTTTACCGCACACACAATCGCCCTCAATCATTTTGTTGATCATTGGAGTTGTTGTATCGTGCGTAACGTCGGTAATTATTGCAATGTTTGGTTTTATTCTGCGTGCAATCATTTCAGCGCCTCGCAAACCAATTTCTTCCTGCACGGCATTCACCACATAAAGTCCGAATGGCAATTTCTTTTTATTTGTTTTGATTAACCTTGCAACTTCTGCAATCATGAATCCGCCGATGCGGTTATCGAAAGCACGGCCGATCAAATGATTGTATGCCATTTCTTCGTAGCCTGCTTCATAAGTAACCACAGATCCAATGTGGATTCCCAATGCTTCTACTTCTTTCTTAGAACGTGCGCCACAATCCAGAAAAAGGTTCTCCACTTTGGGTTGTGTTTCCTTACTATCGGTGTGGCCTAGACGCGTATGAATTGCAGGCCATCCAAACACAGCCTTTACCGGTCCTTTTTTACCATGAATAAAAACCCGCATGGATGGTGCCACCTGGTGATCAACTCCGCCATTGCGTTTCAAATAAATAAGCCCTTCGTTGGTTACATAATTTACAAACCAGCTGATCTCGTCTGCATGCGCTTCAATTACAACTTTAAAAGTAGCATTAGGATTTATCACCCCAACTGCAGTACCATAAGGATCGGTGAAAAAACTATCGGTAAAAGGTTTTATATATTCCAGCCAAATCTTCTGTCCACTTGATTCAAAACCTACAGGAGAAGGGTTATTTATATAATTCCTGAGAAATTCCATTGACTCCGGCCTGAGAACGGAAGGTGCTTTTTTAGTCTTAGACATTTATCTTTCTTATTTGCCTGCAAAATAAGACTATATTAAATCATAATCACAGCTGTAGAGAACCTATAGCAATAAGCGCTGCCTGCAGAAGCATCATTCCATCAATACCGGCAAGGTAGATATAATCAGAAGAATTTTTCCGGGTCCAATGAATCATAAAAGCGGTAGCGAGGGCAGATAAGAGCATTGCATTAAAATGAAGGAGATTGCCGGTTAGAGCAAGTTGCCATGCAGACAATAATACAAAAATGACCAGCAGCACATAGCAAAGCAGGTATGATCTTCTAATACCAATAACAACAGGAATTGTACGCCGGTGTTCCGAAACATCAGCATCTATATCCCGCAAATCAAATACAAGACATAATACAAACATGAATAAAAACCGGCGCAGAAATACGAGTTGAAAATATGTGCCGCCTGTATTTACCTGGTCAAGCGGAAACCAAACCGTTACCATTGTCCACAAAAATGCGAGTGTACAGATTTTTAGAAATCCATAATCTTTCAAACGTTTTTTCCGCCGAAATGGTAAGGCCGGATACGAATAAAAAAAAGCGACAATCGCCATTAAACCAACAATCAGAAAATGCGTAATGGTAAAATAAAACAAACTGTAGAAACAAAGTATTGCCCCGGTTACAATTAAAATTTTGTGAAGTGTTTTATGTGTCGCTGACCATGCAAGTCTCTCAGAACCCTTGATAGCAGTGGTTTTCACAAGGTAATGCAGATTATATTGCGAAAGCGTAGCGCCGAAAACAAAAAGATAGAAACTGTAATGATTTAAAGGAATGCCAAGTAGTAAATTTGTTTCAATACAAAGCGCTACAGTACATAGAGAAATAAAAATGCTGCCGAAAAAAATCAGGTCAATAATTTTCTTGGCCAAATCAACGGAATATTATTACCGGGTCTGATGATACAGTATCACTTTTATTTTGTGCCTTATCTTTCAGCACAAAGCGAAATGTACAGGTATCGTTCCTGTTGCATTGAGGAGTTCGTAGTGGTACAGCACCCGGCACATTGTAACCAAAGGTTACCAGTATCTCACCGGATTGATTTTTTGATGTTGGGAATTCAGGTATTTTGTATTTACGCGCCAGCCGGGTTGCTACACACCTCGGTTCAAACTGTTCCACATAAAGGGAATCACTAAGGTCGCCTTCAGCATCGGTAAATGAGAGTGTAAACGTAACAACTTCTCCGCTGTGCAGACCTTTTGTATTAACACTTTTGAATTTTAATTGAGGAGCTGTAGTGTATTTATCTTTGTTACAACTGGTAAGCAAAAAAATCGATATTGTAAATATAATTGCGTAACGCATCTTTGTGGTTTGATCATCAAATTTAATTATTCCCTCTGAATAAAGCCGAACAAATAAAGGATTGGGAAAATATCATTTTCGCTGCCTCGTGGTATGATTTTGAAAAGATCGCAATTGATGTTTTTCAATATCAGTATGAGTGCAACTTTGTATACCAAAAGTATGTGGATACAATTGGAACAGATGCAAAAAAGGTTAAAGTATTACAGGATATTCCTTTCCTGCCAATCGGGTTTTTTAAAACGCATACTGTTACAACAGGCATGTTTGAGCCGGAAATAGTTTTTGAAAGTAGCGGCACAACAACAGGAAGTGGCAGCCTTCATCATGTAAAAGACCTGGATTTTTACAGGAAGAGTTTCGTGAAATCGTTCAGGCAGTTTTATGGCGACCCTGCTAACTGGTGTATTATGGGGTTATTGCCTTCTTATACCGAGCGTGAAAATTCTTCACTTGTACTAATGGTCGATGAACTGATAAAAGCAGGCAATCACCCGCTTAGCGGTTTTTATCTTAATGAGAATGAAAAACTTTTCCAGGCCATTCTTCATAATGAAATACGAAAACAACCTACCATACTCTTCGGCGTTACATTTGCCCTGCTCGACTTTGCAGAAAAATATTCTTCGCACCTATCCCACACCGTTATAATTGAAACCGGCGGAATGAAAGGCCGCAGAGAAGAACTCACGCGTAACGAAGTTCATAACAGCCTTAGAAAAAGTTTTGGTGAAAAAGATATTCATTCAGAATACAGCATGACCGAGTTACTTTCACAGGCTTATGCAAAAAATGATGGAATCTTCAGTTGCCCTTCCTGGATGAAGATAGTACTGAGAGAAGAAGATGACCCCATGCAGATAATGATGCCTCCAGCCAAAGAAAATGCCGTTGTTAGCGGACTAATCAACGTTATAGATCTGGCAAATATTCACTCGTGCTCATTCATTGCTACAGATGACATCGGCAAACTCTATCACAACGGCACTTTTGAAGTCTTGGGAAGAAGTGATAATAGTGATGTGAGAGGATGTAGTTTACTTGCAGTGTAAGTGCTGAAGATAATGAAGAATGAAGAATGAAGAATGCATAATGATGAATGAATAATGATGAATGCCATATTCTTCAGTTATCCATTATTCTTAGTCCCGTAAAGAATTTTCCGGCGTTTGCTGGTCAGCCACAGGCTGACTTTATACCCTATCAGGCAATGGATTTCAACAATTAGCAACATGGTGGCCGGTATGATATGTGACGGGTAAGGTCAGCCTGTGGCTGGCAGGACCTTGCACTACTGATTCGAATAGTAATTAATATTTTATTACAAAGAATGCATTATTCTCAAAAAATTACAGCCATTTCTGTTTCTTAAAATAATAATATGTAGCTCCTACCAGCAAGGCCATAATCACCAGTACAACCGGGTATCCCCATTTAGATTGCAACTCAGGCATGTTAGTGAAATTCATTCCATATACCCCAACAATAAATGTTAGCGGCATAAAAAAAACTGATATGATCGTAAGAACTTTCATCACATCATTTGTTTTTTGGGCAGAAAGCGACATGTAAAGATTCAGCAGATTATTTACATCTTCCAGCAACTGTCCATAAATGGTAAGAAATTTCAGGTGTTGATCTTTGAGATCTTCGTAAATCGTGGAATCAATTAAATCATTGCGGAATGAATTAAGCACTTCATTTGATAATAAAAGAATCTTATTAATTAGTCCTGACTTTCTTTTTACAAAATACAAGGATTGAAGCTGGGAAGATGAAAGTCTTTTCTTATATATATTATTCTCAAAAAAATCAACCTGTTCATCAAGTCTTTGCGCTGGCAAATGATATGTTTGCAAAACTTCCCAGAACAACTGCGCCGCAAATGCAGGAGCAGTGGTTATTAAATTGTTGTCGAGAAATTTGCGCTTCATATCCTTCACGAACTGGATATCTCTAAGATGAACCGTAATCACAAATGCAGAAGTCGAGAAGACTGAGATCCTGTTGCTTATTTCCCGTATCGATGAAACCTGCGTATCAGAATTCTGGCTGTAGTAACGCATTACCTGAAACCGCAGTTCACCGGAAGTTTCAGACTTTGGAAGTTGCTCTGCATCAAAACAATCATGCAGCATCGATGGCTTTAAATTGAAATCCTTTCCAAGCTTCGCCAGTTCATCATCACCTGGTTCGTTTACATCAATCCACCGGACGTTATTACCAAAGATGTGTTCGGTTACTGGCATGATTGCAGTTGAGTCGTTTAAATCGTTTAAGATCGTTTAAGAAGGTTAATATCTGACATTCATTATTCATTATTCATTATTCATTATTCATTATTCATTCTTCATTCTTCATTCTTCATTATTCATTATTCATGCTTCATGCTTCATTCTTCATTTCTGTCTCCTCCCCTCAAGTATCCTGTAAAATGACCGGCTGCGAATTTCATCAAGTGTGAGCCCGGTTGCAAGCGCTTCTTCTTCTGAAATGGCTCCGCAATTCATGGCTCTTAAAAAGAAATTGAGCAAACCCTGACCGGTTGCCGCGTCGTCAAAAATATCACCGGTGAGTGTAGATATTGCTGCACGGTCTACAAAAG
>JGI24806J26614_1000807_pt1 | contig 10515 bp, 6 predicted proteins | sample Kansoi200umMDA_FD_26614 | JGI IMG/M metagenome (IMG submission 26614) | reverse complement strand
GGGGGGTAAACCAACCTCTGAATAAAGGATTACTCAACTGGTTTCCCTGTTGTGTTCTCTTTGAAAAATTATTTGTATAAGTGCCGGACAGAGTTGCTGTAAGCCTGCTATTTACTTTTGAACTTGCATTAAAAGTAAAATTATGCCTGTTCAAAAGATTGTTGTCCAACACACCCTGGTTTCTTAAATAACCATAGGAGAAGCGGAATGTATTTCTTTCAGATCCACCTCCAAAACTTATATTATTCTGAGCATTATAACCATTCCTAAAAATATCACTTACATTTTCAGGGTATGCAGCCAGAACTTCAGGCCTGTCAAATGCGTCTGTGGCCGGATTATATGCCATAATTGTCTGCCCCTTGATCTCAGGTCCCCATGAGGAATTAACTATTCCATTAAATGCACCTGCTGCACCCTGGGCATAAGTGTTCTGTAAATCAGGGAATCTGTTTACCTGCTCAATCTGATAATTACTTGAGAATTGAACCGAATTCTTTTCACCTGATTTACCTTTTTTAGTAGTAATAAGGATCACTCCATTAGCAGCCCTGGATCCATATAATGCGGCTGCGGATGGACCTTTTAAAACACTGATGGTTTCAATATCTTCCTGGTTGATATCTATACCCCTGTTTGAATTGGTGGGCCCAACCTGTAAAGAATTACCACCACCACTATTGTCAATGGGCACACCATCAATTACAAACAAAGGTTGATTACTTCCTGTAAAGGTGTTGAAGCCCCGAATAATGATGCTGGAACCAGCAAAAGAGCCTCCGCTTCCACTGACCCTGACTCCTGCTATTTTTCCCGCAAGGGCGTTAGTAATATTGTTCGTATGTGCTTGTGTTACCTGCTGGGTATTTAACTGACTTACGTCGTATCCAAGAGATTTTTTATCTCTTTTGATACCAAATGCTGTTACCACTACCTCCGACATGGCGCTATTGGCTGTTCTTAAAGATGTATTTACTTCAGACGAACTTCCAATAGGAACCTCCCTGGATTCCATATTAATTGCGGAAAAAACCAGTACTGATGCATTTGCCGGAACACTAAGTGAATAAGTACCGTCAGGTTTTGTTACCGTACCGGATTTGGTACCTTTTATAATAACAGATACATCAGGTATTCCGGTACCCTGTTCATCAGTAACCTTTCCAGTAACAGTACGTTGTGCCCATGACTGTAGGGTCATAAGCATAAGCATTACGCTTAAGCATAGAAATTTTCTCATGTGCATTCTTGTTTTATTTTAAAAATCGTGGTCTCAGCTGATAAAATCGCTTTCCTGGGGTGACGGAAAAATTAATTTACTCTCTAAAAAGAATACAATTTAAAGACAAAATGCTCATCCATTCTGCTGCACACTTAATACAGGGGGTACCCGATTATGCAATGTGATAAATACGTAAAAGGGAAAAAAACGATTTAGTTTTTTTATTCAATTTATAAAAATCTAAAAGAAAAGTTCCTTCTCAGAGGAAATAATATCAAACATACAAATGAATACAGAATTTTAAAAACTTCATACATGATAAAAATCTCCAAACCGATTTAAGAATTACCTGGATTTTGTTCGGAAAAAACTAAGCAACAATGCAGGTAGCAGCACAAGATTTGCTATTGTTGCCGTGATCAGTGTAAGAGATGTTAACCATCCCAATGCTTTGGTACCACCAAAACCACTAAAACAAAAGATCACAAAACCAGCAATCAGAACAATAGATGTATAAATAATACTTAGTCCGGTTGAATGAATGGTTTCCACCACCATTACTTTCAGATCAGCACCCTTATGTGACAATTGTTTATAATTGACCAGAAAACGGATAGTAATATCAATTGCAATACCCAACGCTACGCTGAAAACTAGTACTGTTGAGGGCTTTAATGGAATCCCTACCCATCCCATAACGCCACCTGTAATTATCAAAGGAATAATATTGGGCAATAAAGAGCATAATAAGATACGTAGTGATTTGAAAAGGTAAAGCATACATAAACTGATGAGGAGGAAAGCCCAAAGGATACTTTCTTTTAGTCCATTGATAATAAATTTTGAACCCTCTAAAAAAGTAACGCTGGTGCCTGTTAACACTACTTTATACCTGGATGAATCAAATAACTGGTCCGCCTTTTTTTGAACACTGTCTAAAATTAAAGGAAGCCGGGCACTACCAACATCCTTCATATTTACACTTATCCTTGCCTGTTGTTTACTGCTGTCCATAAAACTGGATACGAGCCTGTTAAATGAATTTTTGGAATTTCCGCTATCAGAAGAAGAAGATAAATAGGGCCGCAAAGCGATCAGGTCATTTTCCCCGGCCATAATATAATAAGCACTGTCCCCTTCAAAAAAAGCCTGCTTGGCAAACTTTAACCCTTCTGTTATGGTCAGGGGTTTACCAATATAATTTAGTGATGCAAGGTATTGAGCCAAAGAATCGATCTTCATCAGGTTATTCAGGTTGCGTGTTACACCATATTTCTTTTTTGTATCGATCAGAATTTCCAAAGGCATTACTCCTTTAAAATGTTCTTCAAAAAATTTAAGGTCTGTATATATCTTATCTGTTTTGGGCAGATCATCAACAATATATCCAACGCTTTTCAAACGAAATACCCCCAATATAGAAATGACCAGAACAACTGCTGCAACTGCAAAGATCAATTTGCGATTGTTCAGGGCCCAGTGTTCAAGCCTGGTCAGCCATCGCTGTAATCTGGGGTTCTCTAAATATTTTGTATGTTTTGTTTTTGGTGGAGGCAAGGCATTCAATACCACCGGGATCAAAATCAACGAAATAAAAAAAAGAAGCATAATATTGATTCCTGCCACCAGTCCAAACTCTTTCAATATGGCACTTTTGGTTAAAGCAAAAACAGCAAAGCCTATGGCAGCAGCAATATTGCAAAAAAGAGTTACAATACCCATCTTGCTGATCATATTCAACAGTGCTTCTCGTTTATTATTTGTGTCTTTATAACTTGTATGATACTTATTCAGGAAATAAATGCAATTGGGAATACCGATCACTACTATCAAAGGCGGGATGAGTGCTGTTAACAAGGTGATCTTATAACCCAACAGGTTCATTATGCCTAAACTCCATATAACGCCAATGATCACAACGGCAAGGGAAAGTAAGGTAGCACTGAGAGACCTGAAAAAAAGCAAAAGAATAATTGCAGACAATAAGACAGAACCGACCAGGAACAAACGCATTTCTTTTTGAATCCTGTCGGCCATCATTGTCCGGATCAGCGGTAACCCGCTTAAATGCGCATCGATATTGTATTTTTTGCCAAAGTCATTTGCCAGTTTCACAATCTCATTAACAACTCTGGTTCGTCCGGGAGAATTTAATATTGTTCCATTGATCCTTATACCCAACAGCCAGGCATTGGTTTCTGCATTATATAAAAGACCCTTGTAAAAAGGAAGGCTCAGGAAAATATTTTTACTGGTGTCAATTTCCTGTTGACTCAAAATGGTATCACGAAAAACAGGAACTGCCTGCAATTTCTCAGATTCTCCACTTCTTACAAGGTTTACAGAAGATGGTAAAGAGATTATTTCCTCTACCCCTTTTACCTTTTTTATCTGTTGCGCCAGCAATACATAATCGTTGAAGAGGTTTTGATTGAAAAGATGTTCGGTTTGAATTCCTATCACTAAAAGATTTCCATCTTCTCCAAATTTTTTTTTGAATTCCTGGTAAACCAGATATTTAGGATTGTCTGTAGGAATAGCCCTTGAAAATTCATAGCTCAATTTTACCTTGCTGGCCTGCCATCCTAAAAAACTAGTCACTCCCAACAGAATGAAAAGAAATAAATAACCATATCGTAAGATCAAACGGGCAATGGATCTCCACATGAATAAATGAAATTTTGACAAAGAAACGGAATGCTTAGATAAAAGCTAAGAGAATAATAAGTAGAACGAGAAAAAGAGTGCTCCAATATTATTTAATTTAATTTTTCAAACAACATCAATAAGAACTAATGAAACTAAATATAAAAGACCCTTAAATTATACGCTTCCTCACTCTTTTTACTCACTAAACTCTTAGCTTTCTCTTAGCTTTGACGGGTGAGACGGTGCTTCTTATTTTTTCTTTTAATTTCTTCCTGTTCCTTTGGACAAAACGGTTTCCCCCCTATTGGAATGTGGAGAGAACACCTGCCTTACCAAAGTGCAATTGACGTAACAGCCTCAGAAAAAAAAATTTACTGCGCCACTCCATACAGTTTATTCAGCGTTGATTTGAACAGCAAAGAAATAGAACGGATCAGCAAAGTGTCAGGACTTAGTGAAACCGGAATCAGCACTATTCAATATGACCTTTTATCCAAAAAATTATATGTGGCCTATACCAATAGCAATATTGACGTGATGGATGAAAAGGGTATCCATAATATTCCTGATTTAAAAAGGGAAAATATTTCCGGCGATAAAACGATCTATCAAATTTATCCGGATAACAACCGTGTTTATTTATCCACCGGGTTGGGAGTTCTGGTATTGGATCCTGAGAAATATGAGATCAAGGATTCATGGCTTATTGGGAATGCAGGAAACAGTATAAAAATAAATGCCTTCACCAAAAACAACAATTTCTTTTATGCAGCTACCGAAGAGGGTTTAAAAAAGATTTCTGTTACCAGTAATAATCCGGCAGATTTTCATAACTGGCAATTGGTTTCCGGAACAAATGGTTTACCTGCTTCGTCTGCAAAGTCAGTAGTGAGTTTTCAAAATAAAACCATTTCACTGCAGAAGGACTCCCTTTTTGTTGAAAGTGGAAATTCATGGAGCTTATTTTTTGCAAATGGATGGCCAATTATTTCCATCAATGTTTCAGGAAATAAATTGTTTGTTTGTGAACGCCAGTCAAATGGCGCCAGCCAGGTTATTGTTTTGAATGCGGATGGTTTTGTTCTTCGAACAATACAACAACCAGAGGTTATTTCATTTCCTAAAAATGCTATCAGTGTAATGAATGATTACTGGATCGCGGATCTTTTTGGCGGCCTCTCGCACTGGACGGACAATAGTTTTGAAGTATACAAATTAAATTCTCCTTTCGATATCTCTTCAGGTGGAATGACTGCTTTTCATAATATTGTTTATGCCACTGCAGGCAGTGTGAATGACTCATGGAATTATCAATACAACAGGAGTGGTTTGTTTCAATTAGCAGAAGGAAAATGGACCAGCTATAATCAATTCAACTATCCTCAACTGGATACAGTAATGGATTTTTTAACAGTAGTCGTTGATCCCAGGGATGAAACTATTTGGGCTGGTTCATATGGTGGCGGATTATTGCATATTAAAAGCAGCAATCAACCGGAGATCTTCAAACAAAATTCGCCCATTGGTGCAACGGTTGGTGATCCCTCGAGTTATCGAGTTGCAGGACTTGCTTTTGATACTGATAATAATTTATGGGTTACTAATTTTGGAGCTGACCGCCAACTTCATGTTCTAAAAAATGATGGTTCCTGGCGATCTTTTACAACTCCATTGCAACTACATTTAAATGCAGTTTCACAAATTCTGATTGATGATGCCAACCAAAAATGGATCGTTTCACCTTTAGGTAATGGATTGGTTGTTTTTGATGACAACCATACTATAGATAATACCCTGGATGATAAATGGCGTATCTACAAAGCAGGGTCCGGTCTGGGCAGCCTGCCCTCCAATGAAGTACTTACTATTGCAAAAGATAAATCCGGTTTTATTTGGGTTGGAACATCTGACGGTATTGGTGTCATTCAATGTCCTCAGGAAGTATTTAGTTCCGGTTGCGAAACAGTACTTCCTACTATCAAGGAAGGAAATTTTGCGAACTATCTCTTTAAAGGCCAGGAAGTGAGGAGCATTGCAGTTGATGGTGCAGACCGTAAATGGGTGGCTACTTCAAGCGGTGCCTGGCTGATTGCTCCGGATGGAGATAAGGTCATCGCACAATTTACGGAAGACAATAGTGCTCTATTGAGTAATGATGTAAAAACGATTGCCATTAATGGTCAGACCGGTGAAGTTTTTTTTGCAACTTCAAAAGGTATTATTTCTTTTAGAGGTAGTGCAACGGAAGCAACAGAAAGCAGAAGCAAAATATTGGTTTATCCCAATCCCGTTCCACCTGCTTACAATGGTATCATCGGAATAAAAGGCCTACCGGAAAACAGTGTTGTGAAGATCACAGAAACAAATGGTAGACTGGTTTATCAAACACGTTCATTGGGCGGCCAGGCTATCTGGAATGGGAAAGATTACCTTGGAAGGCAGGCGTCATCGGGAGTTTATCTTGTATTGGCGGAGGATGAAACAAAACAGGAGAAGGTAGTAGCTAAAATTTTTTTTATTTCTAAATAGTAAATAAGTTGACAAGTTAACTAGTTGACAAGTTGGTCATATAAATCCAACAGTTGACAGTTGACTGTTGACAGTTGATAGTAATGATTCACAAAACAAAAGGGATTGTATTAAGAACAGTAAAATACGGTGAGACCAGCCTGGTCGTCACAGTATTTACAGAATTATTTGGCCTGCAATCTTATTTAGTGAATGGCGTACGTACCATTCCAAAAAAAGGAACGGCAAAAGCAAATCTGTTTCAGCCTTCAGCGATCCTTGATTTGATCGCCTATCACAATGAATTCAGGAACCTCCAGCGATTAAAAGAATTCAAATGGGGTTATTTGTATCAGCACATCCTTTCTGATGTACGGAAAAATGCCGTGGCATTATTCATGATCGAATTGCTCACCAAGTGCCTCAAGCAACCTGAACCCAACGCCGAACTTTTTTATTTTGCAGAAGATTCCTTGCATCATCTGGATCAGGCGAATGATACAGTGACTGCCAACTTCCCCCTGTTCTTTGCTCTTCATGTAGCCGTATTTTTTGGTTTCAGGATCAGTGATGAACTTTCTGAATCACTAACCTACCTGGATTTGGAAGAAGGAAAATTCGTTGCAGACCAGCCGAAGCATCTTCATTATTTACAAGACAGGGAAGCTGCAGCCGTTTCGCATATTTTAAAAATCATGCAGCCAAACGAACTGCAGGAAGTTATATTAAACCAGGATGCCAGAAGAAAGATAACCCATGCTGTGGAGGAATATTATGCATTGCAGATCCCTGATTTTGGAACGATGAAAACATTGCCTGTTTTAAGAGAATTGATGAGCTGATTTTTTATTTACTCATTTCAACAGAAATTTATTATCCTTTCAGAATGTATTTCGAACAAATCCAAAAATTCAAGCTTGAATAATATTGAAACAAAACTTAAATAGATCAGGCAAGTTTTTTTACGTAAAGATCCACTTCATCCACTAAAATAATTCCAGGCTTCCTTCCTTTCTCAAAACTTCCCAATACATTATCCATCTCCAGAGCTCTGGCGCCATTGATCGTGGCCCATTGCAACAATTCCTCCATCGGGATTTCAGGAAAGTTTTTCCTGATCGTTTTTATTTCATCAAGGATATTTAAACTCCAATTGCTGGCAAGGCTATCAGTTCCCAAAACCATCATGCAATTATTTTTTCTCAATAGCTCAATTGGGGGTAAGGAATTTTCAATGTATTGATTTGCATTCACACAAAGACAGAAGAAAGTTTGTGGCCTGCCTGCCGGCCAGGCAGGTTGGTAGTTGGTAGTTGGTCGTTGATGTCTCACCTTTGACGTCTCACTTTTCACGTTTGTTCTTTGGTTTTGATGGATATTGTGTCTCACGTTTGACGTTTCACGTTTCACGTACTCAATATCCGCTTGACTCGTAAATGTATTATGCACCAGGATAATATTCCCAGCTTTTGCCAGCTTGTCGAAATAAGATTGAAGGCTTGTTTGTTTTGATGGCTGATGATGAGAATTATCAATCTTCATCAATTGATACATACGTTGAAAATCTCCTGTTCCTTCCAAAAAAAATTCGTCTTCAAATGCTGTTTCCTGGTTATGAATAGTCACTGTTCTGTTTTCGAAATAGGGTTGAATTTCCTCCCAGAGATTTTCTGAGACCGAATAAGAAGCATGAGGGACGATGGAATTGAACATTGAACATTGAATATTGAGCATTGAATATTCTCTATACAAATCCAATGCTCTCACAAACCTCTCACGGGCAACAGATGGCAACCAGCCACTAGCTTCGATAAAATTATAATAGGCCAAACTTCCCTTTTGTTTTTGCGGTATAGTTAATGCATTATTACAGATATCTCCAACTGCAACAATACCATTTTCGAACATTTCACCTTCGGCATTCGCAATAGCCTGAAAAATCTCATCATTGGAATGATGGCGTTCAGTGACCACTTTATATACAAAATCAACAAGACCGGTTCTTTCAGGAATTATTCCTTTCATATGACTTAATTCCATATGGCAGTGACAGTTGACTAAGCCTGGCACCAGCATTCCTTTATAAATCTCCAGATCGTTTCCTGCATCAGAAACAGATATCAGGTCTTCAATTTTTCCGTCACGATCTGTAATCAGAACCTGGTCTTCCAAAAAACCATATCCATTAAAAATTTTATCCGCTTTAATTTTCCGGTAACCCATAAGCTTCTAAAATACACTGTTCTTAACGTTTGTATTCATCTTTCAATCGCTAATTTTGCCAGCCAATTTTTACCATGCTCGATAAACTTGAAGCAATTAAAGCAAGATTTGAAGACCTCGGAGTTGCACTAACCAATCCAGCGATCATTGGCGATAATAAAAAATTTGGCCAATTATCTCAGGAATACCGTAGTCTTGAAAAGATCGTCAATGCTTATGCTGATTATAAAAAAGTATTGGATGATGTTGACTTTTACAGGGAGGCCTTAAATGGTTCGGATGAAGAAATGCGGGAACTTGCAAAATCAGAACTTCCTATAGCTGAGGAAAAACAGGAAAAGATGGAAACTGAAATCCGCCAGATGCTGATCCCGAAAGATCCTCAGGATGAAAAGAATGCCATACTTGAAATCAGGGCAGGCACCGGGGGTGATGAAGCCAGCCTGTTTGCCGGAGACCTAGTGCGGATGTATCTGCATTATTGCGAACGAAAAGGATGGAAAACTTCTTTACTCAGTGAAAATGAAGGCACGGTTGGAGGCTATAAAGAAGTGCAGATTGAAGTAGTTGGAGATGATGTATATGGAACTTTAAAATTCGAAAGCGGCGTTCACCGCGTGCAACGTGTTCCGGATACAGAAGCAAGTGGACGGGTACATACAAGCGCAGCAACTGTAGCTGTAATGCCGGAGGCTGACGAAGTGGATTTTGAATTAAAAGAAAGTGATGTAAAAATGGAAACATCAAGAAGTGGAGGAGCAGGTGGACAAAATGTAAATAAAGTAGAAACAAAAGTTTTGCTAACCCATATCCCTACCGGAACAGTGATTGTTTGCCAGACAGAACGCACTCAGCTTGGCAACCGTGAAAAAGCCATGCAGATGTTACGTACGAAGCTTTACGAAGAACAAGTACGAAAGCAGGAAGAGGAAATCTCCCGTCATAGAAAAAGTCTTGTTAGTACAGGAGACCGTAGTGCCAAGATCAGAACCTATAATTTCCCTCAGGGACGGGTAACAGACCATCGTATAGGGTTGACACTTTATAATTTACAGTCGGTTCTTGATGGTGATATTCAGCAATTAATTGATGCCCTGCAGTTTGCAGAGAACGCCGGAAAAATGGCCCGCCAGAATTAAATACTCTGCTCACCCTGTGGATTTAATTTCCCTAACCAACTTTATAAACATACAGTCTGAGACATTATAATTTTTTCCCTGAGATTGTCAGGTGAAAGCCACTCTTTTCGAAACATTTTGTGATTCAATAACTAATGAAGAATGGCTCAATTAGATTTTATGTCTGGCATTATTTTTTCTAATGTTAGGTATGATTTTTTAGCTCTTATCATTGTTTTGAATCCCTTAACAATTGGATTGTAACAATTGGCAACATATTTGCGTTAATTATAGCAGTTCTTCTCACATAAAGCAGTCAATTTTCTCATAAGCAGTTAGTTTTGGTTGCGACCCCTGTTTCTACAGGGGTTTATTTTTTTTATATACCCTTAACCATACAAACAGTCCTAAAACACTACCTGTCACATCGGATAGAATATCGTATACATCAAATGATCTATTAGGTATCCATTGTTGCTGAATAATCTCTACGGTAAGTCCATATAAAAAAGCCAGTAAAAGAAGGATAAAATTATAATTAGCGCTCTTCCATTCAAATGCTGACCTCCATAAAAAAATCAGAATGGCAAACAATCCTATGTGCACCCATTTATCAAAATATATCTTCGAAAGCCAATCTTCTTTGGGTAAGGCGGAACCGGGTAGAAAAAATAGTATGGTGATGATAACAAGCCAGCTTATTGCAAGCGTTTTAGACTGAAAGAATTTCCATTGCAACAACATATTGCTGCAATGTAAAACAAAAAGGGCCTTTTAAATATCAAAAGGCCCCCC
>JGI24806J26614_1000806_pt1 | contig 10525 bp, 10 predicted proteins | sample Kansoi200umMDA_FD_26614 | JGI IMG/M metagenome (IMG submission 26614) | reverse complement strand
GAAATTATCAACAAACTTCCTGCATACGATTATATTTACCTGGGTGATAATGCAAGAGCTCCTTATGGTAACCGTTCTTTCGAAACTGTTTATGAATACACACTGCAATGCGTAAAATGGTTTTTTGAACAGGGATGTTCATTAGTAGTACTTGCATGCAATACTGCATCGGCAAAAGCATTGCGAACTATCCAGCAAAAAGATCTTCCGGGAATTGCACCCTCTAAAAGAGTATTAGGAGTAATAAGGCCAACTACTGAAATAATCGGAATATATTCCGAAACAAAAAGTGTTGGTGTACTTGCTACTAATGGAACTGTAGCATCCAATTCTTATCTGATTGAAATTGAAAAATTTTTTCCCGAATTAAAAGTGTACCAGGAAGCATGCCCAATGTGGGTACCATTGGTAGAAAACAATGAACACCATAGCCACGGCGCTGATTATTTTGTCAAAAAAAATATCCATAACATTTTTGAAAAAGGTGAGGATATTGACGTTATATTACTTGCCTGCACACATTATCCTTTGTTGAAAGAAAAAATTGAAGAGTATCTTCCCATCGGTGTAAAATTAATTTCACAGGGGGAAATAGTAGCAAACAGTTTGCAGGATTACCTCCATCGTCATCCTGAAATAGAAAATCAATGCAGCCGGAACGGCAAGCTCACATTCTATACTACCGATTCAACAGAAGATTTTGATAATCATGCCAGCTTGTTTTTTGGCGAAAAAGTTAGCTCTCAGCATATTAATCTCGAAGAGGTCAAAGGGTAAGTCCAATTATTTCTCTAAAAATCTGGAATCTGCTTTCTTCATCTGACCTTGTTCCCTTACCTTTGCCGTCCTTTAAGATAATTCATTATGAAACGGACATTTCAACCTCATAATCGCCGCCGCAAGTCAGTTCATGGATTTCGCAAACGTATGCAAACAGCCAACGGACGTAAAGTATTAGCCAGCCGCCGTGCCAAAGGCCGCAAAAAACTTACTGTTTCTGATGAAAGGAAATTGAAGTAGAGCTCTAAAAGGTTCAACTTACTGAAATAAATAAAAATTTATAACCTCGAAATATTTCGGGGTTTTGTTTTTCAAAATAATCTGTGTAAATCTGTATCTGTGGCAAGAAAATACACATTAGGAAAAAGAGAGCGGTTGAAGAGTCGGAAGTACATTGAACTATTATTCAGTGAAGGAAAAAATTTTGCTGTTAATCCATTCAGAGTTTATTATTTGATTCTTCCACTTACCAGTCAATTGCAGTTCGGGGTAGGGGTAAGCGCAAAAAATTTTAAAAGAGCTGTTGACCGAAACAGAATTAAAAGGATAACAAGAGAGGCTTACAGGTTACAAAAAATTACATTACAGGATAAGTTGAAAGAAAAAAATATCGGGCTAAATGTATTTTTTATTTATACCAGCAAAGAATTAGTATCTTATAAAGAAGTGTATGATAAAATGAATTTAATTTTAGACAGACTGGATAAAAAGATGGATGAAGTAAAGTGAAAACGATTTTCCAAATATTAAGTCTTCCATTTCTTTTACTGATAAAACTTTACCAGTGGATTATTTCACCATGGCTAGGTCCTAAATGCCGCTTTACACCTACCTGTTCTCATTATGCAGCGGAAGCACTAAAGAAATATGGCTTATTTAAAGGACTATGGTTGTCAATTAAAAGAATTTCCCGCTGTCATCCATGGGGCGGCAGTGGATATGATCCCGTGCCATAAAATATTTGCGAGAAATTTATTGAACTCAGCTTACGCTTATACCGTTTGAAAGACTACATAAATTTCGAAGCAAACTCATCAAGGAGTTTGCTTCGAAATAATGTGTAGTAACATTAAAGTTTCAACTGTGGCTCGCAAGTACTGCTTCAGCTTTTTCGTAATGCTTGCCTACTTTTTTCCAGTCTATAATATTCCAGACGGCTTTTAAATAATCAGGACGTTTGTTCTGGTATTTCAGATAATAAGCATGTTCCCAAACATCAATACCAAGAATAGGTGTGCCTTTTACTTCAGCGACATCCATCAATGGATTGTCCTGGTTTGGGGTTGATGTTACTTCCAGTTTGCCATCTTTTACAATAAGCCATGCCCAGCCGGAACCAAATCTCGTAGTGCCGGCAGCATTAATTTTTTCCTGCAGTGCTTCCAATGAACCAAACATTTCGGTAATGGCATCTCCCAGTTTTCCGGAAGGTTTGCCGCCGCCATCCGGAGATAAAATTTCCCAAAAGAAACTATGATTCCAATGGCCCCCGCCATTATTTCGCACCGCCGGAGAAATAGAACCGGCAGAAGCTACCAATTCTTCCAGCGATTTGTTTTCATGAGGCGTGCCGGCAATTGCTTTATTCAGATTATCAACATAGGCTTGATGGTGTTTGCCATGATGTATTTGCATGGTCAGTGTGTCAATATGCGGCTCTAATGCATCAAAAGCATAGGGCAGCGCAGGTAATGTAAATGCCATAATAAAACTATTTTAAATTTTAGAGGATTCTGATCGTTCTGATAAGGTAACAAATTTACACCTGTATAGTTGAAAGTTTTTTTCAGGAAGATGAATTCTTTCTTATATCGTAAATCATGCCAGTCTTTTGATTCATGGCGTAGGGCTGGCTGTCAGTTTTTAAGACGGTTCAGTTTCCTTCCTTTTTCTGTAAATGTTTCTACAACGCCTCTTGTTTCCAGGTCAAGCCTTACGGAAATAGTATACCAGGGAATCGATCCTTTAAAACCCGGTATTTTCTTTTTGATGATTTTTGCCACATGATCTGTAAGCTCAGTAAATGTTTTGCCTTCGCTTCTTTTCAGGCTTTGTATAATGGCAGCTTTGAAAGGTTCATAAATGGATGCATGAAATTTTTTTTCAGTCCTTGTTCTTGGATGAGTGACGACGATTTTTTTTGCCGAAACTTTCATTGTCTTGGCCATAACTTATCGTTTCGTTATAAAAAAATCTTTCATAAGCCTGGAACATTCATCTTTTAATACACCACGTATTAATTCTGTTTTAGGATGAAATGGCCAATTGGTGCCTGCAATTTTTTTATACCCGTTTTTCTCATCATCAGTGCCATAAACGATTTTACCCAATTTGCTCCAATACATAGCTCCTGCACACATCAGGCAAGGCTCCACTGTTACATATAATGTGGCTTGTGGTAAATATTTACTTCCTAATAAATTAAATGCTGATGTTAATGCTATTATTTCTCCATGAGCTGTCGAATCATTCAGTTTCTCTACCATATTATGCCCATGAGCGATTATCTTCTCATTTATTACTACAATAGCACCTACGGGGATTTCTCCATCTTCAAAAGCTTTTTTTGCTTCCTTCAATGCATGCATCATGAAATACTCGTCTGTCATTTTATATGAAATTACAAAAGCTAATTTAATATGGATTACATTTTCTCCACGTGGCTATATAGAGTAAATGTAAAAATCCGACAGCTTTTAGACTGCCATAACCCACTTATATTTCTATGTAGCTGCTGGTAAATAATCTGTACGAATCCGTTCGTTTTTTGTATTCATTTGCTATAAATCATTGCAATTATGAAAAAATTTGCGATCATCATTTTAGCTATATGGACAAGTACTATTTCAAATGCTCAAACGAGTCGTGGAAAGATTTCTGTGACTATTGTAAGTGAGCAACAAACTCCGTTAGAAAATGCTACTGTAGAATTACGGAAAGAAAAAGATTCGTCATTAGCAAAGATTGCTATTAGCGATAAGAATGGCATTGCTGATTTTGAAAATATCCTGTTTGGAAAATATTTACTCAAAGTGAGTTTAGCAGGCCTGGCAGCACAATATTCTTCTTTATTTGAATTATCTGCTGATCAACCCCTCGTTACTGTTTCTAAAATATCTCTTCAGCCTGATACGAAGCAGTTAAGTAGTGTGACGGTTAATGCCCGTAAACCTTTTATACAAAAACTAAATGATCGTATTGTTGTGAATGTTGAGAATAGTATTGTAAGCGCCGGGAGCTCTGCTATGGATGTATTGGAACGTTCACCTGGAGTAAACGTTGATCAAAATGATATTATCAGTCTTCGTGGCCGTAGCGGCGTAATTATAATGATAGATGGAAAACCAACTGCAATGGCAGGTTCCGATCTTGCTAACTATTTAAAAGGTCTTCCCTCTGCCGCTATTGAACGAATTGACATTATCACCAACCCCTCTGCCAAATATGATGCATCAGGTAATGCAGGTATTATTGATATACACATGAAAAAAGATCAAAAGCTCGGAACGAATGGAACATTTACCGGCGGGTACGGGCAAGGTATTTATCCAAAAGCCAATGCAGGAACTACTTTTAATTATCGAAATAAAAAAGTAAACATTTTTGGTAATTATAATTATGCTTATCGTGTTGGGCTAAACCATTTGATACTCGACAGGAATTTTTATAACAATGGAGTATATAACGGTGGGGATCTCAAGGATAATTATTCCAAATCACCCTTCAATACTAATACTGCCCGCATCGGTGCGGATTTTTTTCCTGATAAAAAAACAATAATAGGATTTGTTGTTAATGGAAATTTTAATCACTACCGCAGAACAAGCAGCAACAGTTCGATAGTAATTAATCCACAAAAACAAAAGGCCAGCACATTTGAATCATTGGCTACAAATAACGATCATGCAAACAACGTAGTTGCTAATATCAACTTCAAGCATACATTTGACAGCACCGGCAAAGAACTGACCGCCGATCTTGACTATGGTTCTTATAATTCCGGATCGCTTACAGGGAATGCTACAAAATATTACAATCTGAACGGCACCATGCTTCAGCCTGATTATATTCTCAATGGAGACCAGGATGGAAAACTGGATTTCAAAACAGCGAAGGTTGACTATACAAATCCTTTGAAGAAAGGAGCTAAGTGGGAAGGAGGTTTTAAAATCAGTTTTGTTTCCTCGGATAATGATGCAAAATTCTTTGATGTAAGCAGTGGCACACCGCAAAATGATGTAAACAAAACCAACCGCTTTTTTTACAAGGAAAATAATAATGCAGGTTATTTGAATTTTAGCAAGGAATTCAAAAAATGGAATATACAAGTAGGATTAAGGGGCGAGCAAACCCATATTAAAACACATCAAATAAATGGAAATGTCTTTTTCGATTCCAGTTATTTTCAACTTTTTCCGAGTGCATTCTTTAATTATAAACTGAAGGAAGATCAGACACTGGGCTTATCACTTAGCCGCAGAATAGACAGACCAGGATACGGACAGTTAAATCCTTTTTTATTTTTAATTGACCCCACCACTTATGCTACCGGTGCTCCCGGTTTGTTGCCGCAGTTCACCTGGTCATATGAATTGAGCTATACGATGAAGAATCTCAATTTTACTTTTGGCTATAGCCATACTACAAAAAGTCAAAACATAGCGGTTGCAAAATTCAAAGATGTGTTTCCAAACATTCCTTCTGAAGATAATGTAACGGTGCAGATCCCGGTTAATCTTAACACATCTGATTATTATGGTATTTCTATTTCTACACCCTTGCGTATCAGCAAATGGTGGAACATGACAAACAATGCTGACATCTACTATCAGAAATTCAATGGCTCTCTTGGTACTACCCAGTTGAATAAAGGTAAACCTGCTGCTGACCTAAGAACCAATAACACATTTACTTTCAAAAAAGGGTGGACAGCCGAATTAAATGGTTCAGTGAACAGCGGAGGTCAATACGGTTTTATGGTGCTTGATCCACAATGGGGCGTTGGTGCAGGAGTACAAAAGCTTGTATTGAAAAATAAAGGAACACTTCGTTTCAATATCACTGATATATTCTGGACCAATTTGCCAAAGGCTGTTATTACTTATGACAACTATATCGAAAAATGGCATGCATATAGAGAAACAAGAGTGGCAAATCTCACATTCACTTATCGGTTTGGTAACAGCAAAGTGCAGGCAGCTCGTCGTAGAACGACAGGATCAGAAGAAGAAAGACAAAGAGCGGGGAATTGAGTTCAGAGTCTATACTCATTAGTTTTGAGTCAACTCAGAACTCTTAACTCCAACCTCGTTTATGCAGGCTTTGCAGCAGCCTAAGGTGTGGCTGTAGTTTCTTCAACGTTTCTTTCCGAAAAAACTTTTTCAGATGTTTGTAGAAGTGACTATGATCATAATATCCATATTTGCTGAAATGAAAATCTTCCGGCGCATTAGCTAACTGTGAAGCAGCTTTGCGAATACGCAATATTTGTAAAACTTTTTTTGTACTGATGCTTGTTGTCTTTTCAAAATAACGCTGCAGGGTCCGGGTTGTGATCTTATGTTTCCTTGCAAATTCGTCAACAGAAGTTGTAAAATCATTATTTCGGTCACAATGATCAACGATAGATGAAACGATACGTATAGGCTGCAATGAACCGGAATGTTTTTTCAAAATATAGTCAAAATAATTATTTGCAATTTTTACTCTTGCTTCAAACGTAGCCGCTTGTTTTATTTTATCAATAATGGGTTGTTCAAGCAGATAACTTAATGGAAAAATATATTCTTTGTATTCCGAAAAGTTGATGTTCTTTTCAAAGATGACGGGAGATATTTTGAATTTGATACCGAATATTTTATTACCCTGTTGATGATAACATTCGATGGCATTATGTCTTGGCAGAAATCCATCTGTTTTCATTTTGAATTTCTTATTGTCAACCTGCATCACAAAAGGAGTTCCGAGATTGATAAGATAAGTATAACCAATATTTGGAAACAAGGCATCTGAAAAGCCTTTTGGATGTTGTTTCCATAGATCATCAAATTTCGTTTCCCAGAAAAAATCAATGAAATGTTCAAGCGATTGAGATGGCAACACACGATGATAATATTGCCCAAAATGTTCTTTATGAAAAAACTCTACGTGCTGCACCTGGTAAAGATAATCGGCCGAATCAAAGACAAATTCCTAAACTTTATAAACGGCATTTATACCTATAGACTTAGTATTCGTAAATTACATTAATATACAAATCATGACAGACTCATTGCAAGCCATGCGCCAGTATTTTGTAAGCGGCATCACCAGGCCATATTCTTTCAGAAAAGAACAATTGAAAAAACTCAAAGGTTCTTTATTGAATCATGAGAAGGCCCTGTATGATGCGTTATATGCGGATTTGAAAAAAAGTCCGGAAGAAAGCTGGGTTACTGAAACAGGTTTGGTTATAGCTGAATTAAATGCAGCATTAAAACATCTTCATTATTGGATGAAACCTGAAAGAGTTGCTACCAATCTATTGAATTTACCATCTTCCAGCAAGATTTTAAAAGAACCGCTTGGTGTTGTATTGATCATTGCACCCTGGAATTATCCTGTTCAATTACTTTTAAATCCATTAGTAGGAGCTATAGCTGCCGGTAACTGCGTTGTATTAAAACCAAGCGAATTTACCCCGGCTACTGATGCTGTTATGAAAAAAATAATTGAAGATGTCTTTCCAAAAGAATACATTTTATATGTGCAGGGAGATGGAGCAGTTGTGATTCCTGAAATGATGAACAACTTCGGCTTCGATTATGTTTTTTATACAGGTAGCACAGTCGTCGGGAAAATTATTTATAAAATGGCTGCAGAAAAGTTAGTACCTGTAACATTAGAATTAGGAGGTAAAAGCCCGTGCATTGTAGAAAGCGATGCAAATATTAAAGTAGCGGCAAGAAGGATTGCAATGACAAAGTTTTCTAATGCCGGACAAATGTGTGTAGCGCCGGATTATCTATTAGTACATGAATCAAAAAAAACTGAATTGGTCAATGGATTGCGGGATGCTTTAAAAAAATTTTTTGGCGAAAAACCAGAAGAGAGTTACAACTATGGAAAAATCATTAATGAAAGACAATTTAATCGCCTCGAAAATTATTTAAAGCAGGGGACGATTGTACATGGCGGTAATGTAAATAAGGATAAATTATTTATTGAACCAACTATAATTACAGATGTATTACCCGACAGTCCTGTAATGAAAGATGAAATATTTGGCCCGATATTACCGCTACTTTCTTTTCAAACAACGGAAGAAGCAAAGGCAATTATAAAAAGTCATCCCGATCCGCTTGCATTCTATGTTTTTACTTCAAGCATTGCAAGAGAAAAAGAATGGCTTAGCAGTGTTGCATTTGGTGGCGGATGTGTGAATAATGCAAGCTGGCATCTCACCAATCATCATTTACCATTTGGTGGAAGAGGTTCCAGCGGTATTGGTAATTACCATGGCCGTTATTCGTTTGAAACCTTCAGTCATAAAAAAGCAATTATGAAAACACCCACCTGGTTTGATCCTGATATTAAATATCCGCCATTCAAAGGCAAATTGAAATTGTTTAAATGGGTGACAGGAAAATGAATTGTGAAGAGTGCGTAGTGAATGGGAAAAGAAACTAAGGAGAGTAAAGGAAATAACAAGCAAATATGCGCAAGCTGAGAAAGATTATAATTGCTTTTGTGTTGCTCTTAGTTGTCTTTTGGGGTTATGTTGAAATCGTTAATCTAAATTCAAAGCACATGACGCTGCGGCAAAAAGTATTGAAAGCCATTTATCCTGCGTGGATGTGGTGGGCAAAAGTCAGAGGAAAAAATACTGAGCTTTTTAACCAGCAAAAACAACCACAGGTTTCTTTTTATTCATTAAAAGGTATATTAAATAATGATGTTGAATTGGATTTTGAATCATTAAAGGGGAAAAAAGTATTGTTGGTAAATACCGCCAGCGATTGCGGCTACACCAATCAATATAATGATCTGGAAAAATTATATGAAGAAAATAAAGATAAACTGGCAGTCATCGGCTTTCCTGCCAATGATTTTAAGGAACAGGAAAAAGGAAACGATGAAGAGATTGCTCAATTCTGCAAATTGAATTATGGGATTACTTTTCCGTTAATGAAAAAAAGTACAGTCATTAAATCACCCCAACAGAATAACATTTTTAAATGGCTAACCGATTCAACAAAAAATGGATGGAACAATAAACCGCCATCATGGAATTTTACCAAATACCTGGTGAATGAGGAAGGAGTGCTTACTAATTATTTCGGGTCGTCAATATCACCGATGAGTAAGGATATAATTAATGCTATAAATAAAAAGTGAGTTATGAATTATAATGAAACAGTCGGAACAATTGGTGTCGGGCTGATTCTTATCGCCTATTACCTGAACACTGCCGGGTTGATAATTAAAAACAGAAAATTATTTTATGTATTAAATATCATCGGCGCTGCATTAGCCGGCTATGCTTCCTTTCTTATTAGTTTTATACCTTTTGTTATTCTTGAAGGAATATGGACTCTCGTTTCTATCTATGGATTGATGAAGACGATGAGAATAAAAATGACTTAGTTTTTTTGGCGTGCCACGGTGCCTTCATTCAATTATTTCCATTTTTTTCATAAGAAAAGAAGCACTGAGAGTGGTGCAAACTCCTTCTTTTAATTTATAATCAAAAAACAATTCATCATTGATAATTTCCGATTCAAAACATTTATTAGAAACCTGGACCGGATATTCATCTGCCAGTTTTGAAACAGTAAGATCATGTGTGGCAATGATACCAAAGGCATTTGCCGAAACTAGTTTCCTGATAAAGCCTATTGTTCCATTGTGTTTGTCATTACTATTGGTGCCCCGAAGAATTTCGTCAAGTATCACAAACGTTTTATTCCCTGATTGCAATTGCTGAATAATGTTTTGCAACCTTTTTAATTCGGCATAAAAAAAAGATTCACTGTCTTGCAACGAATCGTTGATACGCATGCTTACATGCACATCATAAGGATAAAAAATAAACTGTTCTGCACAAACCGGGCTTCCTGCCCTTGCCAATATAAGGTTGATGCCAAGTGTTCGCAGAAAAGTGCTTTTGCCCGACATGTTGGAGCCTGTGAGTATAATAAATCTTTGTTGTGTAAAAGAAATACTGTTGTTGATTCTTTTTTCATTAGTGATCAAAGGATGTCCCATATCATCAGCAACCAACATTTCATCGTCACTGAGTTTTGGATAACAAAATGAGGGATTATTAAAAGAAAGATTGGCAAAACAATTCAGCGTTTCTATCTCACCAAGCAATTGCAGCCATTTCATGATATATTGTCCATGCTCCTGCTTCCATTTTTCAAGTGCGTAAAGAACATGAATATGGAAAAGAAAAAATCCATTCAGCAACACGCTTATCAGCAGGTTGAGAATAGTTTCAAGATAATTAAATAAAGATGCCAGTTTTGAAATAGACTTCGATGCAGTAGTATTCCCTGTTTTTAATTTTTCCTGTATCTCTTTTAATAAGGTCGACTGGAAAGATTGAGATTCGATTTGTTTTAGTTGCTCTGAGAATTGCTGCAATACTTTGGTGACCGATGAAGAAACAGAGAGATGCACCATTATTTTTCGGGCAAAAGAAAATGAAATAATAAGGTTAACGATAAATAAACCCCAAAACAGGTTTAATACATTATCATTT
>JGI24806J26614_1000804_pt1 | contig 10537 bp, 9 predicted proteins | sample Kansoi200umMDA_FD_26614 | JGI IMG/M metagenome (IMG submission 26614) | reverse complement strand
ATATATGGTTGATTAATTAGACTAACTAGAAACAATCTTAATCTATTATTTATACTATTGACTCTTTAAATCCAAATCAGTTGTGTACAATGCATTTGTCTCCAACAGTTTACTGACAGACAGAAAATTCTTTTCTTCTTAATTCGTTTGGAACTATCACTTTTTATAAAGCAAACAAGAGTGAATATCATGTGAGATAATAAAGGATGACCATTTTCTTTATACAAATTTATTGCTCCTGAAACAGATGACTAATAGCCATTTTAATATGACCAAATTGAGAAGTTTCTTCCAAATTTGATTTTTATATATTTAATTACTTCCTCAGCTGAATCAAAATAAACAAAATTATTATTATTATTATTGTTATTAATATTCTCTTTTTCATCCTTGTTATTGCATAACTGGAGGACAAAGGTAGCAGAAGCACTCTTATTGATAAATAATCGAGTGCCCTTGCTCGAACTCTCTATTCTTAATCCTTCATCTATATCCAAAGACAATAGTTCACGTAGCAAATCTCTTGTCTTAACCTTAATGCAACGAGTCATGGCTTAAAATCATATTACTAGGATATATTCTGACAACAAGTATACGAAATAACAATAACAGCTATATATTATGAACAGGTCTAAATAATTTGTCTTTGCTTACATCAAACTTTGCTCAGCAAAATGCTGCTGATCATTCTATGATTAACCCAGCTATTTTATATGATGTCACAGGTAGTACACCATGAGTGAGTACGAGAATACCCGAACAGCAGATATTGTTGCTGAAGCATTAATCGATTGGAAAGTAGACGTCATTTTCGGATTACCAGGAGATGGCATTAACGGATTCATAGAAGCATTAAGAAGACGCCAAGACAAAATAAAGTTTATACTTGTCAGACATGAAGAGTCTGCAGCATTTATGGCATGTGCTTATGCCAAATATACAGGAAAACTAGGTGCCTGTGTTGCAACATCAGGGCCAGGAGCAATACATCTTTTAACTGGATTATATGATGCTAAATCCGATAACGCTCCTGTTATTGCCATAACAGGAAGTACATATTCTGATATGATAGGTTCAGGTTATCAGCAAGATGTTAATCTTCCACAATTATTTTCAGATGTAGCCGTATATAATAATATGATAAACGCTCCAGAACAAGCTGAAATGACTGTCGATATTGCATGTAGATCTGCATTATCGCAGAGAGGAGTTAGCCACTTATCAATTCCAATAGATGTACAAGAAAGAAAATTAGAAAATAATTACTCAAAGCACAAAGTGCCTGGTCATACATCTGATTCTTTTGTTTCTCCTGCCTTTTTGCCAGATCGACGCTGGCTAGAACAAGCTGCGACGATCATCAATGGAGGTAACAAAATTGTGATCCTAGTGGGTCAAGGAGCATTGAAAGCTGGTGAAGAAGTAAGCGCAATTGCAGAGAAATTGGGTGCTCCAGTTGTCAAAGCATTGCTAGGAAAAGCAGTTATTCCAGACGATCATCCTAATAGTATTGGAGGTCTTGGTCTACTAGGGACCGAACCTGCTAGCGATGCAATGAGCGAAGCTGATACTTTACTAATGATTGGAACATCATTTCCTTATATTGATTATCTTCCTAAACCAGGACAAGCAAGAGGTATACAAATTGATATAAAACCTGAAAGAATAGGATTACGTTATCCTATTGAAGTAGGTCTTGTTGGAGATTCAAAATCCATACTTTCTGCATTGCTTCCTTTATTGCATAAGAGAAATAATCAAGATTTTCTACTATCAAAGCAACAAGCAATGAAAACATGGCTTGTCCTGCTTCAAGGACAGAGCAGTCGAACTGACAAACCAATCAAACCACAAGTTATTGCTGACGCTGTATCGGCGGAACTAAATGATCATGCTATAGTCTCAGTAGATAGTGGCACTAACACCGTATGGGCTGCTCGCCATATCAAGATTAGAAAGGGAATGAAGTTTTCTGTGTCTGGGACTCTCGCATCGATGGCTTGTGGCCTACCTTATGCAATAGCAGCCCAAATTGCATATCCAGAAAGACAATGTATAGCATTTGTTGGTGATGGAGGCTTTACGATGCTTATGGGAGAATTTGCTACAGCAGTACAGTATAATCTCCCGATCAAAGTAATAATTATTAAAAATAATACATTTGGAATGATTCGATGGGAACAGATGGCATTTCTTGGTAACCCTGAATTTGGAGTTGAATTTACACCCATTGATTTTGCAAAGTTTGCTGAAGCCTGTGGGGCTAAAGGGTATACTATCAAGGAACCTGGCGAAGTAAAATCAGTCATGCACACAGCAATGTTGGAGAAGAACCCAACAATAATCGAAGCATATGTAGATCCTTTTGAACCACCTATGCCACCAAAAGTAGGCCCTGAATATATTCAAAATATGGCCGAATCATTTGCAAAGGGACAGCCGTATGCTGGAAGGATTGGATTAACTTTGTATAGAAATCAGGTACATAATGCGTTAAGAAATGTACATTCACAGTAACAGTCACAAATTATGTAGAATACTAAGCATTATACCTTATAGCGATTGGATGAATTAATAATCATATCAAGGATTTGAGATCGAATATAGAGTGAAATAATTTTGCTCGCTTGCCAGGAATAAAGAAAGCTATTTACATCGTAAATAGTTAGCAAGTCAAACTATAAATAAGAGGACACAAATTTGACGCTAATAAAAATAGCTTTATATTTTTATGTTATGCCTAGTAATTTTTCCTTGTGAAAGGAGGAAAATATATCATTCAAATCGGTATATTATGTCAGACGGATTGATTGTTTCAATTCTAAAGGTTGGAAATTCAAATACAGTCATTAGCGTCTTCTAAATGAGAGGATTCTTTATCTTTTATTTAATAGTTGAAGAAGCTGAATCAAATGCAGGAAATCTAAGAGTGGAATTTTCTAATTCTAATATGGGTATGTATATGGATTGAGCGTCATTACCCAAGCTATCGATAAAGCTAAATTTTCCAGTCAATCGCTTCAACTCTATAATTTTCTTATCTGGCTTTTCGTTTAGCACGATATAATGAATTATTACTCCCCCTACAATTCCACTATGGATGAAGAGTATCTCTTGTTTATTGTAATTGATATAGTAAAGCATAGGTGTGTAGCTGAAAATTGATTGAGACGAAGAGAGTATAACTTTTAGCATATCTTCCAAGGTTTTGTACTTCAAATAGGAGGTAAACCATTCACTTTGTGACATCGTAAATTAAAAATCGAAGTAGATATATTAGAATTTTTGTTTCATCAAATTGAATAGAGAATATAGGACTTTTCGGATTCCCAGGACCATCTTCTATTATCTCCGCATCATCAATGATCTCACATATACTTTTTTGCAAATTTTATTTATCTATGTATGCCAATAGGATATCTTTTCAGGAACAGGAATGACATACGGTCATACAATTGTTGAATCGGCGTTGATCATTATTTTACCTTCGCTTTTGACTACATTTTCATCAATTACCACGAGTATCTGTATCTTCATTTAGAAAATAATAATTAGCTTTTGTAGAAGAAAATGTAATATTAGTTTTTTCCGCAATTCAAGTTCTTACCGTCTAAAAAGAAAAGATGGTCCAGAAAAGCATTTTTTACGTCAACTGTGAGAAATGATCCTTTCCTATTGGCAGCACTCTTACTGCTGCAAATTTCTTTTTTATATCACTGTGGGTTCCAGCCGGACTTGATAAAAATATTATCCTATTTTATTTTGACACCAAGGGATGTTCTCATTAATCAATGAATGTATTTATACTGACTTGCTTAATTATGACCTGATTATTGTAAAAATATCGAATTACTTAGCTCTAGAAATATATACTTCTATAGTAGAAACGTTCCGATTTCTGCCATCTTGAGATTGAACCGATTGGGATCCTATTTTTACTGGGCCAATCTTATACCCTAAAGTATCCATTCGTTTTACTATAATCTGTGCAACATCAACTGCTCTGGTGATGCTTTTTCCTCTAGCCTTAATAATCACAATTGGCTCATTAGCAAGCTGTACAAGAGTTGCTGTAACATATGTCATTAACGGTTTTTTTCCAATAAAAATTTCATTATTTGCTTTAATTTCCGTATTTGCCTTGTTTGTCGACATTGTGTGAAATGATGATGTTTAATAGTGGAATATAATGTTTATTGATTGTTCTCTACTTGATTATTCAACTCTGTGCGCATATCTTAACAATATATTTTCGATGTCTGACGGATTAGAGGATATTTCCTTAACAGCAGCGGGATCCTCAACCTCATAGCAATGAAGTAATTCCTGTTCATCTTTATAGAATAGAAAAACCTTATCGTCGAAGATACAATGGTATAATTGATCAATATCCATTTTTTCAGGCTTTAACTTAATTCCATCCGGTTCAACTGCTAGAGGATATTCCAAGTCACTGTATACTTATTGGAAATACAGAGAGAAAAATCTATCGAAAATAAGCTGAGAAAGTTAGCCATATATGAATGAAATCATATGACAACCTATGGCCGGGCTTATCTCTTTAGAAGTATATTCTAGATAATTTTTGCTCTAGATTATATTGTGATTTTATTTACTCTTTATTAACTGGGTATATTATGTATATATTTATAGTGTTAAACTTACATGTGTGTTTATCTGTTTAACATATCTTTTTAAGTCGATCCAAGTTTCATTCGTATTACCATAGGATATGCTATAGAGAGCAAAATAGATGTCCATCAATTGAAATTAGATAATCAACTTGAGTGACTCTTATGTCCTTTTAAAAACAAATTTGATATCACAACTACTTTTTATATAGCCACACAGAACTTAAGTTTCATTACTCGAGATTTATATGGCTATTGCCTAGAGACATCATTAATATTTGACAATAGAGTGAATTGCTATGTCTTAGAAGCAGGTAGAATTGCATCCTTGGCTTACTTATTTTAGGATGATCTTACATTGTTATAATAAATAGTAATTTAATCAACCAAAGTAAAACTAACTGAAAACCCTAATACTACATATATAAATATTATCAGGTATTAATAAAGTACTGTTATTTGAGAATTAAAAATATCTTTAGGATAATGCGTCTTACTTTATAATATCGCGGTGATAAAATATTCACTACGAAGACTTTGACTTTCAATTGTCGCTTAGATTCCATTCAAATTTAAGTTACTACCAAATTAACCCAGCATGATTCATGGTTGACTCCAATGCAAAGCGGCTGTTGTGGTATCTGTTTGCCGGTTCGAAGGGTGGCGACAACAGAATCAAAATTATTGAATTGTTAAAAGAACGTCCATATAATATGAATCAACTTGCAGAGAAATTAAATTTAGATTACAAAGCAATACAACATCATGTCAAGGTACTAGAAAATAATAACATTATTAGTAGAATGGGAGAAAAGTACGGAGTACTTTTTTTTATTTCCAGCTATATGGAGGCCAATATTGAGGCATTTAAAGAGGTAAGTTCGAAATTAAAAAGATGAATATATTCTAAAACATTAACGTTACTGATATTTTATCTATATATTATAATATTTGTTCTAGATGGTTTTAGAAGTAATATGAATTTATAAAAAATAGGATTTATTGTATTTATTCTCATAATATTTTGTGATAACATATCGTATGAACCCTTCAAGACGCTAAATGATATTTCTTATCATGAACACCCACAAAAAGATCGCTGTATGCTCTATTTATCAAACACCTACAGAAAGTAGACAGCTCAATTATATTTGTGAACATGTGGATTAGTGGTAAAAGAGATGAGCCATAGTGACAATACGTCAACTCCAAGAATAATATTCCATATAGACTTGGATTATTTCTTTGCCCAGTGTGAAGAAATTAAAAGGCCAGAAATAAAAGATAAACCTGTAGTTATCTGTGTCTATTCCGGTAGGACTAAAGATAGCGGGGTAGTTAGTACTTGTAACTATCTAGCTAGAAAATATGGAGTCAAATCAGGCATTTCAATCAAAATCGCAAAATCAAAACTTGCTCTTGTCTCTCTTCCAGTATTTCTGCCTTCAGATATGAAGTATTACTCTGATATATCAGATAATACAATGACTTTAATCCGCAACTTTGTAGAAAAGTACTCTTTATCTGCTACTAGCTCAGGTATTTATCAGGCAACAAAATATGTTAAATTTGAATATGTTGGATTAGATGAATGTTATATCGAAGTATCCGATAAAGTTGGATCTGATTTTATGAAAGCAAAAGAATTAGCAAGCGCTCTTAAAAAACAGATAAGAACAAAAATTGGATTGACATGCTCAATAGGTATTGGTCCCAATAAATTGATAGCAAAGATCGCATCTGACTTTCACAAGCCAGATGGAATGACTATGGTCAAGCCAGCTGAGGCAAGAAATTTTATTTCTAAATGTGATGTAGATAAAATTCCAGGTATTGGTACTAAAACGAGTGTTAAATTATTCGAAATGGGAATAAGGACAGGAGATCAGTTGTCAGGCTTTGGTTTATTCAGGTTAATCGATACCTTTGGAAAAAGATCTGCAACATATCTCTACAATGCCGCTCAAGGTATTGATGACGAGCCCCTCAAATCCCGTGGGACAGCAAAACAGATCGGAAGAATAATTACATTGAAGAGTGATGTTTCTCAAGCCTCTGATATCGAAACGGAACTTCAGTATATATGCAAATCAGTACACAAAACGGCATTAGATCAAAACGTATATTTCAAAAATATTGGCATTCTATTAATATTAAATGATCTCAATAATATTACCCGTTCAAAAAGTTTGAAGACTCATTCTGCTGATTTTGATGAATTGTATTCAACTGCAAAATTGATATTAAATGAGACATTAAACAATAATCCTAATCTTAAGGTTAGAAGATTAGGTATTAAGCTATCGGAGCTTAAGGATAATGAAGGTCAAAACACATTGTTTAATTTTCTTAATAATAATAATAATACCCATAAATAAATAATCAATCTTGTCCTTCTTCATAAACTTCATAAATATTTTCTATATTTTTTAAAATGAAACGGTAGCTTCATTCCATATTTATCATTCTAAACAATTTCTTAAGGTGGATCCTAGATCCGTAATACTTGTAGTTTACGCGCTAGTCTGTTCTCAAGACAGATAACACTACACAGATAGATGAACAACCAAGGTATAAACATAATTTCCCCAGCAATAGAATGAAATGGTTGCCAGTAGGTATAATCGGCAGACACTATTAATGCAAATAACGATAATGAAAGTATTCGTACCAAATTTACCGCAGCAGTTCCTATAGTACCAATCAAGAAATAGCCCAGCTTTCTCTTAAGAGGTATTTCCATTTTCAGAAGAAATATGAGCATGACAAGTGTATAGATAATCATGCTGTGAACACCGGCTGATGGCCAATATACTGTCAAACCGATCGACCCATGTAAACCATTCAAAGTTAGAGTATTGCCTCGTGCAGTCACTAAATCACTATCTGGCCCAAGTTCCATGATGGAGCTATCGATAAATCTGATCACTACCTGATCTATTTGTAAATAAGTCGGTACAATATATTGAAGAGGACCAAGGGTATCTTTTGGAAAGAATGCATCTAATGATAGAATTACTGCGATGCCTGCTAGAAACAATAATCCTGCAGGAGCAATTTTGTATCCTTTCTTTCCGTATAATATAGCTAGACAAATACCTATATAGACAGCCATTACGATAAAGTCCCACATAAAGATCCAACTATCTAACTGCTGAACATTAAAGCTAGGCGCAGCAGCTCTAATTGACTCTTCGAGTCCTAAAGGTATTTTATATTCAATAGCAATAAAATATCCGATTGTGAGACTCGACAAACCTATTATTATGGATAATTTCTTTTTATCGATCTGATGTTTTGATCCAATTAACTCTGCTGCAATAAAAACCATAGCAAACAAAAAGCCAGCACGTCCTTCATTCCATGATTTTTTAATTGAATCAGGGTCAGCAATTATAATGAAAATAATTGGCGCAATAAGAAGCAGGGTAACAACTATACCAGAATTTATTCCAAATATCGTTAATTCTGTCTTTCTATCAGAAGAAACACTTTTCTTCTTCTTGAACAATGCAGCAGTCTTTATTTTTATGGGTCTAAATAAAAATCTTCTATTGTTACCTTTGTATTATAGCATCTAAAAACCATTTTGGGGACATTTCCTTAGCTTGCTTTAGTAAGTAGGAGATACTGCTGTCGAGAATATAGGTGTGTGCGAAATCATCCTTGCTTCTAATGCTTCTCCCATATGCTTGAACTAACCTTAAAACTGTATTCCAGGTATACCAGTTTGGATCTCTTTGTTTCATAACGGAAACTTTTCTATCAGTAAGATCTGCATATGGTATTTTCACAATAATCTGGAATCGAGAAAGATCATCCTTCAGATCTACTCCAAGATATAATGACGGAGATATCAGTACGGTAGGTTTTGAACTTTTATAATGCCTTTGAAGAGTCTCATTTCGATCAAATTTGGATCCTGTTTCTATAAGTCTAATTGCATTTTCTTTGCTGATATTCTCTTTTATGAATCGAAGTTGAGAATATGATGTAGTGTGAATAATCCCTTTTTCATTTTTATGTATACTCATAATATTGTTAACAGCATTAGCTATGGCAGGCAAGCTTTGGTTCATTGTTTTTGCATTAAGCCAAGCAATATTCATAAGATAAATCGGTCTATTTTTTACAGGGAAATTTGACTCTTGAACACGAATAAATTTTACTTGATCGGTTTTAAGGCCACCAATTTTGCATAAATAATCCTTGCTCAAAATTGTCGCACTCATAAAGAGAGATATTGATCCTGTATCTAGAATATTCTTAAAATAAGGCGAAACATCAATTGGAGTAACCAATACTTTTCGTAGCTGGTTGTTGGCAGCCTTTTCTACGTTTGTCACAATCCAGTTTTCCTTATTACTTCTCATATCTTCAATGATTGTCGTTAAATCCTTCTCTTTTGTTATAGCATCAATGAGATTTTTCTCGGTGAAAGGAAATTCTTCTATACTTTTTTCGAGTATTGTACTTGCTTTATCTATGAAATTAAGAAGTTTTTCCCTTAATTCAGTTCCGAAAGCGATCCAAGTTTCAATGTCATATTCGCTTTTATCTGGAATATTTAATTTTGGAAAGAAGCCTGTAATGATCTCGTTGAATATTGTAAAACTTTTAAAATCTGAGACTTCAGATTCCACTGCATGTGCCTCATCAAGGACGAGCAATTGCCTTCTCTGCATACTCCCTGAATAGAAAAGATCTGAAAGAAAATATTTGTAGTTGTAAATAGTATGAGTAGATTTAACTGCGATCCATTTTTGGTGATAATAGTGACATGGTTTCCAATCGAATTGTATAATCCTTGATTGAGACTTCATCTTCTTGTTATATTTTTTTTCAGCAAGGTAATCTAATTTTACAGTTTCATATTTCGTACCTTCGCCTTGTACTTTATAATCAGCTAATTTAGTTTTGTAGACACAATCATATCCATCATCCTTTAAACACGGGCCGTAATTACATGTTTCCTTTAAACCTATATTGTCCTTTATAATACATGCAAAATTGTTTTTTCCTTTCACTTCTTTAATGAAAGGAAAATCTCTAGAATATTGTGCTTGCAAGTCCTTGGTAGCTGTACAAATGTGGGAGCTTCCAAGATATCTAGCCATTGCAATTGCAACTGGGCTTTTTCCAAACCCTGCTGGAGCTTCTAGAAAGATACACTTAAATCCTGATTTAATAGCCTGATCAATTTCTTCTAGTATCTTTTGTTGTTTATCTCTCATGTTAGGAAGTGGAAAATAACTTTGTAATGACATCTCTAATTAACTAACACCGATTCGCAAGCTTTGTGATCTGTATGAATAATTTGAACCTTACTAAAAAAAGTAATTATTGGCCTTTACTATGACATTCCAACCTAATAATTACGCTTTGGCTTATTTTAAGAGCAAATTGAAAACTGAGGTATAAAGACCCGTCAATGAGACCAATAAACTTGTATTGGACAAATAACGTAGAGGAACATTAATTCTAGAGGTATGAATGCATATACTATTTAATACTATATGCTCTTCATTAAAATATTTATAAATAAAATGTATAATTTTTAAACAATTCAGTTTATTATTCTTTAAATATTAATACGCCTATATATATATCATGCAAACGTCAATTACATGTTCAACTTGTAATAATAATAATAATACTGGCCAAATAATTACAGATACCGAATCCGGTGAGATTATTTGCAGGAAATGCGGTAGGGTGATGTTAGATAATGTGCAAGAGAGCCGTCCTGAGTGGCGCAGCTTTACTACCGATGAATTACACAATGCAAGAAGCAGAACAGGAATGCCTACCTCACTAGCTCGACATGACAAAGGACTTGCAACAATAATTGGAAGAGCAAATAAGGATGCTAGCGGACAGGTTTTAGATGCAGCAATGCGTACTAC
>JGI24806J26614_1000803_pt1 | contig 10548 bp, 8 predicted proteins | sample Kansoi200umMDA_FD_26614 | JGI IMG/M metagenome (IMG submission 26614) | reverse complement strand
TCCCAACACTACAAGCCTCCTGGGACTTTCGCAAAGTACAATTTGAGTGTGCCCGCCACTCACGGTCAAACATAGAAAAGGAAATGCAGGCAATTCTTTATGCGAACCGGGTATCAGGTTAGCCAATACATGCGCCTGCATGTGATGAACTGCAATCAATGGAACATCTAATCCAAGCGCAAGTGATTTTGCAAATTGCGTTCCCACCAGTAACGAGCCAATTAAACCTGGCGCTTGCGTGAAAGCAATTGCGTCAATAACAGAGAACTCATTTTTTCCGTTCAGGGATAGGCCTGCTTTCTCCATTGCGGCTTGTACTGTTGGAACTATATTTTGAAGGTGTGCTCTGCTCGCCAATTCAGGAACCACACCACCCCATTGTTCATGAACCGTTTGATTAGCGATGATATTAGAAAGTATTTTTCCATCGCGGCAAATGGCAGCGGATGTTTCATCGCACGAAGATTCTATAGCAAGAATTGTAGGCAACAGCTCAGACCTTATTTTAGTTACTGTCACAAAAGTAAGAGGTCAGTGTGTAACTGCGCTATTTACTCCGAATGGCTACCACAGGATCCATCCGAGCCGCGATGGAAGCGGGGATGATTCCTGCGAGGATGCCTACCAGCATACAGATGCCGATAGCCAATCCAAGTATTTGTGGGGAAATAATAACCGCAAATCCAAGTGCGCCTGATAAAATAAGAGTGAGGATAAAAACGAGAAGCAGCCCAATGATTCCTCCGATAATGCAGAGAAACGCGGACTCCAGTAAAAATTCTGTTAGGATTGTAGCTCTTTTTGCACCAATAGCCTTCTTCAATCCAATCTGGCTGGTGCGTTCACGAACGGTAACAAACATGATATTGGCCACACCGAACATTCCCACAATCAAAGAAAGGGCAGCAATAGCCCATCCACCCTTGTTTACATTCCCGAAAATATCTTTTATAAAAGTGCTGAAGGAGTCAATATCGTTTAAACTAAAATCATCAGCCTGCATAGGCTTTAGCTTTCTCAATGAGCGCATCGCACCCGTTAATTCATCTTTTAATGCAGCCATAGGAACATGTTCCTTGCCTTGCACCATGATGATGGGGTTGGCGTTTTTTTCCGGGATCAATTGTTTCAGAAATCCGCGAGCCATCAACATACTGTTGTCATAATCCCATCCGCCAATAATACTCTTGCCTTGCTTTTTTATAATTCCCACTACGGTTCCGGTTTTTCCTCCTTTCAACCTGATCTGCTTTCCAAATGCATTTTGCGCTTTACCAAACATTTTTTCGGCAATCACATAACCCATTACAATAGAATTGGCTTCATAATCGTAATCTGACTGCTGAAGATACCTGCCTACCTCAATCTCTACAGGTTGTATATTCACAAACTCTTCGCTGACACCATAGTAGTTGACATTCGTCAATTGATCATCCTCATATTCTATTTTGTCTTGCGTATTAATGTTGAATGCAATATTTGCAGCGCTGGGAACTTTTAATTTAAGCGCTTTCATTTCTTCGTATTTGGGATCAGGACGATTAATATATTTCCACCATGGATAATCATTGCCGCCACCGCTATAATCCCATTTATCAATGTAAACCGTATTGCTGCCAAGCGCTTTTATATCACGTTGAATGGCCCCTTCCATACTGCTAATTGTTGACAGTACACTGATGATACAAAAAATGCCAAAAGTGATTCCCAACAGGGAGAGAAAGGTCCGTAGTTTGTTGGAACGGAATTCCTGTAATGCCATCTTCAGGCTGGTCCAGATAATTTCTAGAAATCGCCGCATTTTCAAATGTAATTAAAAAGTTGACAGATGTCAGCTGACAGTTGACGGCAGGGTTATGGAAATGGTGAATGGTTAATGGTCAATGGGTGAAGGCTTGAGTCATTTCGTTGTTATACCTGGGAGTTTGGCTAGCGCTACCTTGAACAAATACTGGCCTTGTGCCGTTTCCCTCGTTCATGAAATTTCAGTGAGATAGCATTGTACGATTTTAGAGCTTCTTAATAGCTCTCTTCTTAAGCATTCCACCCTTTGTTTCCCTGATAGAATGCAGGATCACAAAGGCTTTGGGGTCAATTGCCTGGATCTCCGATTTTAGACGGGAAACTTCAAGTCGCGTGATGACCGTAAAAACGATTTTGGTTTCTTGCATCATATGCCCTTCTTTCCCAAATCCACGAAGTCCTTTGTAAATGGTTACTCCTCTTTCCATCTTATCCGTGATCACCTGGCTGATCTCTTCATTCTTCCTGGAAATAATGGTAACCCCGGTATACTCCTCAATACCTTCAATGATGAAATCTACAGTCTTTGATGCAACAAAATAAGTGATGATAGCATATAGTGCGATTTCCGGATCCATTACATAAGCCGCAATGGAGAATAGCACGATATTAAAGATCAAAATGAAATCGCCAACACTCATTGATGTGCGTCTACTAACGAAAATGGCCAATACCTCAGAGCCATCCAACACCCCGCCACCACGAACTGCTAAACCAACTCCACCACCCAGGAAAAATCCACCAAACACCGCAACCAGCAATTTGTCTTTTGTTACCACGGGATAATCAATCACGGCAACTGCAAGGGCCAGGCCCAAAATGGACACCATGGTCTTGAACGCAAAGATCTTACTTACCTGCGCATACCCCACCATTACGAATGGCAGGTTTACCAATATCAAAAGAAGGGAAAACGATATTGGAGTTAGTTCGCTCAATAAAAGCGAAATGCCTGTAGCCCCTCCGTCGATAAATCTGCTGGGCAACAGAAATCCTTTTAGTCCAAAACCCGCAGAAAGTACACCGGCAGCCAGGAACAGAACCGAGCGAATATTATTGGTTCTATATATCCTTTTCCGATATTTATTTCGGGCCTCATGAAATTTTTGCTTTCTCGAGGCAGTCTTTGTGACGCTATCAACTACAACTTGTTGTGCAAAGGGATTCATGCAGTACAATTGTGTTAAAGATACCAAACATTCGCAGGCCGGGAGCAATTTTCGAATCAATAAGCGCAGGCTATCACGTACCTTTGCGGGCTTTAGGATTGGGGCGGTGAATTGTGAATCGGGAATCGTGAATCGGGAATCGTGAATGGAATCGCAAGTCTTGGTTGCCCCATCGCCGATAGTCCTGAGCGAAATCGAAGGATCCGTATTAACGAAGGCAGAAATGGTGAGTGATGTAAGGTTGTTAGCGACTGTGTACAGGCGTACATAAAGAGGAATCGGCAAACTGAAAACAGAAAACTGAAAACTGAGAACAGTAAACTGAAAACTGAGAACAGTAAACTGTAAACCGAAAACAAACCGAAAACTAAAAACCGAAAACAGTAAACCTAAAAAGGCGAACTGATATGTACGAAACAGAGATTCAAAAAAGAAAAACATTTGCAATTATCTCGCACCCGGATGCGGGTAAGACCACACTTACCGAAAAGTTTCTGTTGTTTGGCGGAGCCATTCAAACCGCCGGAGCAGTGAAGAGTAACAAGATCAAAAAGCATGCGACGAGTGATTTCATGGAAATTGAAAGACAACGTGGAATTTCTGTTGCTACTTCTGTGATGACGTTTGACTACAAAGGAAATCTCATAAACCTGCTGGATACTCCCGGTCACAAGGATTTTGCGGAAGATACCTATAGAACATTGACAGCGGTTGATAGCGTAATTCTTGTAGTAGATAGTGTGAATGGAGTGGAGGCCCAAACCCGGAAACTGATGGAGGTATGCCGCATGCGGGATACTCCCGTGATTGTCTTTATTAACAAGTTGGATCGGGACGGAAAAAACCGGTTTGACCTTCTGGAGGAAATCGAAAAAGAGTTATCCATTCAATTACATCCCATGACCTGGCCAATCAATAGTGGCAAGGATTTCAAAGGGGTTTACAATATTCACGACAAGAGTTTGCTGCTTTTCAGTGCCAATCAAAAGGCGTCTGAAGAGGATATGCTTCCGATTTCGAATTTATCCGATTCAATACTGGACGAACAGCTTGGAGAAAAAGATGCTGCCCAATTGCGTGATGATGTTGAATTGATTGAAGGAGTTTACGGTGAGTTGAATGTGGATGACTATCTCGGAGGCAAAGTGGCTCCCGTTTTTTTTGGCAGTGCCATCAATAATTTTGGAGTGAAAGAATTGCTCGACACATTTATCAGGATATCACCCGAGCCACAGCACAGGCAGGTAACAACGAGAGTTGTGGAGCCAAATGAAAACAAGTTCAGTGGATTTGTTTTCAAGATACACGCGAACCTGGATCCAAAGCATAGGGATCGGATTGCGTTTTTGCGAGTCTGTTCCGGAAGATTTGAACGGAACAAATATTATCATCACGTGCGGCTTGATAAAGATGTTAGGTTCAGTAATCCTTATAGTTTTCTTGCGCGCGAAAAAGACGTGATACAGGAAGCGTTTCCCGGAGACGTGGTTGGATTGTTCGACACGGGAAATTTTAAAATTGGGGACACACTTACCGAGGGAGAAGCATTCTACTTCACCGGGATACCCTCATTTTCTCCCGAGATATTCAAGGAAGTGGTCAATAAAGACCCCATGAAAACGAAGCAACTGGAGAAAGGATTGCTTCAGCTGACCGATGAAGGTGTTGCTCAATTGTTCACGCAGTTTGGGGGCAACAAAAAGATTATTGGGTGTGTGGGTGAATTGCAATTTGAAGTTATCCAATACCGGTTGCTCCATGAGTACGGGGCGTCCTGCGAATTCAGAACACTTCCCTATTATAAAGCTTGCTGGATAACCAGTTCCGATCCAAAGAAGCTTGAAGAATTTATGCGATTTAAGAATAACGTAGCAGAGGACAAGGACGGACACCCGGTGTACCTGGCGCAAAGCGAATGGTTCCTCAATACGGAGCGCACGAATAATCCGGGAATCGAATTTCATTTTACTTCAGAGATTCACAAAGAAGCGGTGTGATCATCCTCCAATCGGATAGGCTGTATGTACGCAGGTATACCTCTGATGACATAGATATGTTCTATGCATTGAATAGTGATCCTGAGTTAATGCGGTATATCCGGCCGATCATGAACCATGAGCAGTCGAAAAAATTTCTTCAAGAAAATATCGAGTTTTATGAAACTCATCCAGCCCTTGGAAGATGGGCGCTTGTAGCTAAGTCAAACCACGAGGTTATAGGATCAGTCTCTCTTTTGCCCCTGGCAAACACCAGCGATTTGCACATAGGCTATGTTTTATTCAAGGATCACTGGGGAAAAGGATTCGCTGTCGAAATCGTAAAGGCAGGAATCGAATACGCATTTAATGAATTGCGGTTAAGAACACTCACAGCAGTGACATATGCAGAAAATGCGGCTTCTCAAAAAGTGCTGTTGAAAAATGGATTCTCCTTCGAGAGAACATTTTACGAGAGAGAAAAAGAAAATAGAATATTCCGATTGAACCGAGACACAAGTTATCTTAACCCGGTATCATAACTAAGAACAATCTCTGTTGCTTTCCCTTTAGAAATAGAAATGCGTTTTGATTCGTTCTTAAAACCGCTACCAGTAACAGGTTTAATCAACGCTACATATTCCCCAGGCGAAATTTTCTTATTGAAACCAGCATTTTCATCAATCGGTATTTTGAAAAGCACCCTCTTAGCCATAGTATCCATCACCAGTACTTGATAAGAATTATAGACCTGTTTAAGTAATTCCGGACCCGGATTACAAGGCTCATGGGGGCAGAGTGGACCTATCTCTACTTTCCCCTTCAATATTCCTGTGCTCTTTTGAGCAGAACAGGACGTGATCATTAAAATCAGGCTAATGGTGACCAGGATTCTCATTTCAAACCTCCGGCGTTTCCGGAAAATTACAATATAACCTCGGAATGTTTTAGCTCCCTGCATCCGGCATCCGGCATCCTAAAGATCAAGCGGAATTCCTGTATAATTATGTGGACTTATACTTTTCAATTCTTTTTTCACTGCCTGCGGAACTTTCAAATTATCGATAAACTGATGGATGGATTGTTGTGTGATGGAAGAATTTCCTCTTGTAAGATCTTTTAATGCTTCGTATGGTGCTTCGTACTTTTCTCTTCTGAGAATGGTTTGTATTGCTTCTGCCACTACTGCCCAATTTTCTTCAAGGTCCTGTTTGATCTTATCACGATTCAATAATAATTTACCCAATCCCTTCTCAATAGAACGGAATGCGATCGTGATGTGTGCAAATGGAACTCCCAGGTTTCTCAACACCGTTGAATCGGTGAGATCACGCTGCAGCCGCGATATGGGCAACTTATTCGAAAAATGTTCCAGTAATGAATTGGCTACTCCAAGATTTCCCTCCGCATTTTCAAAGTCGATGGGATTTACCTTATGAGGCATTGCCGATGAACCCACCTCGCCTTTCTTCAATTGTTGTTTGAAATAATCCATGGAAATGTAGGTCCATATGTCGCGACAAAAATCAATGAGTATATTATTGATCCTTCGCAATCCGTCAAAATGCGCGGCCAGGTAATCATAATGTTCTATCTGTGTAGTGAATTGCTGGCGTTCCAGTCCCAATGTACCTTCAATGAAATCATTCCCCAGTTTTGCCCAATCCTTGTTGGGAAATGCTGCATAATGGGCGTTGAAGTTTCCAGTTGCCCCTCCAAATTTTGCCGTGAATGGTATCTGAATAAAAAGTTCAATTTGGTTTGTCAACCGTTCCACAAAAACCATCAGTTCTTTTCCCAATATGGTAGGACTTGCTGGCTGTCCGTGTGTGCGCGCAAGCATGGCCACGTCCATCCAATCCCTGGCCAATAATTCCAATTGTTTTTTAAGATTGAGCAATGAAGGCAGGTATTCAATTTCTATTGCATGCTTCCATGACAGTGGAATTGCAGTGTTATTGATGTCTTGCGAAGTCAGACCAAAATGAATCCACTCTTTCAGTTCACTTGCTCCAAACTCATCGATTTTATTCTTTAAGAAATATTCTACAGCCTTAACGTCGTGATTAGTGGTAGTTTCCAACTGCTTGATCTCATCTGCGTCTGGCAAACCAAACGATTCTGTAAGACTTTGCAATTTCTTGCGGGATCCAGAGGAAATATTAAAGAATTTTTTGTCGGCCAGGAAAAGCAGGTACTCAATTTCTACGAGCACTCGGTATTTAATCAGCGCATATTCGGAAAAATATTCATCCAGGTGTTCTACCTGATTGTGGTATCGTCCATCAATGGGGGATATGGCAGTTAAAGGCGAAAGCTCCATGCTGTGATTCGTATTGGTCCTGCGATTAATTTTGCACTACAAACCTACTGCAATTTTCCTTGCAGGCGGATCATAAAAAACAAAGCATTTGGAGAAGATCACGAGGGTAGGCATTGTCAGCTATCTAAATACCAGGCCGTTACTTTATGGAATCGAGCATTCCCCTATCATGGAAGAGATAGAACTCATCCAGGATTATCCCGCCAGGATTGCGGGAAAATTGTTGGAAGACTCCATTGATGTTGGACTTGTACCCGTTGCGGTGATTCCGAGGTTGAAGGAAAGTCATATCATCACTGATTATTGCATTGGTTGCAACGGACCTGTTGCTTCTGTTTGCCTTTTCAGTGATGTTCCGTTGGATCAGGTAAAAGCCGTTATGCTCGATTACCAGAGTAGAACCTCGGTTGCGCTCACCAGGGTATTGTTGAAGGAATATTGGCAGCTCAATCCAGCATTGATTGAAACCAGACACGAGTATCAATCGGATATCACAGGCACCACGGCGGGATTATTAATCGGTGACCGCGCATTGGCGCAGAGAAAACGCTCTCCATATATATACGATCTGGGAGAAGCATGGAAGCAGCACACGGGTTTGCCTTTTGTATTTGCGTGTTGGATTAGCAATAAAAACCTGCCCGACGAATTTATTTCCAATTTTAACGATGCCAACAGGCATGGGCTGCAACATCTTGACAAGGTAATTGAGGAAAACCCTTCCATGATTTTTGATCTGAGGAAATATTATACCTCGCATATAAGCTACCTGTTAGACGAGAAAAAGAAAGAAGGACTGGAAATATTCCTGGATAAGATCAATTCCCTTGCGTTGAGTTTGTAGGTAATAACTACAGATCCGACCTTTTTTAACAGATCCGACCTTTTAAGAAAAGTCGGATCTGTAGTTTATTGCTGCCTCATCAGCTTCATGGTTTTCCTTTCTGCGCTCGATTGGATTGTCAGAAAATAATTCCCGGAAGGAAATTGATCAAGACCATCCATTGAAAAGGTATTGGTTCCCGGGACTAGTTGAACTGGAAGGGATTTTAATTGTCTGCCCAGGACATCCGTTAAAATGATGGAGGCCTTTTCTTTCTTTTCTGAATCAATTACCACTTTTACCGAACGCGTGAATGGATTGGGAAACACCATAATATTTCTGGTTGCAGGTGTAGTTTCATTTTTCAATTGCACGATGTTAACAGGAGCAGAACTGGAACACTGACGTATGGTAACATTCACTGGTATGGTTGCACTATAGCAATTTGCGCCGGTGATATTGATTGCCGCATAGTATGTTCCGGATGTTGTCACATTCTGCGCCTGCGCAGGTGTAAGTTTATTTCCATCTGTTGCAGGTGTGCCGGTGTGCCAACTCACTACTGTTCCAGCTGGGAGATTTGGAATGGAATACGCGGTATTAAGATTCACCGACTGTGCAGGGCATACGTTAGAAATACAAGTTGCTCCGGGCGGACATTGGTTAATTACGGTTACATTCTGGCTCTTCTCGCAAATAAACGTCCAGTTGCTGGTATAGTAACTCACTTTTACCAGGTATGTAGCAGGGGAAATAGGAATGTCAACTGAGTCGGGCTGATCGGTATAAGTTTGATTGAACACTGTGGCCCAACTGCTGTTGAAGACCTGAACTGTTACTACAGGTGCATCAAGACCTTGAATGGTAATAGAGTTGTTGCCACTATAGATCTCAATATTATTGCAATTGAACTGCGGTTGATCATCATCGTTAATAGTAACCGTACCGGTTCCATTCCCAATAGTAGCGTTCGAAGGATTAGATAGTGTTACCGTGAAATTTTCTGTCGATTCCGCCGATGCGTCATTCAGAATAGGAATTGATATGTTGGTGCAGGTTTGACCAGCAGGTATAGTGGCCATTGATGCTGTGGCTGTGTAATCACTTCCTGAAATAGCGGATCCGTTCGTTGTGTTAAATTGAACCGTTACTGTTTGTGTACTTGGAGAAGACAAACAGACCTGCAGGATTGCATTTCCCGCATTTTCATTCACTGTGACGCTATTTACGGAGATTGTAGGTACAACATTTCCCGCGACAATTGCATTTGTACTCTTTTCACAAATAGGTACCCAATTGGTACTGTAAAACCGCACGTTCACAAAATATTGACCTGCAGGTAAATTAGATATAACAACACTGTCCTGTGGAGTTGTATAGGTTTGATTGAAAACGCTTGTCCAACTGCTGTTGAAGACCTGCACTCCAGCAATTGGGGCACCCGCAATGCCAGACACTTTAATACTGCCCATCCTCCCCTCTATAGTGACTGAATTGCAATCACTACAGAAGGCATTTACTTCTTCAGCACTTAACGCACGATTGTAAATTCTTAACTCATCTATGACTCCATTGAACCAATACGGAAAAAGGTTATCGGCTAATCTCCCAATGTACAGATCATCATTATTTGGCTGATAGGTAAGGCTGGTATTTTTTGATGCCACCAACAAACCATTGACGTAAAACTTTGCAGTAGTTCCATCAAAAGTGTAAGTAAGGCAATACCAAGTATTAAGTTCAACAAACGGATTATAAGTATTGGTCACGGCTGCATTGCCTCCATAGTCGGCAAAAAAGTTTTCGTGTATACTGTCAATAGTTTGGTTAGCACAGTTTTGCCCTTGGGTGTAAATGTGATCATCAAACATTAACCTGTATGTTGAGGGAAGGGCACTAGCTGCCCCAGAATTAGATTTATGAAGGATCACATTTCCATGACAAGGCCCGCGATAAAATCCCATGGGCTTCACAATGGCGCTTATACTTATTCTTTGCGGATTGAGCGAGGCACTATTTGGAATTCTCATATAGCTGCCTGCACCATTAAAGTAGTAGGCACCGTTTGGATTTCCATACTTATCGGCCACAAGACTTGCATTGTTGAAAACTGGATTATTATTATTTCCGCTCTGGTCATTTGCATTCCCATTAAATGGATAATAGGCAACAAGGCCCTGATTCAAATTTACCTGCCCAACAACCGTCACGAAAGACAAAAGGATGAGGGAAATGAGAAGACTTAACGATTTCATATATGTAGTTTATGGCCTGTAGTCTATAGCCTGGGTGCCAAATTTAGGGCAATGAAGCGGATTAAACCCTTATGCAGACTGAATTACGAGAAAATTGATATTCGTCAAATATCGCCCCCATTTACACCGAATCGAGCGATTGTGGGTGGTAGTTAGCGGGAGTATCTTTCGAAACAAACCTAAGTGTTTAAATAAATCC
>JGI24806J26614_1000802_pt1 | contig 10551 bp, 8 predicted proteins | sample Kansoi200umMDA_FD_26614 | JGI IMG/M metagenome (IMG submission 26614) | reverse complement strand
TTAGAAAAAGAGATTCACGGGTAAATCCTCCCGTGAATCCCTAATACCATGTCAAACTTGTTTGTTCCTGATTGGCTGCTGCAAATTATATTATGTTGATAACAATTCACAAACGTCCCGATTCATATTGATCAACTTACTTCAACTGGATTAAAGTAATTAAAAGATATTCTAGCACGTCGAATCCTACTATTTTTTGTTGAATGCTTTGCGCGTGGATCAGATGTTGTGGGATATTAAATAGGATAATGAGTGTCCTTTCAACTTTGAGGATGCTGTATTTGATTTATCAAGAGCCATGACACCGAAATAAATTATCATTAATTCTCTGATGATAGATGAAAATTGTATGACGATACTAGGATGCTATGTAATCTTATCTCAGGATTTGAATGCAAATTATATTGTATCTAAAACTGAACTAGGATTAGCATTGGGGATCGGCAAAACAGATTATTGACGACATCTTAAACAATATAAGCCCGGGATCAGATGCACATGGTATGATCTTTGTCAAAGAGGTCGCCAACGCTTATGAAATAGGAACAAAACAGAGTGGAGATGCTGCATTATCTCCCAAGTAAATTGAATTCAAGGTAATTGTATACTACGTATCATCATAAAGTTTTTTAGGTTACAACAATGAATAATTATTATTGTTCTTGTAATCATTTTTATTGTCCTTATTACCTTATATTTTTTTAAAATAGAAAAACCACGACTATAAAAAAAGAAAGAGATAGATATCTTGTAATTGTAGCTTTATTGTTATCTTTTAATTGTTTCTTGTCGTCATTTTATTATTATTTATTATTAGTAATTGTTTAGTATAATATAATTAAACATTTGGAAAATATAAAAGAAAGTGATCTTTCCTATTATTGTCTTATAAATAGTTCAGCAAAGCAAAAAAAAGAGAAATCGAAACTTCAGACAATATACTAAATATGGCGACTGTCGAACCCCATATTTAGAGGAGTGTAATAACAAAAAAGAAGCTTATTTATTAAGTCTTTGTCATACAACAATTTCTTCCTTCTATAAATAATACTGAACAATAATTGTCAAATGTTCCTAGCGTACATAGCCTGCGGTCAAGGATATATTCTAATAACTACATTCACTACCATATACAATTGTTTGTTACTCCATTTTATTTACCTTATAGATATAACACTAGCTGTTATGTGATTAATGTTAATTTTCTGACGTGTCCTCATCCTTGATCTGTTTCTCAATCACCACACATCTATGCGGAATTTTTTAAACGTAGAACCACAATAGTCACATACTAATAATTCAATTGTTGTAATACAGGATTTAACTATCTTTCCGTCCGTATGTGTTGTTTCCTTATGGTCTGATGGTCGTAACTCACCCTTCTTATATTTTGAAGAGCTGTCCTATCTCATATCCGAGCTGTCTATTTTCTAAATAAAGTCTGTCCTAGGTTTTAAAATAATAAAGCATTTGTTGGTATTGCTCTGAGTCATCATTATTAGGAGAATGATTTTAAAAAGGTTGTCAATAATCTATTTTGCAAGAGTCAGGTACAACTACTACCTCAACCTTGTTTCCAGGTACATATTCTGAAAGAGTTTTTCCATACAATATGCACATACTGCATATGGAACTTCCCCATGTTTTGCACGGCCAGTTCTCTTAATATAAAAAAATCTCATAGTAATATTCTCAATTTTACTATCACATAAGCGCCTATACAATAGGAAACTAACCTCCTGAACCTCCAGTAATCAGTAATAAGCTCTGGAGGCATTGATGTATTCAACGTAACTTCCCCTATAATAGAGATTTAGGATCTGTAAATAAGATGCTCGATCTATCTAACACTAGGGAATCTGTTGAAAGAAGTAAAGAACTTGTCAAATTTGTTCCACATTCCACCGAATTCGGACCAATATATATCCAACCCCTAGAGATTAAACCTCTTTTGTATGATAAAATGAACAGATATACCTGTAGCAACCAAACAGTAATGAACTTTCGATCCCACGAATTTTAAAATCCTATCAAATTTGGGCATCAACATGATCATATAAAATGCTAGCAGAGACAACAACAACAAATTTTTCTATATGAAATTAATTTAATACTTCATAATATCTATCAATATATTCAAATGCCTTTATTTTATGATTCGGATCAATTATTATAGTTTTTAGTTTGAATTTATTCTTGTACTTAATTTTATTTTTAGTATTTTCAGATATAATAATTTGATTATCTTCTGCCTTTCCTTCTAACCTACTTGCCAGGTTAACAGTCGGACCAAATGCTGTAAATTGATCTCTTTCAATAGTTGATAATTTTCCAATCAATGTTTCACCAGTGTTTATTCCACATTTTAGGTCTATAGTCGTCACCTTATGATGAAATTGCTTTTTCCATATTTCAATCCACTCTAATCTGATTTCTTCAAAAGATTTTTGTAATTCAAAGGCAGCGTTTATGGAATTAAATGCTCCTTCTGTTCCATCATCCGAATCTTTATAACCAAAATATGCCATTATACCATCTCCAATAAATTTGTCTAAAATCCCGTTATGCTTATGAATAATTTTATTTGCCATAGTAAAATACTCTTGTAAAAACTCAACTATCAAATGTGGTTCATTTTTCAAAACATTACACAAATTAGAAAAACTGCTAATNTCCCAAAAAACAATAGTAAGAATTCTATTATGAATTGTTTCCAGTTCATGGTGATAATATCCTTCTCTTATCACTGGGTCTTCGTATCTTGATAGTGTGGACCCTATGTCTTGTTGTTGCTGTTTGATATTATCAAAAGTAAAAACTTGTTTTATATGATCTATTGTTTCTTTTATATTCATTTCGTCTTCGTATTTGTTATAAATAACAATGGTTCCTCTTTCTTCTGGATGTCTTATGCAAAAGTAAGGTATTGAGGGAATACTAATATCAAATCTTTTCGAAAAAGATTTGCCTGATTCAATTATTCCAGTATTGAGGATACCATCAGGTCTACCATGTTCTGCATTTCCAGAAACCAATTCATGATGTTCGCTATCCCTATTAATCCATGTATTTATTTGGCCAGTTCGTATTTTTATAAACCTGGGTGTGAAATATTTAACATAGGAACTCTTGTGATTTCTTAAATTTCTAAAGCCTTTNGGAATAATTACTATTTTATCCAACCTTTATACTAAGGAGAGATACAATGAATGAATATTATTAAGATTATCTAAGCAATTCAAACCTTAAAATCATGTAATATTTGATTTACAAACCATGGCTCACTGAAATCTCGGTTCGAGCGTGCTACATATATCGGTATTCTCATCAGGTATAAATTGTAGTATATTATCATAGCAACCTATCGCGGGGGTTGCCAAGCCCGGTCAACGGCGTGAGATCGGCAGACTTGTCCGGCACGATGCTCAGATGTCTGTAATTTGACTGGGTTACCTCATCCCTAAGGGGTTCGTGGGTTCAAATCCCACCTCCCGCACATCACTTCATTATTGAATATGATTAGTTATAGTGTATAGAACTTTTTGCAAAATCATTATTTGTAGTAGTGATAATTCTAGATATAATTCGACATTAATCAGAATTTCTATAGTTAATTTCCTTTCCATCTCCCTCGGCCAATGACGTCATCAAGGTAGTAGCCTAACATTTTCTGTTACTGACTGATTAGTTAAATCTTCAAACTATCATTGCCTTCATACTCCATCGGTAGGAATTCCGTATGNGATTGTCTTCACCCATGTAATACCTGTCGAATTAATTGAATGAATGAATGTAGCTTTTATCTATTTACATTACAATACTCGCAACTAATAACCTACTCCCATTAAATAGTTATTATTTATCTAGAATGGTATCATTGTTTTAAATTGGCTATATTGTAAATTATAGATTATTTATTATGATACGTATATATGCGAATTATATTATATAGGAGTCATACTTAACTTAAGAAAATATAGTTAAGCTGCAACAATAAGCATACTCNTTGCATTAATAATATACAAATCATTAAACCAACCAGGTTTTGGGATATAAAATTATATTGGTTTCGAAAACTACTTTCTCATTATTCAGCAAAAATAGAAGATAAAATATATAAGTACATATAATAAATTAATTTACGTGGAAGCAAATGGGTTTGACTTTGATTCCTATTGGAAGTCTTGGATTTTGTCAAGATTTATATCAATAAGTGAAAGAATAGCTGCAAATAACAAAGGGACGGATTTAGACTATGGTAATAACAATTCCACGTTATTTAATTCAACTACTGAATCAGATGAACTAAATTGATCTCTACCAAGTAATAAAGTTCCATTATATATAAAATATATTTGTTCTGTGTTTTTAATTTTGAAGTACCCTTTTATTTGTTTTTATTTGATCTCTATCGATAAATTAACAAATCGTAATACACACTTTATGTAAACATGACGTATAAAGTAATCTTTACCGATATAGATGGTACTTTAATAGACATAAACACAGGAGAATATCGAGGAACAAAGGAATTGATCCGCATCTTAAAAAAAAATAATATTCCAGTCATTCTTTGTTCTGCGAAAACTTGCTCCGAGCAAAATAAGATAAGAGAAGATATAAAATTAAATGAACCTTTTATAGTGGAAAATGGTGGAGCATTAATCATTCCTGAAGGCTATTTCAATCTTTCTTTCAATATGCCGGTTTCTAAAGCAAAAAAAGGTTATGATATAATAGAACTTGGAAAACCTGCAATTGAGATCAGAAAAAAACTGATTGAGATCAGAAAAAAATTCAAAATAGACTTCTTAGGAGTTTCAGACGTTTCTTTGAATGAACTTGCCAAAATGACAGGTTTGTCAATAGAAGACGCAAGAAGAATGGCTCAGCGGGAATATGGCGAAACTATCATAAGAATTAAAAAAAATGACATAGTTAGATTTATAAAAATTGCTCATGGGATGGGTCTAAAGCTCATTCATGGTGGACNATTTTTTGATATGACAGCTGGTAATGATAAAGGCAAAGCAGTAGATATATTGATGAATCTCTTTAGAAAAGAATATCATAATGATGTTAAATTTTTTGGAGTAGGCGACAGTGAAAATGATGCTTCTATGCTGAATCGTATGGACATTCCACTGCTAGTTCAAAGACCAGATAATTCGTGGTCAAATCTCGAAATTAAAGACGTCATAAAGGTTCAAGGAATAGGTCCAGATGGTTGGAAGAATGCCTTCAATAGAATTATGAAATTAGATTAGATGCTAATGATTATGCTGTATAGCCATATTAGCCATAAGCAACTTTAGTAAGTTCTTGAGTTGATCTTCCAATCCTTGAATGTACTTATTTTTGATATTCTAAAACTGGAAAAAAGTTTCTTATTACATGCGCCTCATGATAATCGCGGTGCTGCAATCCATACTCTGCCATAGAACATCATATCCCATCTTAGAAATAAGTTCTGTATGACAAGATTCTGGTATCTTGTTCTGCTCAAGGATTGAACAAGCGTCTGTAAATTTAGTTATGCCATTAAACAGAGACTCAAATTCACCTAACTTGGATTTTGATATCAAGTACATTCCTGCTACAACGTATCTGTTGTTATTAGAATTACTACTACTATCATTGTTGTGAGACGTGGTGATAATTCTTAAGGCAGATTCAATTGGCAAGTTGTATTTATCTGCTATTTCATTAATGGAAATGACAGCAGCATTATTGAAAGCACGATTTTCAATTTCAGTCAATAACTTTACTGAATTATTGTTAGCAATCCTTTCAATCATCTTTATGTCAATAGACTTCAGGTAATCAAGAAAAGGCTTGATTGGAACTTTATCATTCTTATAAAAGATCAATCGTTCCTTCGATATAGAAGAAGTTATCTTCTCCCAAGCAAGTTTTTCCTTAATATTAGAATTGGATGATGCATAACCAGCATCATTTACAGCTATAAAGAAGTCTACTGCGTTATTTTCAGTCTGTATAGTTTTTGTAAGATCCGCTATCTTCTGTATTTTTGTCTCGAGATATTCTTTAGTCCAGAATCCTACAATCTCAAGATATATTCTTATACCGTATTTTTCAAATGCAAAGTCAGGAATAAGTGCCTTGCCATTAGATAAAATTAATGGATCAGGCTCCCTTATTAATTTCCAACCACTGGCAGACTNCTCAAATCTGGTAGAAAACTTTTCCTCTACGCCGCTGTCAAAGTAAACAATCTGCGACGACTCTTTGNCAGTATATAAGGTTCTCTTTCTCTCTTTATCGCTTTCTTTATTATAGTATGGTTCCCGCGATAAAGAAGGAGCGTTGTTATTCGACATTTTGAATTCATATATTTTCTTTCCCAAAGACATAGTCTTCCTTACAATCCATGCCTTTAGGGACCATGTTTCAGTAGAAATTATTGATGGAAGTATCTTTGCGATTGATGTTCCATATCTCTCAGTTAATTTAAAAATACTCAAAGGACCATCTAAAGAGCAGATGATAATGGAATTATTCTTTCTATCTGTGTTACTTATATTTATGAACTTGATATCTCTATTGTAAGAGTCTGTCTTATCTATATTGATTGCTTGTTTTTCATCATTCTCCACTGCTTTATATTGTAAATTGTACATTAGCCCAAGTCTTTTAATATCACGTAATATATGCTTCCAGTTTGAACCTCCTGTGACAGAGAATTCTAGTTTTGTGCAATTGAACAGTAATGTCTGCATTAATGACAAGTTATACCAAGCCAATAGCTGTTCGGGGCTTAATACATCAAACCATTCTAATACCAAGTTCTCTTCTANATCGCTCCACATGACGTCTATTATATCATTAGCAGGTACGTTTATTCTAGATGCAACTGTGTCAATTATTTCTCTTCTTCCAAATTCTGTCAATGCAAACCCTCTCTTTGATGATTCTTCAAATAATTCTTTCCTGATATCGACCGGGTCATGAAAGGTATTGCTGTTAATGTCAATATTACTTGTGATGTCTTTTGACTCTGTTTTCATTTCCTTCACTTTGGTAAATATACATCTTCTTTCAAGAAGAGTATAAAATCCCCTTGCAAGCTTATAGTCGTTATACTGGGATTCAAGAAGGGCAATTCTTTCGGTAAGAAACAACTTCTTCTCTTTATTTTTCCATGATTCTTCAAATTCTTTAATGATCTTTGCAGCTAACTGCAATACGCTATCATCATCAGGTGTACAAAATCGCGGAACAATGTTTGTTCCCTTCTCTGTTATTCTTATTCTAAGTAATTGAAGTGGCAGCATATCTTATTATTCAGTCTCACTTATTTCCTGATTCTTCCACCACTTTGTTACTATTAGTCACGCCTTCGCTGCGTAGGGCCTTCTTTCTCTTTGCGCTAGTGCCCATCTCCCGTGTATCGGCGGATATGATTTCTATTAACTTAGCTTTCTTGTTTACATCAGGTTTTGGTCTTAACAGTCTTCCAAGTCGTTGAATAAATTCCCGTCCACTACCTGTCCCACTGAGGATAATACCAAGTTCAGCATCTGGAACATCTACTCCCTCGTCTAGGACTTTGGATGTAACTATTGCATTATATTTTCCTTCTCTAAAGCCTTTCAGGACATCCTGTCTTTCTTCTTTTCCTGTTTTATAAGTGATGAAAGGTATCAAGAAAGTATTTGATACTTGATAAACTAGACTGTTATGTTGTGTGAATATTATAGTCTTAATCCCCTTATTCTCTGCAAGGATTTCTCGTAGCTCTTCTATTTTAGATCTGCTATTTAATGCTATTTCCATGGCTTTGTTTCTGGCTAACAATGCCTCTCTGGCAATTTTGTTCTTAGCAGAAATCATTATCAATTTTTCAAATCGAATGGGAAACCTAAACCCAAGTCTTCTTAGCGAATACTGATACTTTTCGAAATTCTTTCTGTATTGGTATATTTCATCTGAAAGCATTTCTACTCGTCTTCTTTCAATTTCATATTGAGCTAGATGTTTTTTCTCAGCAAGTTCGTTAGAAGACATCGTAAACACTATTCCTCCGACGAGCTTTGGGAGATCCATATGCATACCGTCTTCTCTTTCTATTGTTGCAGTTAGTCCTAGTCTGAAAGGAGATGCCATGAGTTCTGCGATTGACCTATAACCAGGCGCAGCTAAGTGATGTACCTCATCAAATATGATCAATGAAAATTTGTTACCAAGTGTTGAAGCACGTATATAAGCGGAGTCGTATGTGGAAATAGTAATTGCATCTATGTCATCTATTCCTCCTCCTAAATTTCCAATTTTTACGTTTGTAAAATATTTTCTAAGAACAGAAGCCCATTGATCCATAAGGTCGAGTGTAGGCACAACAATAAGTGAAGCTGAATTTACAGTCTCTATTGCTTTTACTCCAATAATGGTTTTACCTGATCCAGTAGGCAGTACTATACATCCTCTCATTCCAGCTTTAGTCCACTCTCCGAGAGCTTTATGCTGATAGGTTCTTAAAGGGAGATTAGTCTTATGATTATTATTATCATCATTTATTGTTAGATGTGGAGATGGTATAAGATCGAGAACATGATCCACATACTCTATATTACTTTGTTTTAAAAATTCTATTATATTAGCATAATAGATAGCCGGAGCTCTCAATAAATTCGTTCTAGGATCTATACTAGCAAATGGAATGTGCGCTAATCCTTTTATTAATATTGTGCCATTATCATAACTAAGTCTTGCATTCAGCACTTATATTATATATAAAACAAATTAAGAATTTTAATCTTTACCAAATCAAAAAAAATCTATCAATTTTTATGAAAAATTAGTAGATAGAAAAATATGTATATATACATATACACACACCTACTCCTCCTCCCCCCCTCAGCATAGTGCCTTGTTCTTTAAATTATAAGAAAGCAGCGCTATTTTGTCTACAATGAAAAAGAGAAAGACAACAATGTTTCATCTTATTCATCACTATATATCCAACCATTCAAATGACAATTATGACTGCAGTAGTAAGAACAGATCAGATGATAGTAATAAATCAGTTTCTGACCCTATGGTAAAGATTATTGATCCATTTACAGATTCATTTACAGAATAGNGTGTATGTATNTGACAGTTGATGAGAGATTAATGCAATTTCTAAAGGATGGCAAGGATTGGGAGAGAAAAGCTACAAGTATACCAGGTGTTTTTTTGATTAAACTACCTACATTCAGAGGAAAACCCGCGTCTCTGGCTATAGAGATCAATCCAGTAAGCTCTTCAGGCTCTGCAACAAAGAAAAGAGGAGTTGTAATAAGATCTAACTCAGAACTAGAAGAAATAAGTCGGCTACTTTCGAATTCAAAACTTGCTCAACTCGCAAAGAATATGGATGAAATCAATCCTGAAAAGACATTTACAAAGAGTGGTACAGAAGATATATTCGAGATCTGATTTGACTAGATTATTTATAAAATGGAGTTACCTGTTTGACTTTTTGATTCTAAACAATACTACTCCTATAGAAGACAACTTCTTACATGATATTGTTAACGGCCAGAATGGAGAATTTAGTTATGCTGAAAACATTTCCTAAGCAAGACTGTGATCCTGAGCAATCTGAACCTTTAACTAGATATGTGAAACATCCCATTATATGGAATAGATCTATAGAATTCAGATTGTATCAAAAGAACATTGCAGATTCCGCGCAGCATAAAAATATGATGGTAATTCTTCCTACTGCCCTAGGAAAGACGGTAATATCTTTACTTGTAGGCGCAGACATACTTTACAATTACAGAGATAGACGAATTTTGATTATGGCTCCTACAAGACCACTTGTCTCACAACATATGAAATCTTTTTCATCAGTTTTGAAAATTTCGGAAGAAAATATAGCATCTATTACAGGCAAGATTCTTCCATATGCACGGAGAGCAGTATGGAATAGAACAGATATCAGATTAGTGTTCGCCACACCTGAAGTTGTGAAAAACGATCTAGAGGAAGGTAGATTAAATCTGAAGGATTTTGGCTTGATTGTATTTGATGAAGCTCACAGAGCGATAAAAGAATATGCCTATACTTTTATAGCCAAAGAATACATCAACCAATCCTCTTGTCCTTACATATTGGCGATGACTGCCAGTCCTGGAGCGGAAAGAAAGAGAATACAAGAGGTATGTAATAACCTCTTCATTGAACACATTGAATACAGGAGTGAAGATGATCCTGACGTAAAACCCTATGTTAATTCCATAAATGTAAAGTGGGAATGGCTGAATCTGCCAGAGGAATTCCGTTATATAGTATCAATACTTAGATCTATGCTTGAAGAGAGACTAAAATGGCTTATACGGAACGGCTTACTTATGAAGAGTATTAAATGGATATTCAAGAAGGATCTAATTGAACTCGGAGAAGCACTTAGGTATAAACTGGAGCTAACAATGGAAGAGCAGAGAGGATTACTCTATATTGCTATACTCAATCAATCTTCTGCTCTTACATTGATGTATTGCCTTGAGTTAATAGAGAGTCAAGGTTCTCATTCATTAAAGG
>JGI24806J26614_1000801_pt1 | contig 10553 bp, 9 predicted proteins | sample Kansoi200umMDA_FD_26614 | JGI IMG/M metagenome (IMG submission 26614) | reverse complement strand
TCTTGCTCTTGAACTGGATGTAAACCTGATCGAACAGGTGCTGATCAACCTGATTGTAAATGCCGTGGAGGCAGTCAAGGAAAAAAAGCATCCCAAGATTGGACTTTCGGCTTTTACCACTTCCAACAACAAGATCGTGATACGCGTTGCCGACAATGGGGTAGGGATGAGCGAGGAACTGCTTGAGCAAATATTTATTCCCTTTTTTACCACCCGTAAAAACGGGAGCGGCATTGGCCTGAGTCTTTGTAAACAGATCATGTTGCTGCACCGCGGAAATATAAAAGTGCAGAGTGTGGAGGGGAACGGAACGGAGTTTTTGCTGTCGTTTTCGGCGAGCTAACCGTATAAAAACAAAAAGCCGCCCGAAGGCGACCTTTAAAGCTGTGGAGAATACCGGAGTCGAACCGGTGACCTCTTGCATGCCATGCAAGCGCTCTAGCCAGCTGAGCTAATTCCCCAGGCGGGCTGCAAATATATAAGGCTGCCATTTTAAAAAATAAAATTTGCGATAAAATCCGTTTAATGACCATCGTATTTTGATTACACAAAGAACCACGGCCTGCCGCGAAGAAGTCGGGGGATAGGGTCAAAAAAAATCCTCACATCCTATAATCCTGCAAATCCTGATCCATTTGGCCCGCTATTTTTTCCTGTTGTTGCATACTGAGAAGCCGCAGCCGGCATTTGGTTTGTGCCGGCAAACCGTTTTGGTCGAGTTTTTTGAGCGCCGCCTGGCGCATCACGTGTATCCACGACGTGTCAATGCTTTCGGGCGGTTCTTTTTCTTTGAGCGCCTCCATCACCAGCAATAATTGCTGCGCCTGGTTGAATTTATGCTGCATGAGCTCAAGTTTGCGCTCCGCGAGATATGCTTTGTGCCGGCAATTGGCAGCATGTCGCTGCAATATTTTTTGTGTTTTTTCCCGGTGCGCGGTGCTGTGAAAGTAGTGTGTGCCTTCTTGCATCGCGTTGCCAGGCAAGTGCTGCGCCTCGTTTCCGAAATGGCTCATGTCTTCACCGGTGTCTTCACGAACCAGAGGACGCGTTTTTTCCGCCAGCAAAATTTCGAGGTTCAGGAGTTTAATATTGGCTCCGGATGGCAAACTCCGGCGGTATATCTCGTATTGCGACATCGTATCCACGCTGACGCCGAGATACACGGCCATGTCTTCCTGTTTAATGCCGAGCCGCTGGCAAAGCGAATGGGACTGTTTCAAAGTGTCAGGATTTTATTTCAAAAAATATTGCCTGACAAATTATGTCAGGATTTTTTTGTCAGGAAATTTTCCTGACAGAAAAAAGTTGACAAAAACAAAAAGTTTGTATTTTAAAACGGAAAAGTGAACTGGTTAACAACGGCAGGGTGACATGACGAAACCATTTTACGTTAGTTTGTTTATGTACGAAATGAACAAGGGTGCGGCAGTTGGAACGCATTCCTTTTCAATGAGCATTCAGCTACCGCCCAACATCCCACACCATCCGTAGCAGATTGGTTACATTTACTACAGCAAAATCTTTTTATGAAAATGCCTCCTTACCTCGTGATCGTTTTTGTTTTGCTTGCCAATTCTGTAGCGGCACAGCAGGATACGATCACGGATTTGTCGCTACTGACGACCGAAGCCGTATATAAGGCGCCAAATGGAAAAGTGTACCATGTCACTTTTGCAGAGGATGAGGAATCGGCGGCTGCATCCCGGGATGCCGGTCTTGAAACCACAAGCAGTGCCTCTACCAACAAGGCATGCGATCCTAATAATGTTTTTGATGGCAGCTATCGTAAAAAAGCTAAAACTTCCATTGCCAGCCACAAATCCTCGAGTACCAGCCTTGCCAAATTAATCAAGAGAGTAAAGGCTATTGATAAAAATTCTGTTCATGTAACTTCTTCATCGCAGCGTATCATGATTGAGGATAGTGTTGTGACCCTGATCTCCGTATTTCTGTATGCCATCGCCAGGGAAGCGGATGAAGATTATCATATTATTATTGGCACATCGGGCAATCCCGCCACAGCAAAATTTTTTAATATCGAGTGCAGTGGTTTGCCCGCTTCCACCAGCTCTTCTTATATTAAAATAAAAGCCGTGCGACAAAAAGTAAACGCATTACTCGGCGGTTCGGAAAGATGCAAGGGAGGCTATGTTTTATTTAATGATCATCCAAGAGTAAAAATAGTTGGATCCCTTTTTTATGATAAGGAACATGAAAACAAGATACCGGGCCCTGCTGCGTGCAAGCCTGCCACGGCATGGGAATTACATCCGATAACAGAATTTAAAATGCTGTGATCTTATAGAACACTGATAACACAGATTAGTCGGATTTTTTTTGTTGGTGCTGATCATTACCTGCCATAACTCAACGTATGCTTATCATCAACCCGTTTAAAGCAGATTTACACAGACATATCCTGCATAGCAAAATAAAATCCGTTTTTATCTCTCTTATCCGTACCATCGGTGTTCCATTTTTTTAAATGGATTCAGCGGTAAACAAAAACCAATTGAACTAGTTGATTAGTGCGGGGAGCAGAAAAAGCCCAACGAAAACAAGGATACAAATCCAGATCAGCGTCGAGAGCTGATTATTCTTCTTCATAAACGCTCTTTTATCCGGGGATGAAGTGCCTAAAATCCAAAAGCTTCCATACCAACTCAGCCACCTTACGTGGAATTGATTTTGGTAGCCTTCTTTAAAACTCCTGTAGATCCGATGTTTTTTTACAATCAGAATGATGATTCCGGCGGCAGCCGCAGCTTTTAGAATTAGGAAAAATGTACTAAAACTCATAGACGGGCAATCATTAGCAGTCAGCAGCATTAAAACGTCACTAATAATTTTTTATTTTTTCAGCATCCAGATTTAAAATATGTGCAAAAAGATGGAGTTTATTTGAAAAAAATGAAATTAGTACCCTTTCGGGTACAGAAAGAATATATTATATTTTATGCAATCGTTTTCGTGCTGGCTGAAAGGGGCAAATTTCTCTGGCGACTGATCAATCAACTAAATAATAAAAATGCCGGGGATTCAATGTCGACCACTTTGCAACTGCCCTGTATTTTCTGTCTGAAGCCATTCGGACGGTTGGTTTGATTTTCTTTACGGTCAATTTTTTTATCGCAAAGTGCGCAGTGCAAGTGCCCCACGATTGTTTATATTGAAATATTTTTTGTTTCGATTAAGCTCTGTAGGAGCTAATAAGCGTCGGTTATTCCCCGATTCTTAAAGATAAAACGCAACCCAGATAAATGCTACCGCTATTCCCGCTGACAGCAGCGAAATGTTCTTTTTGTCTGTGACCGAAATACCAAAGTACCCGGAAATGATATCGCGTAAAAGGAAAGCCACAAACGCCGCGTGAATGACGATTGCAAACACCAACGGAAAGATATTTCCCTTATGAATGGGTTGATATTTTAGAAACGGTAAGACCTGGCTTAATAAGACGATGGCCAAAAACAAATGCTCCGCAAACAAAAGGATCCAGCCCCACCTGTTTCGTTTATATAAAAGGACGAAAACAACGGGCGTATACGCTACAAAGCAAAGTAGAAAAGATCTTCAGCCCTGAAAAAGCCATTCCATAGCGCATAAACAAGTGCGCTGACCGTATAAAAATTCTCCCAAATAAACTGAACGGCTATCACAACGAGCAGGATCTTTAGCCATTTAGCCGGCTTGATTTCCTGGTCGGGTTTTAATAAGGGTTCTATAAAATCAACAACCTGTTCTTTTAAAACCTGTCGTTGCCCGATTTTTTTCTGCTCTGCTGCAAGTTTGCCGGTAAAAAAATTGTCCACTTCAACGATGTCGGATTCCGGCACCTTTCTTTCCTGCAAAATATCCGTTGCGGCCTGTACCGCCGCCGGCTGGTATTCATCTGCCTGTCGCACGATTTTCAGCAGGTCGGCGTTGGCTAGCTGCCTGAAATTTTCATGAAAGTTGAAATGCATTGCTATCGTTGATAACCGCAGTGGGTTTAGGGACAAAAAATAGGGTTCTACCCATAATTCGTGGAATTCCGTTTAAGCGGAGAAGATCAAACCGGCTAAACTTCCAAATTTTTCGAATCCACTACTTATGGCCAAAGAACCAAAATAACTCAGGCTTTTACTACCAGCGTGCCGGCCATCAAATCGTGGAGTGCCTGTTTTCTTTCCGTAAAAGCAGCCATGATATACCCGATATACAGGATCATGCCGGAAACTATTTTTCCAAAAAACCTGCCCAGCGCTTTTCCAAACCCAATCCGCTGTCCATACATATCCGTTACTTTAATTCTTACCGCACGCTTCCCCAAAGTTGCCTGCCACTTAGAACTCTCCATCAATGGAAAATAAAGGACCACACCCAGAAAGAGAATCAGCATTAGGATCATCGCCATATCATCACTCGTCTCGATCAAAAAATATTGAAGCGGCAACATAATGAGGATCGCCGTTAAATAAATGCAGGCCAGGTCGATAATATAAGCGACGAGCCGCAGCAAAAACCCAGCATAAACAACTTCGGTTTCAAGATCGGCGGGTTGTAAAAGGTCCTGCCCGCTGTTGTACTCATTAACACCATTCATAAAAAATCGGTTTAGAGGTTCGGCTCAAAAATAACAGGATTAGAAATACGGGAAGCAGCCGCCGGAAGAATTATTCATACAGTTTGCTGTGCATAATTCGTGAGAAAAAACGCCGTTTAATGCGGTTGGTATTCCCCTGTTTCCATTTGTGTTCGGGTATATTTGTTGCCCGGTGCATTTCGCCAAATCACTGGAAAACAAAGAATCAATCATTTAATCATCCGTAATTAATATTTTCCCCTGTGCGGCTTAAAAGTTTGGAAATCAAAGGGTTTAAAAGTTTTGCCGATAAAACTACCATCAACTTCGATGAAGGTATTACCGGCATTATTGGCCCGAATGGTTGTGGTAAAAGCAACATTATTGACAGTATCCGCTGGGTAATTGGTGAGCACAAGATCAGCAACCTCAGGAGCGAAAACCTGGATAGTCTCGTATTTAATGGTTCAAAAACCCGTTCCGCGTCGGGGTTGGCAGAAGTGAGCCTCACTTTCGAGAACACCCGCAACCTGCTGCCCACCGAGTTCACGACGGTTACTGTGAACCGCAGGTTTTACAAAAGCGGTGAAAGCGAATACCGTTTGAACGACGTACAGTGCCGGCTGAAAGATATTCATAACCTCTTTTTGGATACCGGGATAAGTACCGACAGCTATGCAATCATTGAGCTGGCCATGGTGGACGATATTATTAAAGACAAGGATAACAGTCGCCGCAGGATGCTCGAACAGGCGGCGGGAATTACCATTTATAAAACACGGAAGAAAGAAGCCAAATTAAAACTGGATGCAACCGAGCAGGATCTCGCCCGCATTGAAGATTTACTCTTTGAAATCAATAACCAGCTAAAAGCCCTTGAAAACCAGGCAAAAAAAGCTGAGAGGTATTTTGAAATAAAAAAAGAATACAAGCTTGTCAGCGTTGAATTGGCAAAAGCTTCGCTGGAAGGGTTTAACACACAGTATAAAAACCTGAACGAACAACAGCATGCGGAAACGGACAAGAAAGTTGAACTTGACGCGCAGATAGCCACCGGGGAGGCTGCGCTCGAGGAGGAAAAAGCAGGGTTTATTGAACAGGAAAAAGAACTGCAAAGAATGCAGCACTCGTTTAATGACCTAGTTCAAAATCTTCGTTCCGGCGAGAATGAAAAAAACCTCGCAAGTCAGCAGCTCCGGTTTCTATTCGAAAAAGAAACCAGCCTGAAGGATTTTTTGCAAAAAAGCGAGGGCCAGCTAAAAAGCCTTGCCGACGGCGTGGCATATACCAGTGAGCAATTAGTGCAGGAAAAAGACAAACTTGGCGAACTGCAGGCACAACTCGAGGAACTAAAAAAAATATTGGAAGAAAAACGGGGCGTGTACGATGAAAAACGCCGTGATCTTGACGCCGGCCGCAGTGAATTGCAATCGATACAACGCAGCCAGTTTGAAGCCGAAAAACAAGTGGCTGTTGCCGATACCAGCATCCTGAATTACAAACGCAGTATTGTTCAGTTGCAGGAAGAGCAGGAAGAACGTTACGACCAGTTGCAAAAAGAGGGCCGCGTAAAAGAAGAAAAAGAAACAGCACTTCATGATAAGAAAACTTTCCTCGCCGACCTGCAACAACAGCACCAGCAAACCAAGGAGCAGATTTTGGCAGGGCAGGGGCAAATGGAGCAACTACGCAGCCACCTCGTGGATGAGAACCGCAAACTTGACCAAAAGCGGAATGAGTTTGACCTGCTCAAAAGCCTTATCGATAATATGGAAGGCTACCCGGACAGTGTTAAGTTCCTGCATAAGAATTCCAACTGGAATCATCATGCCCCCATCCTCAGCGATATTATTTACGTAAAAGAGCAATACAGGGCTGCGGTTGAAAATGTACTTGAACCATATCTCAATTATTATGTGGTTGGCGATCTTGCCGAAGGCATGCAGGCTGTGAATTTGCTTGAAGCCAATCAAAAAGGAAAGGCCAATTTCTTCCTGCTGAATAAGATAAATGCTTTTGTTGAAAGCGAGACCCGCAATGCCGATACAAACCACGGTTTGTTTTTACCAGGCGCGAAACCGGCGATGGAAGTAATAGAAGTGGATCCACGCTACCGCAACCTCGCTATCCATTTGCTGGGTAATGTGTTTATTGCAGAAGATGAATCTGTGCTGGAAAACAGCACGGGCCATATTGTGCTTGAAAAAACCGGCAAGTATGTAAAAGGAAAATATTCGCTGAAAGGCGGCAGCGTTGGTTTATTTGAAGGAAAAAAAATCGGCCGCGCCAAAAACCTGGAAAAACTCCAGGCAGAAATTCAACGCCAGGAAGTGATCGTGGACGACCTGAAAGGACAGATCAGTAAAAAGCACGCTGAAGTGCTGAGTTTTAACGAACAGCTCAAAGAAAATGCGATCCGTGCTACGGAGCAGGAAATTCTCCAACTCACCAATGCAGTTTTTGCCTCTAAAAATAAAATAGAAAACCTGCAGGCCAGCCAGTCAAGCGCGGCTGCGCGGCTCACGAATTTTGAAAGCCAGTTATCGCAGCAGCAGGATGCCATTGCAAATACGCGTGAAAGCCTGGAGCAATTAAGTTATCAATTACAGGAAGCACAGGCAGCAATACAGACAAGAGAAGATTTTTATAAGCTGGCTGAAGCCGAATACCAGCAGAGCGCGGGTCAATACAACGAAGGAAATATTAACCTCACGCGCCAGCAAAGTAAAATAGCCGCACTGCAACAGGAACTTACCTTTAAACAACAGCAGGTAAATAACCTGCAGCGGCAGATTGAAGAAAGCAATGCACAGCTTGGCCAGGCTTCGGAACAAATTCTTGCCAACAAACAACAATTGGCGAATGCGGAACAACTGCTTGTCGACCTGATGCGCCGGAAAGAGACAGATGAAAAAGCATTGAATGAAGCGGACCAGGCTTATTACAACCATCGCAATGCCATTAATGAAAAAGAAAGTGAGTTACGCCATAAAATGAAGAGCCGTGAACTGGCAGATCAAATATTAAATGAAATAAAAGACCAGCTCAACAACCTGAAACTGCAACTGGCAGGTATGAAAGAAAGGCTGGATGTAGAGTTCAGGATCAACCTCGATGAAATACTCGACCAGGAACGTGAAACCGATACACCGCAGGAAGAACTGCAGGCCAGTGTTGATCGCATGAAGAAGCGGCTTGAAAATTTAGGCGAAGTAAATCCTACCGCGATTGAAGCTTATACAGAAATGAAAAAGCGGTACGAATTTATTCTTGAGCAAAAGAATGATCTCGTTACTGCGAAAGAAAGTTTGCTGCAAACCATACAGGAAGTGGAAGCCACTGCCAACCAGCAGTTCCTCGATACTTTTAACGCGGTGCGTGATAATTTCCAACGCGTGTTTAAAGCCTTATTCACGGAAGAAGATACTGCAGACATGATACTGGAAGATCCAAATAACCTGGCTGAAACCGGTATTGATATTGTCGCTAAGCCAAAAGGTAAACGCCCCAGCAGCATCAGCCAGCTAAGCGGCGGTGAAAAAACTTTAACGGCTACGGCCTTGCTGTTCGCTATCTATCTTATAAAACCGGCGCCCTTTTGTATTCTGGATGAAGTTGACGCCCCGCTGGATGATGCCAACGTCGGCAAGTTTACCAATATGATCAAGCAGTTTAGCGAGAACAGCCAGTTTATCATTGTAACGCACAACAAACAGACGATGGGTGCTGTGGATGTGATCTATGGTGTAACGATGCAGGAAGCTGGTGTAAGCAAATTGGTGCCGGTTGATTTCAGGAGTTTGAATTAGGTGAATTGTGAATAGTGAATGATGAGCTGATGTCGTTTACTTGTCCCGACGTATTACCCATGCGCACTTTGTTGTTGTATTTTTCTCCGTGCGCCCTGTTGGTTTTTGTTTTTACCACAAAGGAGAACAGCCGCGTAATACATCGCCAGCGCTTTCGCTACTTTTTCCTGAGGCATTTCTCCGTGTCCACCCGGTGCGCGTCTATGTAATGCTCGCCTGCAAATTTTCATTGCAATGCCGGGTGTGTCTTCACCCGCCATTCAAGCCCGTTACCATTTAGCCGGACGCTTATTCCAGTCATGCTCAATCTCCCGAAACGTGGAGGTGTACAATTTGATCTTCGCCACAAAAGGCTCCCCGATCATCAACTCTTTATACCCAACAAAAAATACTTTTTTATCCTGCACCTCTGTAATATCCTTCCAGGGAATAAGAAGGGGAGGATGAAACAGGCGGAAAATTAAAAATGGTTTTATATAGATGCCTTCATCGTTGTACTTTAATACCAGTGCGTTTTTATAACTGACCCAATTGATCCAGGCCGAAATAATGCCAACCCGCTTGCCAATAAATTCCTGGTCTGTTTTATAATGAGCCGCAAGATTGGCCCAGCCAAATTTTGAAAGGATAAAAGTCACAGCAACCCACATGCCAATAAAGACAAGCGGTAAAAAAGAGAAAAGGCGTTCGATGAAATGTTGGTCGGGGTTCATGGTTTGTCAATTCCGGTTTATTCGATTTATTTATGAAGAAATATTGGCCGGGGGCAAGCGCCAATCGGAAAGTTCGCAAATTGTTTTTTAACGCAGTTCCAAGGCCCAAAATTTATTTTCCTCATTTATCTTTAATATATGACTCAAGCGCAATTGATGCGTTCGCTGCCGTTTGCGTTGCGGGCAATACCGCTTTGTTCAAATTGCAGGTCGTCTTTCCGGTCGGCGGCCATTACCAATACTTCATCGCATTGTGCCGGGGTGCTCAGTTTTACAATGGTGTAAGACAGTTTTTAAATTTTAAAAGATTAGTCAATCAGGACAACCCGGAAAATCGTGCACTGGCAGCCTGGTCTTCCTAACCCGCCGTACGTGTCACTTCACCAAAGGGTTGGGTACCCTTTCCCACAATTCAATTTCTTTTAACAATAGCGTGATTTGTATGGATAATTTTCTTTGATTCAACAGGTTGCCGTCAGCCAGCTTTTTTTCCGCCTGGTACTGCAATTCTTCCACCCAGTTTTTCTGGCGTTTGGAAAATTTTTCTCCCGAAGCGGCCAATGCGGCCAGCGTTTGCTGCAGGTAATGGCCGGCGCGGTACTTCTCCTTCATTGCCGTTAATTTCCGCTGCAGTTTTTCAACCGTGTGGCGGCAGGTGAGCAGCCGGTCCTTTATTTCTTTTTGCTCCGCAGCGGTGGCTGCATACGAACGGTTTTTTTCTGCTGGTACTTTTTGCAGTGCCGCGTGCATTTTCGCCAGCACGAGCATGGGCTGGTGCGGCAACTGGCGCTGCCCCGACGCGGCTTTCGTGATGAGTGAACGGGAGGCGCCGATCAATACCGAGAGTTGCTGATGACTGAGACCGAGCCGGTCGCAAACGTTTTGGATTAGTTTCATGATTTGTTTTTTATTGAGCGCGGATGACACGGATTGAACGGATGGTCGCGGAAAGACGGATGTATTTTTATTAAATCCCGGCTTTGCTATTTTCCAACTCCCTCAAAGAAGGATTTACACGGACAAATTCAGCGCACGCAGAATAAAAAATCCGTGTTTATCCGTTCCATCCGTGTTCTATGTAGTCCCCAAGTTACGTTTTCTAAAGTAAAACGGGGACAATGATGTACCCAAAAGATTTGCAAAAATAAAATTTGGGGACTGTTTATTTTTAAAAAAGATGTACCCGGAATTGTTTTTTAAAATAAAAACGGGGACATGGCTGCGTACGGGAGAGCTTATGGCTAAAGCCCCTCCACGTGATTGGCTGCCATTTCCAGCGAATGAGCCAGCGCTGTTTTTGAATTCATCTTAGGCTCAAAGGGCATTATGATTGAAATGCAGGGTCCGTAATACCGGTCGTCTTTTATTTTCGGTGTTCCCCGCAATTGAACAGTTTTCATGGCATCGTTTTCGACACTGAAACTACTTTTAGCAGCGGGTAAAAAAAATGACTGTCATCACGAAATC
>JGI24806J26614_1000800_pt1 | contig 10557 bp, 8 predicted proteins | sample Kansoi200umMDA_FD_26614 | JGI IMG/M metagenome (IMG submission 26614) | reverse complement strand
AAAAAAATGGAATAAAACCATTACCAAATTATCAAATCTGCTAATCTGCTAATCATCACATCACCTAATTATCTAATCCATCACACTCAGCTTAATCATATTCGCTGTTCCCTTGTCTTCAAGCGGAGTGCTTGCAACATTTATGGTGATGTCGTCCTTTTTCAGGAACCCGTTTCTCTTCAGAAAATTTTTAATGTCTTTTATAGTATCATCAGTACTGACATACCTGTCATAATAAAAACCTTCAACACCCCAGACAAGGCTGAGTGTATTGAGTAGAACTTTATTGTCAGTAAAAATATAAATATGAGCATGTGGTCGCTGGCTGGAAATTTTAAAAGCTGTGTAGCCGGAATGCGTCATAGCAATAATAGCTTTAGCGCCTGATTGTTCGGACATCATACATGCATTATAGCAAATGGAGTCGGAAATAAAAGAAGTGGAATGCTTCATGGGAAAAATATGCCTGTTGTAAATGTTCTCTTCTCCTTCACTCATGCTGATGATTTTGTGCATGGCTTCCACTACTTTGACGGGATAAGCTCCCACAGATGTTTCACCGCTTAACATCAATGCATCAGCGCCATCAAAAACGGAATTAGCCACATCATTTGTTTCAGCACGGGTAGGGCGGTAGTTAGTGATCATGGTTTCCATCATTTGTGTGGCAATGATTACAGGCTTTGAAGCGATACTGCATTTCTTCACCAGCATTTTTTGAATGAGCGGAACTTTTTCCATTGCAATCTCAACTCCCAGGTCACCGCGCGCTACCATGATGCCGTCAGTGGCTGCGATGATGCCATCAATTTCGCGCAATGCTTCGGGCTTCTCAATTTTTGCAATCACACGTGCCCGGCTTTCTTTTTCTTTAATAATATTTTTAAGCTCTTTTACATCTTCCGCTTTGCGCACAAAAGAAAGCCCGATCCATTCCACTTCATTCTTTAATGCAAACTCAAGATCGCTTTTATCTTTTTCACCAAGTGATGATAAAGAAATTTTTGTATAAGGAAGATTCAACCCTTTTTTAGAAGAAAGTGTTCCGCCATGAATAACTTTTGCGATGACTGAATCTTTCCTGTTTTTTTTTATAATAAGCAGTTCAATTTTTCCATCATCAATCAGCACCGTATCTCCCACCTGCACGTCATTATGGAATAAAGGATATTTGATATAAATTTTTTTATTATCGCTCAAACATTCTTTTATGGTCAGCTCCACTTTATCGTTTTCAACAAGGATGACCGAATTATTTATCACATCACCTATCCGCAACTTGGGTCCCTGCAAGTCNTACAAAAGCGCAACGTGAGTGTTTAATTTCTTATTCAGTTTTCTGACGTTATCAATAATTTCTTTATGCATTTTATGATCACCGTGCGATGCATTAACGCGGCAAACATTTACTCCTGACTTAATCATTCGTTCCATAACATCCCGTGAAATGGAAGCAGGACCAATGGTGGCTATTATTTTTGTTCTGTTCCTGTGCTTTTTCATTCAACCATTAAGAAATTTTCTGCTGATTTCAATTCATTCGGATCCATTTCATACACACCGCTGATGATTTCAATTTTTTTTATCCGGCCGATAAGTTCATCAACGCTTTTTTTGGCAGTGAGATTTCTTATCATCATAAAATAATCAATGGTCTTCATTTCAGGAATAAATGCCCCTGCGCTTCCTTTATTATTTATCACTCTGAATTGTTCATTATCAGGAGAGCAAAAATAAAAATTTGAAAAAATGCTTTTGTTTTTTTGTTTGCCCTGCAGCTCCAGGTCCTTTTCACGTTTCAGTTTTAATTTTAATTGCTGATTCAATTCAAAGCACAACCGGTAATCTTTATAGCTGCAGATGACAGCGAGCAATAAAAAATCATACTCATTCTTAATTGCAAGCTTTAAAACTTTTTTTGCCACTCAAAAATAATTTACCACAAAAATAGTGAGGATATGCACAGGATAAAAAAAAGCGGGCGGATGCCTCGGCTTCACATGATCGGATTATTTAAATCACGGTCGAACTTGATAATAAATGCCAGGCCAATATAAATTCCTCCTCCTGTGACTTTGTATTTTGTGACGGTCTCGGGGTACCCAATAAATTCAGAAAGATTATCAGGCGAACCGCCTAATGACTGACCATTGAGTGCAAAGTCAAAAGACATGCCTACATTGTATCCCCAATACCAGTTAATTCCTCCGCCTAAGCCATAATTTAACCCGTTTAAATTCCCTTTTGCATTATAAACCTTAAGAGTAGCGTTGCCCACGTAAAATCCGACAGAAGGTCCAACATGTAAATTATAAAGGTTTTTATTAATTAAATAATATTTTGCCTCCGCACCGAGTGAAAACCCGGCAGTGGTAATATCTGTTGCTGCCGGAGTAAAATACGGATCAGTATATGAATAAGATGTAGAATAGATAGCCAATTCTCTTCTTATAAAAACTCCTGCACTGACTTTCTCAGATATTCCGTACTGAGCTTTTATTCCCGCATTGATTTTTACCCCAACACCGCTTCCTTTCACTTCGGCTGAATTGTCAAAAGTAGATTTGATTGCTGCACCTCCCAGGGTCAACCATGTGCCGGCTCCTAATTGAATAGTCGCATTTTCGTTTGATTGGCAAAATGTCATAGAAGAAATAAGCGTCATTATCATCACACCTGGTAGCTTCTTCACCATGTTTTTTGATTAAAGCGGAAAATATGTTTGTTGTTTAAAATTCAGTGGGCAAAAGTAAATAAACTCAAACTTTAATTTTTTTCAATTCATAAAAGTAATTACAGCAAAAGAATGAAATATGCATAAAATAAAAAAGGGGATTCCATCGAATCCCCTTTTTTAGAAAATGTTTTAATTATTTTTCTCCGAATACGTAAGCTATACGTGCGCCAATCCAGCTATAAGTGAAGGATTTACTGTCGTAAATAGGATTAAAGTTTGCGTCATAGCCTGAAACATAATCAACACTTTGAGAAAATGCCTGGTACCTTAACCCAAAATCTAAATTGGCAAGATGATAACCAATTTCCGGAGCCCAGCCTAAACTGGTTGAAGACTCCGCACCTTCTCCTGAAGATTTTCCCATAACAACTCCAACGTTTGCCATTGCATAGAACCCTTCTTGCTGCTCCGAAAAATAATATTTGAAAAAAGCCTGAATGGGTATTGCACCAAAGCTGTTACCTTTTACTGTTGTATCAGGTATTCCAAATCCAAATGAAATGGTAATGTCTTTGGCACCAAAGGTCAGATAACCTGCACCCAAACCGAGTCCCATTTTATCACCGATAGGATGCTCGTAGCGTAATGTACCCCCGAACCCGATTCCATTTGCATCTCCAAAATCTCCCATTGGTAATCCTAATTCAGCACCAACAGAAAACCTTCCGTTTTGTGCCATTGTTGTTCCGGCAGTAAGCGCTATGCAAGCTGCTGTTGCCATAATAATTTTTGTGAAATTTTTTTTCATTTCTTTTTTTAATTTAGGTTTTAAATATTTTCGTTCTTGACAATTTTAGGGGGCAAAAGTAATTTAATTTTTATTATCAGCAAGTATTTTTTTAATTATCCTTGCAATGTTTTGAACAGCAGGTTGTTTGTAATTTGGTTTGTCCCGAAGGGACTCCTTCGGAGGGGCTTGAAGTCCGGGGTTAGTCATTAATCTTAAACTTTCCCGAAGGGATGCTCCGCAGGAGTCATAATGGACCTTCAGCACAAACTTCAAACATCAAACCATGAAAGAATACGAATACTTTATGAAAGTTGCTTTACAGGAAGCAAAGAAAGCATTTAACGCAGATGAAATTCCGATTGGCGCTGTGATTGTTTGCAACGATCAGGTTATTGCAAGGGCGCACAATATGACTGAGAAGCTGAATGATGTTACTGCCCACGCGGAAATGATCGCTTTTACTTCTGCAAGCAATTTTCTTAATTCAAAATATCTCAATGAATGCACGCTTTACGTTACCATCGAGCCCTGCCTGATGTGCGCTGGTGCAGGGTATTGGACGCAGCTTTCAAAAATTGTTTTCGGAGCTTTTGATGAAAAACGCGGATACTCGAAGTGTAAAGGGCAGATACTTCATCCGAAAACAAAAATTGTTTCAGGAATAATGGAAAAGGAATGTGCAGAACTGATTAAAACATATTTTGAAGGAAAGAGAAAATTATAGCGGATTCCTTCAGTCGGACTTTTTGATTAGAACTCTTAAAACAAAACAGGCTTCACCGGAACGGTGAAGCCTGTTTTAGTTTATTTGATCGCTCCATCTACGGATGGACATCGGTGAGGTTTCTCAGGTAAAATTCGGGTGCGTCATAATAAGAAAGAACTCCTGTAATATACCCGACAGTTCCTGCGGGATAACTTTCGTAGGAGAAGTCAGAATAGGAGCTGGTGCGAATTTTCATAGAAGCGGTAAGGTCAGAAATTATAGTAGCATCAACATAAGAAGTTCCGATCCCGGAAAAAACAACATTATCTATCCTGATCAGCTTTGACTCATACGCATCCGGGTTGGCATTAATCTGCGCAATCGTTGCTATTAAGGGCACTTCAACACATGATCCTTTTATCTTGCAATTAAGTGTTGACGGAACTAAAATTTCAAGCAGGCCATGATACACGGAAAATGGCTGATTTGAAACATACACTTCCACTAATGATCCAAGCGGAATGCTGTGGTCACCCGGGTAACGAACTACAATTGCACCGGTCGAATCCTGGATAAACATATTTCTATTATCAAAATTGTCGCTTGCAATATCAGAAATAACAATTCCTTTAATAAAACGATTGGTCGGACACGTACTGTTGCCGAATGTGTTCCAGAGGCGAATGCTGTCAATAGGCATATATCCGGCAGTATCGTTATATAAACAAGTGTTAGTGATTTCACCGCAGCGTGGAGAAACCATGGAAACATCATTAAGGTCGCGGACTTTTAGTTGCAGTGAGCCGGAATAAATCTGTATTACCCCGGTAATAGTTCCATGTTTTGAAGGCACTACTTGTCCGGCAAAATCAGAATAGCCGCTTGTCCGGATTTCGAGTGCATTATGAGCACAGTCTTCTATGTTGGTGCTTAGGTCATTCAATCCTGCGGCATCAGCCCATGTACGTGTAAGGTCGCCCTGTATAAATTGAGCATCCGTAATGGTAACGAGTGTATTTTGGGGATAGGTAAGAGTAGCTGTAACCAGCGAGTTTAAGGTAAGGGTATCCGGAACTACAGTGTGGTAATAGGTGCCTTTCAAAACATATTTTGAAACAAGGGATGATGGAATCCTTGCAAGTGAAGGATAGCCTAATGAATTGTCAATAGAAGATCCTAACTGGATCAATCCGTTATACGCGTTCATATAAAGTCCCTGGCACTTTATGAATACTCTTCTGCCAATCGGGAAGTCAGTATAGTAATTACTTATATCCATCAGTACTGAAATGCCGCCTGTTGAATCCTGTATCACCATTTCCTTGTAAAAGTTTCCTGATTTATCATCGGCAATTACAACTCCTTTAATGTAATAATCTTTGGTTACCGGAGTAAATGAATTTGCTATATACCCTGCTTTAAGCGCGGCAATCGTTATATATGTGCCGTCAACATGAGGGTCGGTTCCGCCTGTGGGCGGCTGATCAAATTCCTGTTTTACGCAGGAATTAATTCCGAATACCATTACCATTGCAGCAATGCCGCCAATCAGTTTTTTTGAGAAGATGTTCATGAATAGAATATTTTTATTTTATATGGATTACTTTTTCTTTAATTGAATCTGAAAACAAGGTTTATATAATAGGTTGTTCCGAAACCATAAGAGTATTTTGCAGGGTATTTACCGGGATTTGATTCCAGCCCGTTAGCATCAACACGAAGATTTTCGAATCCGGCAATGATAAGATTTTTATTGTTTAACACATTGTCAATTCCTGCGTTCAGAACAATAAATGTATTGTGCTTTAAACTTGTTATATAGTTATTCAGCTTCCATGATTTGCCCCCGCGAATATCAAGCGTGAACTGACCTTTTGCTTTTTCCTGGTCAACCAGGTCATGCCATAGCTGTGAATCGGGATCAATCAGGTCAAGTGCGGTTTCTGTTCGTGCCACCGGGTTTGCTTCAATCCAGATATCATCAAAATAATTAAGGCTTACACGTATGTTCCAGAATTGTTTTGCCCGGTAATTCAGACCTAATGTATATGCTTTTTCAGGAGATAATCCCACATGAAAGCCCTCCATGTAAGAAACCACATCTTTTGTTAAAATAGTATCAAGATTATCCTGGGTTATAGTAGCTTTCGGACGTGATGTATATATATATTGCCCTAATGCAGCAACTGCCGATGCAGAAAATCCATGAGTCAGGTCTGCTTCTGCTGCAAGCTCAACTCCACCGCTGCGTTTATCAATTCCTGTTACTGTATAATTTACAAATGTGTGCAGCTCATCATAGTAAAAGTGATAGGTGCGTATGCCATCGCTGAATCGTGTAAAATACGCTGTTGCGCGCGCTTTGTATCTGGGAGATTTCAATAAATAACCTCCTTCAACTGAAATAATTTTTTCAGTGGTTAAGTTTTCCGCAACATCCGCCCGGACAGTCGGAGCAATAAATGCATCATCAAAATCAGGGGCATTGGCAAAATATCCAGCGTTTATAAAAATGAAATTCCTTCCGTCATACTTATAGGTCAGGCCGCCTTTTTCGCCAAGGTTTACAAATGTATGCCGGGGCGATTTCCCGAATGAATTATCACTGAATATGCCATTTAAAAACTTTCCGTCACGCTGGTATTGTGTAGTGGAAACCGAGCTTGCGAAAAAGTAATCGAGCTTGCTTGTCTTAAACTGTACCTGACCCCAGCCGCCAAAGTTTCTGACATTCGAAAAATAATCATAGTTGTATTTCTCACCGACCTTGACAAGGGTATTCGGGTTGTTCAAATTATTTTGTATTGCTGTGGGGCTTGTTTGCTCTGCATATTGATTTAAGTCAACCCAAAAATCAGCGCCAAGCAAATCTTTAATTTCTTTGTAAAATTCCGTTTGCTGGTTTTGTGCGGTAATGCCAAGTGTAACAGAAGTATTATCGCTGAGTGAATTATTATACACAGCATTCAGGTTTGCTTTTTTAATATCCGAAACCCTATTGTATAAATTATAATTAGCCCTGAAACCAACAATGGAATTATTATTTTGCTGGTTGATGTCACTTAATGTAAAAATGCTGTCCCTGTTTGCTTCATAAAATGACTGCCAGTCAACCTGCAGAAGATCTTTATTGTTCGCCAGGTATTGGGTTACAATTGCCTGCTGGGCGGGATCCGGATTAAAGGAAGGAAGGTTGCGGTAATAATCAGGACGCGGATCTTTTGCATTGTACCAGTCAATTCCTGAATTTTTAGATTTGCCGAAAAGGTAAGACGCGGCAGTTGTCAATGTGGATTTCTCATCTATTTTCCAATCGTGAGTAAGGATAATAAGCGGCTGTTTGGTGTCGCTCACCTTTATGTTTCTTACTTTGCCATTTTGATATCCCCAGTTAGGATTGTAATAATGCGTTCCTGCAATGTCATAAAATTCCTGGTAGGCAGTGGAAGCACGACCGATTTTTGCCGGGCTTGCGAATACGGCAAGATTAACTGAATGGTCCAGGTTGATTATTTTTTCAAGCGTTCCGAAAACAGACCAGCTATCGTAAAATGTTCCTTTGATGTATCCTTCAGTTGCCCATCTGCGGGTTCCGCTGACTGCATACGACCAGCCTCCGGCAGTAACTCCTGAAGCATACGTTAACATGACACGGTTATCAAAGCTGCGGTTGCCTATTGCATAAGATACCTGTAACTGCTTGCGCTGTTTGGAAGCACGGGAGTCAATCATTGTAGCGCCACCCACGCCTCCGAAAGAAAATTCATTGGGTGCAAGTCCGTAAGAACCTTCCTGGTTGCGGGTAACATCATTCAGTCCGTTCCAGGCAAAATATTCACTGCGGTCATCATTCAGGTCATTCATCAATGCGCCATTCATCATGGTAACTTCGTTTCCGAATTCGTAGTTTCTTGCTTTGAAACGCGCTTTGGAGAACGTGTAGGAAACTGCTGTAGTGAATGGATCGCGCGAAGCATTGAGCACACTGCTTACATTTTCAGCAGATGATTCCTGCAGGTCGGCATCAGCAAGAGAAATGACAGGAATGTTATCATCCGTTGATTCATTGCTCCCATGCTGGATGGCTATGTTGCCAAGATCGAGTTTTGCCTGGTCAGCTTTTACCGGGAGGCTGAACCCGCTATAGTTTTCCGCTGAAATATCCAGGTTATAATCTCCGTAAGGGATGTTTGAAAACATAAACACGCCTGACTTATCCGTTTTAACGGAATCATTTGTTTCCGCGATTTTAACCACAGCATTTTCAACAGGAATGTTATAAGGATCGGCAATAATTCCTTTTATTTCCGATGTCTGTGAACGGGATAAGAACGGGATGACGAGGAAAGAAAAAATAATTAGTAAGTATTTGTACATTTAAAATTTTAGTTTGTGCCGAGGGCAACCCTTCGGGAAAGTTTAAAGTTTTGAGTTTGAAGCCGTTTTGTCAGTCAGATGATAACCAACAATGAAATAATAAGTAACAGTTGAGGCAAATTTTGTGATTGGAGTTTAAATGATTTTTTCGAAAAGCGGTTGCAAAGCTAATAAAAAGGTTTAAAGTTCAAAGTACAACGTTTAAAGTTAACGTTAAAATGACATTTTACCTTTATTATTTCACAAACTTCCTGTCTCATAGGGCAATGTCATTGAGTTAAGGAAGCCCATAGACTGAATGAATCATGTCTTGTAGGGACTGCCGCTTGGTAAAGTCATTCGCCACTCCCGATATTTGTTCCGTAGGAACAACACAATATAAAATGCATATTGAATGAATGGGGTAGTTCCTACGGAACAAAAAAATTGTTCTGGTATTTATTTTTACCAAGCGGCAGTCCCTACGGGACAATGGAAAGTCCTTTCCTTAACTTAATGACATTTGCCCATAGGGATTTAAGACGTGCTGCTTTTTCAAAGTCCCGCCAGAGACAAAACATAACTCTTTTCTACACTCTTGTTATGCCAGACTTGTCAGGCAGGAGATTATTTCACTTCTTTGAGTAAAACAACGTAAGTTGGAAAGTGGTCGCTATAACCTCCAATGTATTTGCTTCCGTCATAAGTGCGTTTCGGATAGCCTTTGTATTTGCCTGAACCTTCCTCCATCCACGACTTGTGAAAGATATCAGCTTCCTTGAAAAAAAATCCGCTTTGCTTTTTATTGAGCCATGCTGACGACAACATGATCTGATCGAATAAGTTCCACGCATCATTGTAAGCAAGTGTCCCGATTCCCTTTGTATAATAATCTGTCCAGGGATTATAGAGTTCGCCCCTTTTTACCTTTGCTTTATCTCCTTTGGCATTCAGCACAACCGTCACGCTCGCATCAACGGGATCATCATTCAAATCACCCATTACGATAATCTTTGCATCCGGATTTATATTGGTAATAGAATCAATTTTATGCTTGCACACACCTGCTGCTTTTGCACGTCCCGGGGCAGATGCTGCTGCGCTGCCCCTGCGGGAGGGCCAGTGGTTTACAAAAACGTAAAGCGGCTCACCGTCATAAATTCCNTATACAAACAGTACATCACGAGTGAAATAAGGAGTTTGATTATCGTCACCTGTTAATTCAACAAATAACGGCTCGCTGGATTTGACGGTAAAATATTTCGGATTGTAAAGCAGCCCGACATCAATACCTCTCAAGTCAGGCGAATCGTAATGAACGATTTGATAGTTTCTTTTTTTTAATTTCGGACTGTTGATAAGATCTTTCAGCACGCTTTCATTTTCAACTTCAGCGCATCCCATTAATGAAAGTCCGTCAACCGTTACATCTGTTCCGATTTGTGAAATCACATTGGATAACTTTTCAAGCTTATCAACATACACTTCTGCTGTGTAGTGATTGGAGCCAGCCGGTAAAAACTCTTCATCATTATTGAGTCCGTTAATTGTGTCAAATAGATTTTCAAGATTGTAAAATCCGATAATGCCGATCTTATAATTTTTATCCTGTGAAAAAGCACTCGCGCACTTCAAGAGCAGTAAAAGAAATATAATCCCTGTGTTCAAACTTCTTCATCGTTTCTTAAAGTTTATGATGATGCCGGAAAGCTGGTCATGGAAAAGCATTTTGAAAAAGAAATGGACCATTTGCAAGTTAATTTGAGAGGATTGGGAAAGGGAATATATATTGCAAAACTTTCAGATGATGATAAGCAAACAACTTTAAAGTTCATGATCGGCTCCCGTTAAAAACGGTTCGTATTATTTTATAGTCCGTCCAATCGCTCTTTTCGTAGCTTTGCCGTTTTAAAAAATGTCTATGAAGAGTTTGAACACAGGGATTATATTTCTTTTACTGCTCTTGAAGTGCGCGAGTGCTTTTTCACAGGATAAAAATTATAAGATCGGCATTATCGGATTTTACAA
>JGI24806J26614_1000799_pt1 | contig 10559 bp, 5 predicted proteins | sample Kansoi200umMDA_FD_26614 | JGI IMG/M metagenome (IMG submission 26614) | reverse complement strand
GACGCTGAAAAACGATCCGGGAAAAAAGTGATTGTTGCCTTTAATTATCGCCACAGCGTGCACGCAATGCAGCTAAAGGAAATATTGGCGGCTAACCGCGTCGGTAAGATAACGTCTGTTGATTTTCACTGGTACCTTAACATTTATCATGGTGCAGATTATTTCAGAAGATGGCATGGGCGCATCAATAAAAGCGGATCACTTTTAGTGCATAAAGCAACGCACCACTTTGACGTGCTAAACTGGTGGTTGAATTCCGAGCCGGTAGAAGTAACGGCTTATGGTTCGCTCGATCATTACGGGAGAAATAATGCTTTTCGCGGCCCGAAATGCCGTGGTTGCGACTATAAGGACAGCTGTAAGTTCTTCTGGGATATCACAAAGGATCAGAATCTTTTCAACCTGTATGTCCCGAATGAAAAATATGATGGTTACATAAGAGATGGTTGTGTTTGGAGCAATGAAATAGACATCTACGATAAGATGTCTGCGCAGATCATATATGCAAATGGCGTTACTGCTAATTACTCGTTGACGACTTATTCTCCTTACGAGGGCTGGAAAATCGCGTTTAATGGAATGAATGGTCGAATAGACACCTGGGAGGATATTCCCTTTATGCAAAAAACTCCGGATGACCAGGCGAAACGACATGCAATCGAAATGTCAAGTGCAGATGATGGAGTAAGCGGTGAGGTCAGGGAGATCATTGCAATGGACAATTTTGCAAAAAACTTTGAAGTATACACCACACCGAAAATACAGACCGGGCACGGGGGTGGGGACGTGCGGATGCTGCGCAGAATTTTTGTCGATACAAACGATAATCCACATCATATAATGGCGGGAACAAGAGAAGGAGCCATGTCAATTTTGATCGGGATCGCGGCAAGGAGAAGCATCCAGGAAAAAAGACCGATCAAGATTTCGGAATTGACGGACCTCGTGCCGATGGCTAACAGGTTTTGATTGAAAATGTGGCAGTGAAAAAACCATTGGTAACAGCTGGTTTTGACTGGAACAAACCGGGATGCATTTATAGAAGAAAAATATCCAGGCTATTACGGACAGGCCGGGACTGGTAATTCCGGATGAAAAATTACTCTCATTGGCGGAAAAGTTGTTACAATTTAGCACAGGTGTCTTGCTGACGACAATCATAAGATGCTTGTGCCAAAATATAAACTGATCACTAATATGGGATGAGTTCCTGATAACGCAGCAACATTTAATTATCAGGCAGTTTTTTCTTTAAACGATTTTGGTGTAACGCCAAATTTTGATTTAAATACCGTTGAAAAATAACCCTGCGAGGAAAATCCAACCTTGAATGCAACATCAGAAATAGAGTAATCTTCATGCGACAGGAGGAATTTTGCTTTTTGTAAACGAACCGTCAATATGTAATCATTGACATTGTAGCCTATCAGCGCTTTTACCTTCCTGTATAATTGTACTCTTGAAATGCCGATTTTCCGGCAAATGTCATCTACTGAAAATTCTTCATTTGATAAATTATCTTCTACAATAGCCGTGAACTGGCTAATAAATTTCCGGTCAATTTTACTGGAAGAATTGGATCTTGATTCTGTCGGTAATTCGCTGGTATAATGTTCTCTTAAAACAGCCCTGTTTTTTAGAAGATTTTTTATCGCTTCTTCTAGGTACTCCAGGTTAAAAGGTTTAACAATAAATGCATCAGCCTGCGATCTTATTCCCTCTATTTGTTCCTGTATGCTTCCTTTGGCAGTTAATAAAATGACGGGAATGTGCGAAGTACGAATATCCTGTTTAAGCGTTTCAGTTATTTGCAATCCGCTTCGGCCGGGTAATACAATGTCAGAAATGATGAGGTCAGGAACAACATCAAAAGCCAGGGTAATGCCTTTTTCGCCATTTTCGGCTTCATGTATCTCATAGTTATCACCCAACCGTCTTTTAAGAAAAAGCCGCAGGTCATCATTATCTTCAATCAGTAAAATAGACAATTCCTTTTGAGTAATGGCCGCTGTTTCTTTTTGTAATATAATCGGTTCCATATCCGTAGTGTAGATTTTGACATCTTCATACGTATTGATCAGCGAAGGTTTTTCGGAAAGTATTTCATCTGCATGCAGATGTGATTTACTGATTGGCAATTTGACCTCAAAACTTGTTCCTTTACCTTTTTCACTTTTAACGGTAATAATGCCATGGTGCAGGTTAATCAATTCTTTTGAAAGGGATAATCCCAGTCCTGTTCCCTTGAATGTGCTGCTATGCCCCTGGTAAAACAGCTCAAAAGCATGTTCTGCATCTTCCGGCGACATGCCTATTCCCGTATCTTCTACTTTGATCACGACCATATTACCCTCTGCATTTTTATCAATGCTGACGCTGATGGTCCCGTTTTCGGCGGTGAACTTGAATGCATTGGAAAGAAGATTGAACAACACTTTATCCAACATGGTAACGTCAAACCATAGGTTTAGATCGTGTACCCTACTGACAACATTATAGGAGATTGACTTTTTACGGGCTATATCACGGAAGGCATTAGTAATTTCGGTTACAAAAGCTGAAATATTGTTTTCAGAAGCGTATAGCTTCATTTTGCTCTCTTCAATTTTTCTGAAATCCATTAATTGGTTGATCAGACGCAGGAGCCGCATGGAATTTCTTTGGATGAAATCTAGATTGTTCTTTAGGGTGAAATGCAGTTTGGGAGAAGATAAGGAATCTTCCAAGGGGCCCATGATCAAAGTAAGTGGTGTTCTTAATTCATGAGAAATATTGGTGAAAAAATTGAATTTGGCATCTGTTGCTTCTTTTACTTTTGCAGCTAATTCGATCAACTGATTACGCTGGTTGCCAATTTCTTCTTTTTGTAATGCCAGTTTTTTATTGATCTTTTTGTTTTCCTGTAAATAATAAAATAGTATGCCGCCAAAAATCAATGCGAGGGCTAATGTTACAGAAATGCCAAGAATGATATTCGTCTGGTTCTCTGTAATGGCAATCTGTTCATCAATTTTTTTTTGCCGCTCGTCAATATCTTCTTGCTGAGCCAATAACTTGTCAGTTTGGAGCCTCATGATCCTCACATTCGTCGAATCAATGATGGTGGTTGACAGCTCGGTTTCTTTTTGGTAAGGTTTATTTTCAAGGATATCGACTGCTGTTTGAATAGCTTCTTTTCCACCGGTTGGATAGAGTATAGTTGCTTTCAGGATGCCTTTTTCTACCAAGTCAATGCCCCCATTTTCCCCGGGAAGCCCATCTACGCCGACGATCTTGATTTTTTGAGCGAGCCCCAATTTCTTACATATATTATAGGCAGCAAAACCTAACCGGTCATTTTGAGCAAAAATCAAATCAATGTCTTTGAGTGGCGTTAAAACAGTGGCGAATTGTTTCTCCCATTCTTTGGGGTATTTATCCCAATCACTATTAAACCTGGACACATATTTAATTCCAGGATATTTTTTGATAAAATCTGTAAACCCGTTATGGCGTCCAATATCAGCAGAGGATCCCACATCCGGACCAGCTATTTCCAATACATTTCCCTTTCCTTTCAAAAGCGCATTCGTGTAAGCCCCCGCATCTAAACCGATCTTGTAATTGCTGGCGCCAATAAAGGCTGTATAATTCTTAGACAGAGTGCTTCGGTCAACCAAAATAACAGGGATGCCTTTCGAGTAGGCTTTATCAATGATGGGTGCAATAGGCTCAGCCTCAGCGGGAGAAGCAATGAGCAAATCAACTTTCTGAGTTAAGAGGTCCTGTATTTGCTCTATCTGCCTTTGAGAACTCAGGTTAGCATCTTTAACAACGAACTCTATTTCAGGATGAAAAGATAATTCCCTTTTCATTTCTTTCTGCATGGTTATTCTCCAGTTATCACCAAAAGTGCATTGGGAAAAACCTATCCTGTATTTTTTTTCTGGCTTCCGGGTAGAGCAGGAAATAAGCATTACCAAAAAAAAGGTTGTCAGGAGAAACGCGTGTCCCTTTCTAATGCCAAACTTTTTTTGATGGCGACAGTAAGCAAACAACCCTGCAAGCATGCCTGCAAGGTGAGTTTTTTTTTAGATTCCCAATTACAATAATGTACCATTTATTCTAATCCTGTAGCATTTTATGTATTGGCTGAATTTTGAACTGACCGCTTGAAACCATTTTGTAAAAAGTAGATACAATTTTAGAAATACTGGAAACCGGCAGCCGTTCGCATTATTCAGCAACTAATTGATATTTAAGTAGCTGAAATTAAATTAATCAAGTTAACAATTTTGGATGATGTTGATACAATAGCAGAAAGCTATCGGTCGGTTCACCTGCTACTTTTACAGGAGAAGGTTTGCTATATGAGAGAAAAAAATGTATTTCTTTGGTCAATCGTTATCGCCTTAGGCGGATTTCTTTTCGGGTTTGATACGGCAGTTATTTCCGGCGCCGAACAAGCTATCCAAAAATATTGGAACCTTAATATGGTTCAGCACGGCCTTACGGTCTCGATCGCTTTAATAGGTACTATCATCGGCGCTATATTCGGTTCAATACCTTCAGACAGGCTCGGCAGGAAAAAGACACTTTATATTATTGCCACCTTATATCTCATTTCATCGCTTGGAACGTCACTTGCTACAAACTGGTACGGCTTTTTAGCTTTCCGCTTATTAGGAGGTTTGGGAGTAGGTGCATCGTCTGTAACAGCGCCTATTTATATTTCAGAAATATCGCCGGCCGAAAGAAGAGGAAAATTAGTTGGTCTTTTTCAATTCAATGTTGTTTTTGGAATCGTCATTTCTTATCTCTCCAATTACCTGATCGGGCTGACAGGAGAACATTCCTGGCGAATGATGTTGGGGATACAGGCAATACCCTCTGCCATTTTCTTTTTGCTTTTACGATTTATACCCGAAAGTCCCCGCTGGCTAATAATGAAAAAAGGAAAGATAGAAGAAGCTCGCGAAATTTTTAAAATAATAAATCCGGAAACTGCGGATAAAATAATAGCAGAAGTATCAGAAACCGATAAGGAAGAAAAAGAAGTTCTGCAAAAAGACCCTTTGTTTTCCAAAAGATACAAGACGCCTGTTATGCTGGCAATACTGTTTGCTGTGTTTAACCAAGTATCGGGTATTAATGCTATTATCTATTATTCTCCCCGCATATTTGAAATGACAGGCCTTGGCAGCAGTTCATCTTTATTGTCTACGGTGGGGTTAGGGATTATCAATTTCACTTTTACATTGCTGGCTATGAATTTTATTGACCGCATCGGCAGAAAAACCCTGATGCTAATCGGTTCTGTCGGATTGATTTTCACACTAGGTATGGTTTCTTATTCCTTTTATGCAGCCAGTTTTAACGGATGGTCTGTTCCCTTATTCCTTTTTATATATATCGCATTTTTTGCTTTCTCGCAAGGCGCTGTGATCTGGGTTTTTATTTCAGAGATATTTCCCAACCAGGTAAGAGCAAAAGGTCAAACACTGGGAAGTACCACCCATTGGATCATGGCTGCAGCTATTGCCTTTTCATTCCCTTACCTCGCTGAAAAAGCAGGCGGTGGCAATACCTTTCTTTTCTTCTGTATTATGATGTGCATACAATTAATTTTTGTCTGGAAGATAATGCCCGAAACAAAAGGTAAATCGCTTGAGCAAATAGAACACACGCTGGTTTTGCATTAATCAATTTTTTAGTGACGCGAATGAATAATACTTCAAAAAAATACCCGGTTGTTTGTTTTGGTGAAATCCTTTGGGATATTTTACCAACAGCAGCTTTGCCAGGAGGTGCTCCAATGAATGTGGCTTATCATTTAAAAAAGTTGGGCATCGAATCGGCGATGATCACAAGAATTGGATTAGACGATTGGGGTAAGAAGCTTATCCGTTTAATGGAGCAAAACAATATAAGTTCTGATTTCTTTCAATTAGATGAGACGTTAGAAACTGGGAGGGTAAATGCCACGATAAACCAAAATAAAGAAGTGACCTATGATATAGTAAAACCTGTATCCTGGGATAATATTCGGTGGGAGCATAAGTTTGAAGCATTGGTATCTGGTGCAGATTATTTTGTGTTTGGAAGCTTAGCCACCCGCAGCGAAATTACCCGCAATACGTTATTTAAGTTACTTGAGATTGCCAGGTTCAAAGTTTTGGATATTAACCTGAGAGCACCCCACTACCACCGGCAGATCATTGAGCAATTGCTTTATAAGATCAATCTGTTAAAGCTAAACCAGGCAGAGTTGGAATTAATAACAGGATGGTTTACAAAGTATCAATCAGATATTGACCGCATAAAAGCACTGCAGGACAAATTCAACATTCCGGGCATTGTTGTTACGAAAGGAGAGAATGGTGCAGTATTTAATTGCAATGGCATAATATACACTCATCCCGGATATCGGATTATCGTAGCTGATACGATAGGAAGCGGGGACTCTTTTTTAGCGGCTTTGCTTGCAAAACTATCTGGAAATTATGCTCCAAGGGAAGCCTTAAGTTTTGCCAGTGCTTTAGGGGCTTTGGTAGCAAGTTATAGCGGAGGCTGCCCTGATTATAATACAGACGAGATCAACGAACTCATGAAGACTGAAACAGTTAACAATTAATCTCTTGCTAATGATTATAAAAATGACCATGCTAATTATTCAATTTTAAAAACTGCATTTATGAAAAAATTGTTTTTCTCATTGCCTTTTTTATTGCTGGCTATTTTTTCGTTTGCCCAGCAAAAAACAATTACGGGCACCGTTAGCGGTAAAACGGATAAAGCACCACTTGCAGGTGTTTCTGTCCGAACAAAAAATAAAACGGTTCTTACAGATAATGCGGGGAAATTTTCTATTGAAGGATCTGCAGGCGATGATCTGACATTCTCTTATGTAGGAAGGCTACCTGTTACTGTTAAAATTACAGGTGACAACTTGGATTTAACTGTTGAAATGGAGGAAGGAGTAAAAGAAGAGGATGTGGTAGTTGTTACCGGCTATACAACGCAGCGGAAAGTTGATCTAATAGGGGCTGTTGCGGTAGTAGATTTAAAACCTGTAAAGAACAATTCTACCGGTAATCCCATGCAGGCCCTGCAGGGCCGGGTGGCTGGCCTTTATATTGAAAAAACTGGTAGTCCCAATGGAGAAAACAGCCGGATACTTATTCGAGGCTCGAATACTATTGGCAATACTGATCCCCTATATATTATTGATGGATCGCCAACCAAAAACCCCCAGATATTTCAAAGCCTTAATCCCGGTACCATCGAGTCCATTCAGATTCTTAAAGATGCTTCTGCTGCTTCTATTTATGGATCACGGGCCTCCAATGGTGTCATTATCGTTACAACGAAGAATGGAAGCGGTAAAGTGAATGTTCAGCTCAATTCCGGTTTAACCTGGCAAACCATGAAACCTCAAAAATTGGAGATGCTCGATGCAGAAGGAAGAGGCAGGGCGTTATGGGGTGGTGCGGTTAACGACAGAACTGATCCTAATACTGTTGCTCCTGCGATTTATACTTATGATTGGAACGGCGATTACAACAAGCCCGTTTTGAATAAGGTGAACATTCAGCCTTTTGTCGGAGGTGATCCAAATGTTCCCGTAGGAAATACCGATTGGCAGGATGCATCGTATGACGATGCTCTTGTTACAAATAATGATTTGAGTATATCTGGTGGAAACAAAAATAGCTCGTTACTGATGAATTTGGGCTATATCAATAATTCAGGTATTCTGAAATATACCGGTTACGAGCGGTTCAGCGGAAGGATAAATGCGGCCACCCAGCTTTTCGATGGAAAATTAAAATTCGGTATGAACTCCGAGTTTGCCACTTCCAATCAAACCCTTGCTACTACAGATCTTGGCGGGGCGCCTACCCCGGGATTGGCAATCAACCTGGCGCCAACCATCCCGGTTTATACCAAGGACGGACAATTTGCAGGCCCCATTGGCGGAGGTTATTCCGATCGTAACAATCCTGTGGATATGCAATGGCTCAACAGGTGGGACAATACCAACAGGACTTTTGCATTTGGTAATATATATGCTGAACTGGAGATAATAAAAGATCTGGATTTCAGAACAAACCTGGGCATTGATTATTCAACCGCCCTTTTCAAAGATATCCAGTTGGCATTCCAGGAAGGTTTTTTGGGCCGGCAGGTAAACAGTTTATCCGAGAATACCAATCGCTTCCTAAACCTTACCTGGTCCAATACCCTCAACTACCAGCGGGAATTTGGAAATCACCGGATCAGTTTGCTGGCCGGTATAGAGGCAATCAAACAGGATTTTAAAGAGGTCGGCGCTTTCCGGGAAAGCTTTGCACTCCAGACGGAAGACTATTTTACCATTGACGCCGGGACTGGCAGAAGTACCAATTCCGGCAGAGGCACCGGGAGCCGACTATTATCCCAGTTCGGTAAAATAGGTTATACCTATTCTAACAAATATCTGGCCTCTGTAACGTTGCGCCGCGACGGTTCATCCCGGTTTGGAGAAAACACACAGTATGGCTTTTTCCCTGCAGCAAATATAGGTTGGAGAATAAACAACGAAGAGTTTATGAAAAGTGTAGATTATCTCTCCAATCTGAAATTAAGAGCCGGATATGGGAAAGTAGGTAACCAGGACATTGGCGATTTTACAAAGTCCAGTTTGTATCAAACTAATTATGGAACTAATTTCAATGGAGGTGTTGGTTTCCCGGGAATATGGNTTAACTCAGGAACGGCTTATGATCTTAACGGAGTTAACCAGGGTACACTGCCATCAGGTTATGTTTCTGTTCAGGCCGGAAATCCGGATTTGAAATGGGAATCAACCGAAGAAATAAATATCGGAGTCGATTTCGGCTTCCTGAAGGAAAAGATTTTTGGGTCATTTGACTATTTTTTCAGAACAACTTCTGACATATTGATTCGGCCACCCGTTGCCTCAGCTGTTGGCGAGGGAAGACTTAAATGGATCAATGGAGCTACAAAAGAGAATAAAGGATATGAATTTGTATTAGGTTATCGTAATCAAACAAAAAGTGGGCTAACCTATAGTATAAATGGTAACCTGGCCAGTTTCCGTGATAAGATAACCGAACTTCCGGAAGAAGTACGCACAGCCTATCCCGGTAACGCACAAAAAAGCATTATCGGACATTCTGAACTTTCCATTTTTGGGTATAAAACAGACGGACTTTTCCAAAGTGATGCAGAAGTCGCTGCTCATGCCACACAGATTGGGGCTGGCCCGGGAAGGATACGATATGTTGACCTTAATAAAGACGGTGTAATAAATGCAGATGATCGTGATTGGCTGGGAACGTATTTGCCCAAGTTTGAGTACGGCTTAAGGATAGATCTCTCGTATAAAAACTTCGATCTGTCAATGTTTGGGTCCGGGGTTTCCGGCAGGCACAGTTTTGTTGATTATATTTTCCTGAATAACTTTCTTAATACCAGGGAAAACAGAGGCCCGGGAGTATTAAATGCCTGGACACCGCAAAATACGGGTTCAAAAACACCGGCATTGACACTGGTGGATGCTAATACTGAGACAAAGCCTTCGGATTATCTTTTTGTAAACACTTCCTACTTTAAGATGCGCAACATTCAGCTGGGGTATAATTTCCCACAGTCGTTGATAAGGTCACTGCATATGGGACAGCTGCGGTTATACGTGATGGGTGAAAATGTATTTTGGTTTAAGAATAAAGATTACGAGATATCCGACCCGGAACTACCCAACTTCAACTTTATACCAATACCCACTTCAGTCACTTTTGGTATAAATGTAACTTTCAATTGATCCAACATTAACAAACCTGCATTATTAGAAATAATGTCAAAAAAATAAAATCATGAAACGTATCATATTATTGGCGGCAGGAATTTTATTTCTGACACCTTCGTGTAAAAAGTATCTCGATGTAAATCCGCAGGGAACCCTCACAGAGGCGGATGTAACCTCTGCTGAAAGTGTGGATGGGCTGGTAACGGCAGCGTATGCAGCCATTGGAAATGACTTTTGGACAAACTCCATTACCAGTATGTGGGCGTATGGAAGCGTGCGGTCAGACGATGCTTACAAAGGCGGTGGAAGTGTTGATGATGTTGGAGAGGTGAATACTTATGAACAATATAATTTGCTGCAGGCTTCCACCGGTGGTCTGATCTGGAACACGTGGGAGAATGCCTATAAAGCTATTTCACGTGCAAATTTTGCATTACGAACATTGGAAAATATTGACGCCGCAGAGTTCTCGAAAAAAGATATTCGCATGGGCGAATTGCGTTTTCTGCGCGGGCACTTGTTTTTTGTACTTAAGGTATTATTTAAAAAAGTGCCTTATATAGATGAAACGCTTACCGATGAGGAAATCATAACAGTTTCAAATGATGTGTTGACCAATGATCAGTTGTGGGAAAAAATAGCCGAAGACTTCCAGTTTGCCGTAGATAAACTGGGATAATAGTCGGCTCCCGGTGCCTCTGCCGGAATTGGTACTTCTGCCAGTCCCGGCGTCAATGGTAAAATAGTCTTCCGTCTGGAGTGCAAAGCT
>JGI24806J26614_1000797_pt1 | contig 10567 bp, 9 predicted proteins | sample Kansoi200umMDA_FD_26614 | JGI IMG/M metagenome (IMG submission 26614) | reverse complement strand
GAACCGGAAAGCTAAAGGCTGATGATACTTCAGGCGGAACATTTACTTTAACGAACGTAGGCACTTTCGGCAGCCTGATGGGAACGCCAATCATTAATCAACCGCAGGTTGCGATACTTGCTGTTGGCGCAATAAAGAAACGTCCGGTTGTTGTAGAAACTCCGGCCGGCGATAGCATCGCGATCCGTCACATGATGTACTTAAGCATGAGTTATGATCATCGTATTGTTGATGGAAGTCTTGGTGCTACTTTTTTAACGTCAGTAGCAAAAGAGCTGGAGAATTTTAATGGTGACAGGGAATATTAAACCACGATTAAGAAAGGATTTTGAAGGATTCTGCGGAAATCGAAAGTTCATTTAGTTAGTTGGTGTCCCGTACGTTTTATTCTCAAACTTCATTCTATTTCCTTTCTTCGTTACGATATAAAGGTTATCATATTCCGTGTCAGGAAGGTCTCCTGAAATTTTTGTTTCTCCGCATAGCTTGTTTACGATATCATCAACTGTATTCGAATGTCCCACGATCAATGAATTTCCTTTCTTGATCCCTTTCAGCTTTTGGATAAGCTGATCGAGTGAATCCCTTGTATTGTAGAGTTCAATTTTTGTAGCTCCTCTCAATTCATCCAGTGGCTGAGCAGTAGAAATAGTTCGAATGGTATTTGTAGAAAAAATATAAGTAATGCCTTTATCCCTTAACACTTCTTTCAATTCGATAGCTCTAACCCTGCCGGCTGCGGAAAGTGGCGGGNCATTTGGTGTGTTCATAGTAGTACCGGCAACTGCCGTTTCTTTCTCTGCGTGGCGAACGATGTAATACTTAACTGATCCACAGGAAGAAAAAAAAATGAGGAGCAAATACAATATTATTCTTGGCATGATATTTCTTTTTAACAAACTTAAGGTAAACTTACTTTTAATTTTCAAAGTCTTTTATCTAATTTACAGTAACGAACCCAAAAGATAGTCTATGAAATCATTATCCGAGACCTGGTTTGCTGAAGGCTATATTGATTTTGAGTTAAAAAAATATACTCTTCTAGCCTACCTTAAAGAAGTAAATAAATATTTCAACGAAAGCAAACTCTACCCACAGCTTTCTGATATCATTTTTCATTTTAATAACCTTGTAGCTTTCAGAGAGAATAAAAAATTCCTGCAGGAACATTTTCCCAAAAAACTTACCGGCATCCAACTGGAAAAACTACAATTGCTTTATGAGCAAATGATACAGGACGATGAGCTGATGCAGGAATTAGAGGATATCATCAACTACTCTGCCAGCAAAATGAAAGGAACGATCAACAGTGGCGTGGAAATATATGAACTGGTGGAGGAAAAAATAATTATCAACCCGGTTGGCATTATCCCTCTTGATACACAGGAAGGGTATTTCTTCTTAAATACAACATCGCAGAAGCAAACCCTGGTTTATCATTATCGTCTTTCTTTCTTTGAAAAGCATGATGAAAAATACAGGAGCATGAAAACAGCTTATGTAAATAGCTGGGACAAAAATTTTATAAATACGTTTGAAAGTATCAAATCAGAATTGATAAAATACCGCAGCCAGCTTCCGAATCCCGCTGTATATGCCATACAAATTGAATTAGGCTTCCCTGTCGAAGAAACACTTCTTCCAGTTGCAAAAAGAAGTTTGGTGAAATATATCAGCACGAAAGCAGCATAGGGAATATGCTAATTTGCAAATGTGCTAATGAAAAACATTCATATTATTAAAATCTCATTGGCAAATTTGCAAATTGGCACATCAGCACATTAGTAATCTAGCCCCCAGTCCTTTCCTTTCTTCACAGCCGGTACACCTTCAGTGATCCATTTTGGCGGAACGTCATCTTTCAATAACCAATCAAAGAATTGTTGCTCTCTTACCTGGATATCTTTCCTGTTTCTTCTTTCAACAAGGTTATGCGCCTCGCCATTATAGGTAAGCATCCAAACTTTTTTATTTAATCGGCGCATGGCAGTGAACATTTCAATTCCCTGGTACCAGGGCACGGCACCATCTGCATCGTTTGCCATTATAACCAGTGGTGTCGTTACTTTGGGTAAATGAAACAATGGAGAATTCTCAATATATAAATTTGGTTTTTCCCAAAGTGTGGCGCCTATCCTGCTCTGTGTTTTTTCATATTGGAATTGTCGATTGACCCCACTCTCCCATCTAATACCACCATAAGCACTTGTCATATTTGCAACTGGTGCACCCGCCCATGCTGCTTTAAAAAGTTTTGTCATTGTGATCACCTGTGCCACTTGTATGCCACCCCAGCTTTGTCCCTGTAAACCCATTCTTGTACTGTCAATAAATCCTTTTTTCACCAATGCTCTTGCCCCACTTACAATATGATTGTAGGCATCTCTTGCCGGATGACCCGTGCCATAATGAATATCCGGCGCCAGTACCACATAACCACGGCTAACAAAAAATGAAATATTTAGCCGGCTTGGAGTTGGTGAAGGCGGTTGGTAATCATATAAACCATCACTTAATGTTTCATAGAAGTAACAAATGAGCGGATACTTTTTTTTCGGATCAAAATCTTCTGGCTTGTAAACAATGCCTTCTGTTTCTTTTCCATTATATGCTTTCCATTTGAATAATTCGGCTGTTCCCCAATTGTAGTTTTTTTGTTGAGGGTTGAGATCGGAAAGTTGTTGATCAACTAAGAATATTTCGTCACCCTGGGACACATGTAAATTAGGAGATACATTGTAGTTTTCTTTTGTAAAAATGGCAACATTCGCATTTTTTGCTTTCGTAGGAAAGCCAAATGAATACTTTTGTAAATAATCTCCTGATAATTTCATCCCCGGCTCAAAAACGGCGTATTGAGCTTTCTTATTTTCTTCATTGAATCTCCTTAAAATGAAAGATTCATTATACTTAAAAAACCTCTTTTCAGGATTGGTGGACACATACCTGTTTATGACCTTATTTTTCCGCCCCGATATTTGATTCAGATAATTAACAGGTGTAAGGGCAAGGAGCGGATCAACTTTCCATACATCATACTTATCATAAATATAAACAACAGAATCACCCTCATGCCATCCCATCACACCATACGGAGGTGGATAATCGGGACTGTCATACTCTTCATTCCACAATGGCACTTTTATCTTTGAAGTAATATTTCTTGTCTCCCTTCCCCGTCCGACCGGGTCGTCCGGGCGGGTATCATAAACAAAATAGTTTTTTGCTTTACGGTCATACCACATGATGTATTTGCCGGTCGGTGAAAGGTATTGAGGAGAAATAAAACCGTTCAGATCTTTTAGAACCAATTTTTTTGAACCATCTGCCACATTGATCGCATAAATATCCTTCAATGTATTTCCCTGCCACTGGCTTTCCACTCTTTTCCCAAAATCAGTTACGCCAACAAAAGTTTCACCATCCCCTTCATTGGTTTGATAAACAGTTGGTAATTCTTTAGAGCCAAGTTGCTTGATCGTATTTGCATTAATATCATAAACTGCCAGGAAGTTTTCCTGCAGGTCACGCTGCAAGCGATTCAACTGAACGGTTTGTAAATAATCATCTTTATAGTTCCAGATATCGAGTTTGGCATTTTCAAAATCAACCAATGTTGTATCTCTTGGCGCTTGTATCGGAGCCGTTCCAAAAAATAAACGTTTACCACTTTTACTGAAACTTGTTATCCCGAATTCACTCACCGTCATCCCTATCTTCATTCCCACTGAGTTTTTATCTGCGATCATTGAAGCCGTATCCATTCCCTCCTTATAATACCATAGTTTATAAAATTTCTGAAGATCTTTTGGCTTAGCATTTCGTTCAGCAACAAAAGCCAGTTGCGAACCATCCTCTGAGAAAGAATAATTTTTAAGATCATTTCCACCGGTACTTATCGTTTTCTTTTGCATATTTCCAAGATCTATCAATAAGACAGAAGCCTTGCTCAATGAATCTTTTGAATTCCTGGTTGTTTCAAGCAATAATTTTTTACCATACTTATCAAAATAATATTCGCTTACCAGCGGAAAAGTTTTTTCATCGCCGGTGACAAGATTTCGTAGTACAAGATCGGTTCCTTCAGGAGCAGCAGGCGTTGCGGGATCATCGCCTTCCGCATCTGATTCATCAGACATTAGACGTGACCCGATAGCTATCGGGTCGTGAGTACCGATTTCAACATTATCAGTTATCATCTCTCCATTATCATCTTCCTGGCCGTCTCCTATCTTTTTCTTTTTTCCCATTTTTGCCGGCGGCAGGTTGACTATTACCAGTAATGAATCAATTGTTCGTTTTAAGCTATCAATAGTTTTTTTGCTTCCATCAGGGCCCTGTTTTGGTTTTTCGGGTTCAGGCTTTTTTTCTAAATGATATGCTGCCCATCCAAAACCCTTTTCAGGTACTTTATAGGTTTTTACTTTAGCAACTTTATAAACACTATCCTTTCCCAGCTCAACAACTGCAAACGAATCCTTCGGCATATCATCCGGCTTCTTCTTTTTTATTCTTGCCTCACGAGTGTCTTTATAAGATGGTTTTATTTTAAAAATTGCAAAGCGGCTGTCTTCAGAGATCACAGCATTATAGCCTCTTGGTATGCTCTTTTTATATTTTCCGTCAGGCGACTGGATCACCAGTTCATTATCACCTTCCTGCACATTAATGGTATAAACAACCCATTTGCCATCATTGCTGATCATTCTTTCTCCGATACTTTGCCAGCTATCGTAGACTGTGTGATCAAGGGGCTTTTTCTGGGCAAATGAAAAGTGAAAAGTGAAAAGTGAGAAAAAGAAAACCAGGTAGTTTCTCATACAATAAAGATTTAAAAGTGCTAAAGGTAAGAGTAAACAGGAAAATTATCAGGGCTTTGTTCCCACAATCAAACCATATTGCCATAAACCTTTTTTCATTCCATCATATTGATGCTTGCAGGCGGCAATATTTTTCTTTTGTTTTTCAGTAGCACGATTGGAAAAGGTGACCGTTTTCCAAAGCAGATAAAGATTGGCAAGAAAATAAAATTTATATAACCGCTTTGATGAGTGAACAGTGAATTTTGAAATATCTGTGAAAGAGATGTTTTGAAATCCTGCCAACCCCATGAACTGTTGGAACCTTTCAGGCGATTCAAGGTAATTTACCTGCCAGCCATCGAGCCAGTTTCTTATAGAAGGATGATCATTATTTTTAAAGTCAGTTACAAATCCATCGGCAACAACTAACCTGCCACCGGGTCTTAATAACCGCAAGGCTTCTTTAATGAATTGTTCTTTATCATCTGCATAGCAAATGCTTTCACATCCCCAGACAATATCAAAACTTTCTTTTGGAAAATTGGTGGCACAATAGTTCATTACTTCAAAACCTACTTTGCTCTCAACACCTCTTTGTTTTGTAAGTTCTCTTGCTTTATTGACCTGTTTTTCACTTAAACTGACACCTGTAACATTACAACCAATTTTTTTGGCGAGAAAAATACTGCTGCCCCCTATCCCACATCCGGCATCCAGTACCACATCTGAAGATCTGACCTTAGCAACTTCAGCCATCACTTCATTCATCCGTAACAAGGATTGCGGAAAGCTTTTCACTTTGTCATCCCAATAACCGTAATGAATGGCAAGACTATTGTTAAGATCCCAACTGTCCTTGTAAGCATTCTCTGATTCTTCGTAATAATCAACAATATTCTTATGGTAATTCGTCAACTGCATTCTGCAAAACAATTTTTCTTTCTTTTATTAATAGCATAACTACATGAATGATCAAAGATGCTGCGATCAATGAAAGACCGGTAAAGAATGACCGGTCAAAATCTTTGCTTTCTCCAAATAGAATGATTGCGAGAAATATTCCATAGACAGGTTCCAAATTAAATGAAAGGTTTACTGTGAATGCAGTCAATCTTTTTAGTGCATAAGTAGAAAACTGGAAAGCCAGGACAGAACAAAACCAGGCAAGCACCAGCAGCCACATCCAGTCTTCCAAATTAGGGAATATTTTATCTGTTGGAAATTGATTCATATAAAATGGCATCAGCGCAGATAATGTGACCAGGCCACCACTGAGCTGGTATGTAAGCACTGTTTGTGGATTGATCCGTTGCAAAAATTCACGGATAAATATCATTACAAATGCCATAAGCACTGCACAGGTGATGCCCAGTATGATCCCTGTCTTATATTTTGGATTAAAATGAAAGATGAGATAAATACCGGCGATCACCATTAAACCAAGAAATACTTCTATCCATTTTATTTTTACCCGTAACAGTATCGGCTCGATCAATGCAGTAAAAAAACCCACTGCGGAAAAACAAACCAGCGCCACCGATACATTGGCATATTTAATAGAGCCATAAAAAGTCAACCAGTGAATAGCAGCCAGAAAACCAATACCGGTAAGTTTCACCATGTCTTTCACTGAGATGCGTTGTAGCTTCCCCATTAATGAAAACACGATCCACATAGTAATAGCCGTGATGAGCATCCGCCACCAAACCAATAAGCCTTCGTTCAGGTCAATAAGCCTGCCCAACGGGCCTGTAAAGCCAGCAAGGAAAACTGAGATATGTAAATAGAGAAAGGCTTTTTTCATTTGACATGCAAACTAAGGAAGTCGGAGGAAAAATTCTATTTTCGATTTTTACAAACGGACTTAGATTTTGTTGGGATATTATTTCGATTGCTTCCAATGCTAACATTGGTGGGGCTACTTCTGCACCAGTGTGCGGACAGTATTAGGCGTCCCGATCTGCAACTCTCCGGTTTACTGGCGGGCTCTGTAGGAAATGCTATTGGCACATATCTTGGGATAATTGTGGCAGAGTGGTTAAAATAGTCTTGCCGATAGTTACTTAGTACCAATATTTTCTGAAGCTTAAATTTGGCGAAACAGAACCTTCGAATTTTTGTTTTTACCTTCAAGTATCCTTAATGAATTACCGAATGAGAAAACAACAAGATCCATATTCCTTGGCAACTGTTCTGAAATGTTCCAATTGTAACAGATCCTATTCTATCGCAGATGCTATCAATATTTCTCCTTGTTGCAATCAACCATTGCTTGTTGTATACGATCTTCAAACAGCATTTTCAAAAGAAGAGCTTGTTGGAAGAGGAAATGATCTCTGGCGTTACTTTGAGATGCTGCCAGTAAAAGATCCAAAAAATATCATTTCACTTGGTGAAGGATTTACTCCTGTCCTTCCCTTAAAAAAACTTTCAGAAAAATATAGTTATTCATCTCTGCAGATGAAAGATGAATCACATAACCCGACAGGTTCATTTAAAGCAAGAGGGATCAGTGTTGCTGTCTCCAAAGCAAAAGAATTAGGCATTAAAAAAATTATTATACCTACCGCAGGTAATGCAGGCGGTGCGTTAGCAGCTTATTGTGCCAAAGCGGATATGGAATGCATTGTTATCATGCCGTCACATACACCGGATATTTTTAAAAATGAATGTGAATTGTATGGAGCAAAACTGATCACGGTAAAAGGTTTGATCAACGATTGTGCAAAAAAGGCAAGCGAGATCAATGAAAAGAATGAATATTTTAATTTCTCCACTTTAAGAGAGCCCTATCGTTTGGAAGGAAAAAAGATCATGGGTTATGAAATTGTGGAACAACTGAACTGGCAATTGCCGGATGTAATTGTTTATCCTGCAGGTGGAGGAACTGGACTCATCGGCATCTGGAAAGCATTTGAGGAGATGCTGAAATTGGGATGGATCAAGAATCCATTGCCAAAAATGATCGCAGTTCAGCCTGAAAATTGTGCGCCGATCAAAGCTGCATTGAATGATCCGGATAATTGGGAAAGGAATTTCGTACCCAGGCCGACTATGGCGCACGGGTTAGCCGTTCCATTTCCATTTGGTATGAGCCTGATAAAAAAAGCAATTACCGAATCAAACGGAGAAGTGATAACAGTAACTGAAAAAGAGATCAAGGATGGCATCGATGAAATTGCAAAGACAGAGGGGATATTTGTTTCGCCGGAAGGTAGCGCAGCATGGGCAGCTTTGGCTTATTTAAAACGAAAGGGAACAATAAAAGATAAAGACAATATTCTGCTTCTGAATACGGCAAGCGGTTATAAATACATAAATTAAAATATAAACTTCTGTCCGTGACATCCACTGAAATCTTCAAAGAATACTTTCGAAAAAAAATTATTATCTGGGGAGGCGTTGGTATAATTGCAACTCTGATCAGATATTTAAGTGGATATGAAACTTCATTTTTATTTGCCTTAATTGTTATCCTGTTTTTACTCTTGGTTGGATTCATAACGGGATATATTAGCTATCGCTTTTATGAAAAATCTGCTCCTGGAATTGTTGCAAAATTAATTAACCAAAACCCTTTATCGGAATTCCAGTCAATTGGATTTTCAAACGAAGATGACATTAAGCTTGCAGGATATATAAATGGTTATAAAATTTTTCTTGCGCCAATCGTAAATATAGACGATGTTAAAGCATTGACTGTTCTAATTCCATTGCAAATAGGAGATGGGTTAGATGACTATTTCACAAAATTCGATACCTTTTTCAAATTTCATTTTTCCGATAAAATAGTTTTTGCAGAAGCTATTTTAAAAGATTATAATACGGAGTATGATTTTACTAAGCTATTAAACTTACTTAATACAACGATTGCAAAACTGAAAGACAAACAAATTGAGCCTTTAAAAACTGTTGATGAATAGAATAACCGAACGATGAAAGGATTGCGACGCAACGAAAGTTCAATCGAAATTACTAAAGCTGGTATCAGAAAGAAAATCCTGTTGCCTTTCGACAACAGGATTTTTCATGACTATACACAAAACATGAGGAAAAACTATGTTCTTACTTTTTTCTTTTCTTTCATATCTTTTTCAGTGCCTTCACCGATCATGATCTTTCCAAAACTTGATTTGATATCGATCTTCACTGTGCCCGCGCCTGATTTACCTTCGAAACGCCTGCTGAGATCTGAACCATATTTAGAAGGTGTATCAGCCCGGCTAATCCCAATATCTGTTTTATCAACAAACGAACCATAGCTGGTATTGATAGTATAACTGGCTGCAAGTTTCGCAGGAGGCACAAGATGCACGGAGCTATAAGAGTCGTTTAATGTTAATGACGTAAGCCCATTATCTAAATTGACCTTGCTATACCCGCAGAAAGAGAATTTTAATTTGCAATTTCCCGTGAGGCTGCCAATAGTAACTTTTGAATATTTAAACTCCAGGTCAATATTACTAAGGCTTTTCAGGTCGGCTTTACCAAAAGCCACTTCAATTTTTTCAGGACGTGTAAGTTTTCCTGCAATTAGTTCACCATACTTAACCGTAAGAGAAACCGGCCCGGTATAATCGGGTATAGTAACGTCGCCAAAAGAGTTCTGAATTTTCAATGAATTGTTTGCCGGGATATGAATATCATAGTCAACTATAATAGTATTACTGCAATTGTCGCACCCTACATTTTTCTCGCCACCTTTATTGAGAACAGTTTTTAAATTGATGTTATTTCCGTCTTTGCTTTCTTCCACATCCATCCGTTCAAAACTTTTTTCAGTAAATTCTTTATCCGTAGAACTGGTCTCCAAATGAATGTCCACTTTAATTTCATTCTTATCCCATGTGGTGATCTTTATATTCCCAAATCGGTTGTCAATATTTAATGTATTGCCGGAAGCAGTATAGGTTTTTGATATATTTCTTTCTTTAAAATTCTCATATCTTTTCCTTTCCTTCTTTTTATCTCCCTCCTGTGCAAACAACTGCGCAGTCGCAAGCACCAATAGAATTGGTAAAATGTTTTTAAATGTTCTTTTCATTTGTTGAAGTTTTTGTTGTTTTAAATTCACGGATGATCATCAACTGCCGGCCCAGCAATTCCGATTGTAATTGCAGGTTTTGGATCATGGCTTTGAGTATTACATCCCCGTTCATACTTTGACTGGCTTGCTCCCTTAAAACACGATATGAACTATCGAGTGTATTCAGATCTTGCTGGAATTTGCGATAGAGTTCAGGATCGTTAGCGATAGCTACTCTTAATTCTTTCTGCCGAACTTCCACTGCCTGCTCAGCTTCTTTAAATTCTGCAGCATATTCGATCGCTATGCTATTGAAATTATCAAGACGTGATGAGCTCTCACCTGTTCCTGTTTTTACTGTTGAAGGTTTTTCCGAATCGCCGCGGGCCTGCTTTCTGATAAATAAAAAATAAACCGAGGTTAATACGATAAAGAAAATAGCAGCGGCAGCGCTCCATTTATAAATGTCTCTTATTGTAAAACGATTTGCTTCTTTTTTTTTAGGAAGAGACCGCTCAATATTCTTCCAAATATTGTCAGAAGGATCGGCATCATCAAAATCACCGCGATTTTTGCGGATGAATTTTTCAAGATCACTGCTCATATACTTCTCCTTTTTTTAGAAGTTTTAATAATTTTTGTTTGGCTCTTATGTATTGTGTTCTCACGGTTGATTGCGCCACTCCCAATATCTCAGAAATTTCCTCGTGATCATAGCCTTCAAATAAATACAGTGATA
>JGI24806J26614_1000796_pt1 | contig 10569 bp, 6 predicted proteins | sample Kansoi200umMDA_FD_26614 | JGI IMG/M metagenome (IMG submission 26614) | reverse complement strand
ATGGTGAGCCATCTTTAAAATTAAAGCTGGTTGGAGTAACAGGTACAAATGGCAAAACGACAATTGCTACTTTATTGTGGAAGCTATTTACTGCCCTGGGTTATAAATGTGGTTTGCTAAGTACGGTACAAAACCAGGTGGGAGATGAAGTGATAGCTGCTACACATACAACGCCTGATGCGATCAGCGTAAATGCAATGTTGCACCGGATGGTAGATGCAGGATGCCAGTATGTTTTTATGGAGTGCAGTAGTCACGCAATTCACCAGCATCGTATAACAGGATTACATTTTGCCGGCGCACTGTTTAGCAATATCACGCATGATCATTTGGACTATCATAAAACATTTGATGAATACATAAGAGTAAAAAAATCATGGTTTGATTCTCTTTCGCCGCTTGCTTTTGCAATAAGCAATGCAGATGATAAGCGTGGTACGGTAATGTTGCAGAATACAACGGCAAAGAAATATTATTATAGCCTGAAAACGATGGCTGATTTTAAAGGAAAGATCCTGGAAAATAGCCTGTCAGGTTTACACATGATGGTGAATGATATTGAGGTTTACTTTCGGATGATCGGTGAGTTTAACGCCTACAACTTGCTCGCTGTATTTGGTGCGGCTATTTGCCTGGGTGAGGATAAAGACAAAGTGCTGCAATTATTGAGCATCCTTGATGGCGCAGAAGGAAGGTTCGATTATACAATCAGCCGCAATGAAAAAATAACCGGCATTGTTGATTATGCACATACGCCTGATGCATTGCTGAATGTGTTGGCAACCATAAAAAAATTAAGACAAGGATATGAGCGCATCATTACAGTAGTGGGATGTGGAGGCGACAGGGATAAAACGAAGCGGCCAATAATGGCAGAGGTAGCCTGTGAGTATAGCGACAAAGTGATCTTCACTTCCGATAATCCACGCAGTGAAGATCCATTAGAAATACTGCACGAAATGGAAGCGGGAGTAAATGCAGCAGCAAAAAAAAAGTTTATATCCATCGCCGACAGACGGGAAGCAATTAAAACAGCAATAACGATAGCCGTAAAAGAAGACATCGTGTTGGTAGCCGGTAAGGGCCACGAAAAATACCAGGAAATAAAAGGCGTGAAATATGATTTTGATGACAAGAAGGTCCTGAATGAAATGTTTGAATTGCTGGAAAAATAAAAGCAAATGTGAAGATGTGAAAATTTGAAAATGTGCAAATGATAGAGTAAATGTGAAGATGTGAAAATTTGAAAATGTGCAAATGAAGGCAAGAGACCGGTGTTAGTGCGAGAACGAAGAAACAGTAAATTAAAAAAAAGAATCATTAATAAATACTTAGAGAGTGATGTGTAAGGAATTTTCAAATTGTCACATTTTCAAATTTTCACATTAAGAAGAATGCTGTATCACTTATTTCATTGGCTCACTGAACACGGGTATAAATTCCCCGGGAGCAAATTATTTGAGTTCATCACCTTCCGGTTGATGCTGGCAATAATATTGAGCTTATTGATCACTACAGTATATGGAAAAAAACTCATCAACTTTCTACACAAAAAGCAATTAGGTGAAAGTGTAAGAGATCTGGGCCTTGCTGGTGAGCAGCAAAAAAAAGGCACACCAACAATGGGTGGTATCATCATCATCCTCGCTATACTTATACCAACATTGTTGTTGGCAAATCTTGATAAAGTATATATCCGCTTAATGCTGTTATGTACGGTGTGGCTTGGCACCATTGGGTTTATAGATGACTATTTAAAAATACGGTCTAAACGCAGAGCACTTGCAAAGGGAGCAACGTATAAAAAGAGCGACAGTGATGGATTGGCAGGACGCTTTAAAATATTCGGACAGGTAGTATTAGGGATCATTGTTGGCGCTACTTTATTTTTTAACAAGAGCGTGGTAGTGCAAAGAGAAGTGTATAATCCTGACTTTTCAATGGTGAAAGATTCGCTGTTAAGAGAAGGTCAAAAATTGATGAGCGATTCATTTAACGTGGCAACGATCGACGGCAAGAAGCATCTTTTTGTAAAAGTAAAAACGCCTATCACAACCATTCCTTTTGTGAAAACGCACGAGTTCAATTACGCAAAGTTGTTGCCCAAAAGTTGGGAAACTTATACCTATATTCTTTATATCATCATCGTCATCTTTATCGTAACAGCGGTGAGTAACGGTGCAAATATAACAGATGGATTAGACGGTCTGGCAACGGGTGTCAGCGCACTTATCGGCATCTGTCTTGGAATATTTGCTTATGTAAGTGGGAATATAAAATTTGCCGAATACCTCAACATCATGTACATACCAAACTTAGGTGAACTATCAATATTTATTGCGGCACTTGTAGGGGCATGTATTGGGTTCCTCTGGTACAATGCTTATCCGGCGCAGGTTTTTATGGGAGATACCGGTAGTCTCGCATTGGGGGGTATAATAGCAGCGCTTGCCATTATTGTTCGCAAAGAATTATTGATACCTTTTTTTTGTTTTGTATTCCTGGTAGAGAATTTAAGTGTGGTCATCCAGGTCTCATACTTTAAATACACGAAGCGAAAGTATGGCGAGGGGCGACGGGTATTTTTAATGAGCCCGCTACATCATCATTATCAGAAGTTAGGATATCATGAAAGTAAGATCGCAGTTCGTTTTTGGATCGTAACAATATTAAGTGTGGTGTTAGCCATCGTGACATTGAAGTTAAGGTAACCCAAAAAGATTTCGAAAGAGATCAGTCCAGAGAAATACCATACCCGTTAAATTCTATGCTGTTGAAAAACCAATTTTTATTGTTTCGAAAGAGCAATTAAATGACCACTGAATTTAAAGAGCCCGTTAGATTCTAATGCTGTTGAAAAACCTTTTTTATTCCTTTTTAAAAGGAAACAATTTTTTTATTTAAAAGATGAAAAAGCGATTGGTCATTTTAGGTGCAGGCGAAAGTGGGATCGGTGCCGCCATACTTGCTAAAAAACAGGGGTATGATGTTTTTGTAAGTGATGGCGGTAATATAAAAGATGTTTATAAGACTGAATTAATAGATGCGAATATAGATTTTGAGGAGGCAATGCATACGGAGGCAAAGATCTTAAACGCAGATGAAGTAATGAAAAGTCCGGGCATCCCAGAAAAGAATGAATTGGTAAAAAAAATAAGGGCAAAAGGAATACCGGTGATCAGCGAAATAGAATTTGCCTATCGGTACAAAGGCGCAAGCAGGATCATTGCAATTACAGGCAGCAATGGAAAGACGACGACCACGGCCTTGACATTTCATATTTGCAGTAATGCAGGAGTTGATTGCGCAATGGTAGGGAACATAGGGTACTCATTTGCAAGACAGGTGGCAGTAGAACCCCGTGAATTATATATAGCAGAAATAAGTTCTTTTCAATTGGATGATATCAAAACATTCCGGCCCGATATTGCGGTGCTTACCAACATTACAGAAGATCATTTGGACCGGTACGAATACAACATGCAAAAATATGTGGACAGCAAGTTTCGCATTGCAGAAAACCAGCGGGAAGGTGATATATTCATCTACAATATGGATGATGAAGTAACGATGAAACATATAAATAACTATAACATTAAATCAACCTTATACCCGATAACCATGAGTAAAGAACTGCCACAAGGCGCTTACCTGACGAACGCACAAATGCACCTTAAATGGAAGGGCGAAGAAATGCAAATGAGCATTGAAGATTTTGCCTTAAAAGGTAAGCACAACCAGTATAATAGTATGGCAGCAAGCCTTTCGTCAACGGCTGTGGATATACGAAAAGATAACATTCGGGAGTCTCTGCAAACGTTTCAAAGTCTTGAGCATAGAATGGAACCTGTGGCAACAATCCGCGGAGTTGAATTTATAAATGATAGCAAAGCAACCAATGTAAACAGTACCTGGTTCGCTTTGGAAAGTATGGAAAAGCCCACCATCCTCATACTGGGTGGTGTCGACAAAGGAAACGATTATTCCATTTTAGAAGAGCTGGTAAAAGAGAAAGTAAAAGCGATAGTATGCATGGGAACAGAGAACAGGAAAATTCATGAAGCTTTTGGTGAGATCGTTTCGTTAATTGTAAATACAAGTTCAGCACAGGATGCGGTGCAGGCAGCATTTCATTTTGCAAATAAAGGGGATGTAGTGTTACTAAGTCCTGCCTGTGCAAGCTTTGATCTCTTTAAAAATTATGAAGATAGGGGGCAGCAATTTAAAAAGGCAGTGAAAGATTTGTGAATGGTGAATAGTTGACCATTGACCATTGACAATTGCCCGTTGTCCCTTGACAAAAAACAAACAATGGAAGAGAATATAAACATACGATCATTCTTTACACCCAACATTAGTAATATGGGTGATAACCTTGTTCGCCGCACAAAAGGTGATCGTGTGATATGGGCTATTGTTATCATTTTAACGCTTATCAGTTTGCTGGTTGTTTATAGCAGTACAGGTTCACTGGCTTATAAATTCAGTAAGAGCACCGAGAGCTATTTATTTAAACAGTTTGCTTTTATCATCCTCGGTGTTATCATTATTTATTTCGCACACCGGGTAAACTATACCATCTACTCAAGGGTGGCACTGATACTTTTTCTTGTGTCAATCCCATTGCTTATTTACACTTATTTTTTTGGAGCCACTTTAAATGAAGGAAGTCGCTGGATAAAGTTGCCGGTCATTAATATGACCTTTCAAACATCTGATCTTGCAAAGCTTGCTTTGTTCATGTATATCAGCAGGCAGCTTAGCAAAAAGCAACAGGTGATCAAAGATTTTAAGAAAGGATTTTTGCCAATCATAATTCCTGTAGCAATTATTTGTTTGCTGATAGCACCGGCTAATTTGTCTACTGCAGTATTGGTTGCAGGCACAAGCATCATGCTGATGTTCATCGGCCGTATCAGTACAAAACATATTTTGCTTACGCTCGGTATTGCAATAATTCCTATCATGATATTGTTCCTGGTAGCTATAAAGTATTATGATAAGACAGAACATAAATCAGAAGAACTGCCTGCATTGTTTTCTGCCGGAAGAGTACCAACCTGGATCAGTCGTATACAAACATTTATGTACAGCAGCAAAGGAGATGGCAATGAAAAATCTTACCAGATAAACCAGGCAAAGATCGCTATTGCCAGCGGTGGATGGCTTGGAAGAGGACCTGGGAATAGTAATGCCAGGAATTTTCTGCCCCACTCCTACAGCGATTTTATTTACGCAATAATACTGGAAGAATATGGGCTAATAGGCGGTGCATTCATTGTGTTTATTTATTTGTTGTTTTTGTACAGATGTATCAGGCTGTATCGAAAATGTCCATTCGCATTTGGAGCATTCCTGGCGCTTGGGCTAAGCTTTACATTGGTGATACAGGCAATTGCAAATATGGGTGTGAATGTAAACGTATTTCCAAACACAGGTGTTACGTTGCCTTTAGTAAGCATGGGTGGAAGCAGTTTTCTTTTTACCTGTTTGTCTATAGGGATTATTTTGAGTGTTGCAAGGAACGTGGAGCAGATGGAGAAGCCCCCTGTCCCCCAAAGGGGGAACTTAGGACAGGTCGGTATTAGTGGATCGGATGAGTTGTAAACTTATTGGATTTATAATTGGGGTTAAAGTTTTTTCCAGAATTAAACACGAAACAGTAAACTGATCTGAAATTAAAAGATGAATGAACCAAGCGAAATACACCCGGACCTAAGTTCTCCCTTCGGGGGACAGGGGGCCGGCTCTCGGATCATCATCGCTGGCGGAGGTACAGGCGGACACATATTTCCAGCAATTGCAATTGCAAACGCCATAAAGAAATTGCAACCGGGAGCAGAAATATTGTTTGTGGGTGCAAAGAATAAAATGGAGATGGAAAAAGTACCGCTGGCAGGTTACAGGATTGAGGGATTGGACATCGCAGGATTCAACAGGAGCTCTTTGATAAAGAATGTCGGGTTGCCTTATAAGCTGGTTAAAAGTTTTTTCCAGGTAAGGAATGTTATCCGTTTGTTTAAACCAACGGGAGTAATTGGAGTAGGAGGGTATTCAAGTTTTCCGGTGTTGAAGTACGCACAGTCGAGAGGTATAAAAACCTTTATACATGAAAGCAATTCTTTTGCAGGAAAAGCAAATATCATGCTTGGCAAAAAGGCCACCAGGATATTCGTAGCGACCGATGGGATGGATAAATTTTTTCCCGCAGATAAAATTTATATCACCGGAAATCCAGTACGGGAAAGTATATCGAACAGCAAAGTAACCAAGGAAGATGCCATTCGTTTTTTTGAACTTGAGCCGTATAAAAAAACGGTCTTTTCAATGGGAGGAAGTCTTGGCGCTAAAAATATAAATGAAGCGCTTGCTGCGAACATAAATGAATTTGAAAAAAATGATCTTCAGCTTATCTGGCAAACGGGTAAGCCTTATGCAGAAAAGGCAAAAGAGGTTGTAGAAGGCAAAACAAATATATGGGTGAATGATTTTATTACACAAATGGAATATGCGTATGCTGCCGCAGATGTAGTGATCAGCAGAAGCGGGGCAATGTCAATAGCCGAATTATGTGTAATGAAAAAGCCGACGGTGTTTGTACCGTTTCCTTTTGCAGCGGAAGATCACCAAACTGTAAATGCGCAAACGCTGGTAAATAAAAATGCGGGACTGCTTATCACCGACAAAGAAGCTTTAGATAAGTTAGTTCCAACAGTGGTGGCGCTTGCGAAAAATGAAGAAAAGCAAAATGTTATGATTGAAAATATCGGGAGATTAGGGATCAGTAATGCAGATGAAGTAATTGCCAACGAAGTACTAAGGGCAATTAAATGAGAGGACTTGTTCCAGAATTACCGAAGTACAAGAGTGCGATCCCGATTTATCGGGACCGGCTGCCACTGAAGCTGATCAGGATAAGATGTTTGGTTCAAAAAGGAAGAATATAATTTATAAACGAATAGAAAATAAATAGCAAGCAGAAGCCACTCTTTGCAAAATGAAAAGATACAATGAAATATTAGAGTCACTAAAAGTCTTCCCCTTGGGGGGAGATTTAGAGGGGGCCTTGTATTTCCTCGGCATCGGGGGCATAGGCATGAGCGCACTCGCCAGGTATTTCAATTCGTTGGGCGTAACCGTTAGTGGATATGATAAAACAGAAACAGCGCTTACAAAACAGTTGGCGGCAGAAGGGATCGCAATTCATTATGAAGATAATATTTCGCTGATCAATAAGAAGGCGCAGTTGATTGTTTATACGCCTGCTATCCCGAAGGATCACGAGGAACTGAATTATTTTCAGCAACATAATTATAAGATAGTAAAGCGCAGTGAAGTGCTGGGCGCCATCACCAATACCAGTTTTAATATTTGTGTAGCGGGCACTCATGGTAAAACGACTACGAGCACCATGGTAGCGCATATACTGAGCCATAGTGGGTTTGGTTGCAATGCGTTCCTTGGTGGAATTGCGGTGAACTATAACAGTAATTTTTGGAGCAGTGAAAATAATGTTTGCGTAGTAGAGGCCGATGAATATGATCGGAGCTTTTTAAAGTTAAGTCCTGATGTGGCGATCATCAGTTCAATGGATCCGGACCATCTTGATATTTATGGAACTGCGGAAAGCATGGAACAGGCATTCATTGATTTTTCGGCAAGAGTGAAACCGGGAGGATTGTTGATCAGCAAGTATGGTTTAAAAAGACATGATGCGTTAAAAGCAACTCAGCATATTACGTATGATCTTGCAAATGAAGAAGCGGATGTGTATGCGACAAATATCACCATGACGGATGGCAGTTACAAATTTGATGTAGTAAATAAAAATTCGGATGGCAACACCTGGCATTTAAAAGATGTGGTGCTGAATATGGGTGGCAGGCACAATATTGAAAACTCGTTGGCTGCTATTTCTGTTGCTCACTATTTAAAAATTGATGATGAGAAAATAAGAGCCGCTGTTGCGGCTTTCAGAGGAGTAAAGAGACGTTTTGAATACATTATAAAAAACAAGGAGCTGGTGATGGTCGATGATTATGCACATCATCCGGAGGAGTTAAGAGCATTGATAACAGGCGCAAAAGATCTGTTCAGCCATCGGAAATGTACAGTGATCTTTCAGCCGCATTTGTTTAGCAGAACGAGGGATTTTGCGGACGGATTTGCAGAAGTATTGGACATGGCAGATGAAGTAATTCTTTTGCCGATCTATCCTGCAAGGGAATTGCCGATGGAAGGTGTGACCAGCGAATTGGTTTTGCAAAAAATGAAAAATAATAACAGTAGAATTTTAGATAAACACGAATTGGTTGAATGGATACAAAACAATCAGCCTTCGTTGTTGATAACTGCCGGAGCAGGAGACATTGATACAATGGTACAACCAATAAAACAAGCACTTGATAACTAAGCCGGTCAGGCTACAATGAAAAAAAGATTTACCATAAAAAACATTTTGTTAGCCACTTTATGGATCGCTATAGGCACTGGCACTACTCTGTTGCTGGTGTCTGCTATTCAGAAAAAAGACGAGCAGCATTGCAACGGGGTCTATGTAAATATTTCAGGGGTAAGCAATAATTTTTTTGTTGATAAAAACGATATCCTTCATACGATCAATTCGATTGTTGGGGGGATGCCAGCAGGCCGATCGATTGGTAGCTTTAATTTAAAAGCGATTGAAAATGAGCTTCAGAAAAATACCTGGATAAAAAATGCACAATTGTTCTTTGATAATAATGAAGTGTTGCAGGTAAATGTATTGGAAAGAGAACCATTGGTTCGTGTGTTCACCGCAGCGGGGAGTACTTTTTACCTTGATAGTTCTAAGGCAATGTTGCCGCTCAGTGAAAAGTTTTCTGCGAGGCTCCCGGTGTTCACCAACTTTCCTTCAGATAAGAAAGTGCTGATAAAATCTGATAGCAATTTGTTGAAGGATATACTAACAATGGGCACAGCGATCCACGCTGATTCTTTTATGATGGCAATGATCGACCAGGTGGATATCACTCCTCAACGCAGCTTTGAGCTGATACCAAAATTTGGAAACACCGTCATTGTATTTGGTGATGCAACCAATGTTGAAGAAAAATTTTACAAGCTGGAGTTGTTTTATAAAGAGGTGGTAGTAAAAGCGGGCTGGAATAAATATAGCATGGTGGATGTCCAATATAAGAACCAGGTAGTGGCCAGTAGGAAAGATGCGAAAGAAGTGGCGGCCGATTCTATCCGCACATTACAGCTAATGAAGATCATTGCGGAGAATGCAGAAAGGATGTCAGCAGATTCTTTACAGGTGATTACACCAGACAATGAGCACAATACCACAAATAGTAACCTGATACAGGAATCTATCGAAAGAGACGACAATAATATCCCCACCAATACCAATGAAGAACCCCAACCACAAGGGCCTGCTGCACAGGTAACAACTCCAAAGCCGACCCTTGGTACTGTAGCTAAACCCGCTACTGTAAGTCCAAAAACAACGGCATCGATAACGAGAATTGAGTCACCAAAAAAACCGGTTATCAAACCAAAACCGACCAACAAACAACCGGTGGACAAACCGAAACCGAAAGCAGGGACAAAGGCAGGAACAAGTAAGGCACCGAAGGTGGTAATGCCGAAGAGAAGCCCCTAGCCCCAAAGGGGAACAGGGCAGGATCGTTAAATTTTTAATAGGCTTTGTATTGGGATGGAGTAATTAAGATTGATGATAAACAGTTTATGAAATCGTAAATAATAAACAAACACAAAACACAAAACATAAAAACACAAACACAAACATACAACTATGAGTAACGAACAAATTAAAACAACACCTGGTGACAACGGTGCGGTGAATAGCAATCCCGTTATCGTTGGCCTGGATATCGGCACTACAAAAATAGCCGCCATAGCCGGGCGAAAAAATGAATACGGTAAACTGGAGATACTAGGATTTGGCAGGGCCAACAGCAATGGCGTGCAACATGGGATGGTGCTGAATATTGATCAAACAATTAAGGCCATCGAAATGGCGCTGAAAAATTGTTATGATTCAAACCCTAACCTTGCCATTGAAGAAGTATATGTTGGCATTGCAGGTCATCATATCAAGAGTCTGCAAACACGAGGTGATATTGTAAGACAAGACAATGAAGAAGAAATTCGCCAGGAAGAAGTAGACCGGCTGGTAGCGGATCAGTACCGCACTTATATACCGGCCGGCGACCAGATCATTGATGTGATACCACAGGAATTTACAGTAGATAATTTTCAAAATATTCCTAACCCGATTGGATATAGTGGTGTAAAAGTGGGTGCTAATTTCCACATCATCACCGGCGATAAAAATGCTATCAGGAATATTAACCGCAGTGTTGAAAAAGCAGGATTAAAAACAAAAGATCTTGTGCTGCAACCACTAGCTTCAGCAGCAGCAGTAATGTGCGACCAGGATCTTGAAGCCGGTGTAGCAATCGTTGTATGTTTGTGTTTGTGTTTTTATGTTTTGTGTTTTGTGTTTGTTTATTATTTACGATTTCATAAACTGTTTATCATCAATCTTAATTACTCCATCCC
>JGI24806J26614_1000795_pt1 | contig 10570 bp, 8 predicted proteins | sample Kansoi200umMDA_FD_26614 | JGI IMG/M metagenome (IMG submission 26614) | reverse complement strand
GTGACCCCATTCTTTGAATAGCTATATAGAGCCTATCTGAAAGTTCGATGTCTTCAAACATTTTATCGAAACTCGGAAGACGTTTTGCATCTCTGATTTCCGGCCAATGTTATTTGAATGGTACAAGTACATAGGTATAGTATGTAGCAAAGCGGCTTGCATTTCTCCAATGTCACCGGCCCTCCGAAAACTTCCACCAGTTCGTTATTCTGTTTTGACAGGCTTGCTTAACAGATGCTCGAGACTTATGCTTGCGAATGTTCGTTTATCGTCAACAAGACGATATGGCGAAACAACAAGTCTCCTAGATCGAAGTATCCAAGAAAGTGCCATCAAAATTCAGTGGCTTTGCCACAACGATAATTCTGACGGATTTGTTCGGTATCTGGCAGACGGCTTAAAAAAGGATCTAATACTGAAAGCCCATATTGAGGAAAATATTAAAAATCGTAATGGTGAAATACTCGCTATTGAAAAACGAATGCTAAAATCTATTCAGAAATGTATCGACCTTAGCCAACTTTCGGAGCAGGAAATCAGAGATGCAAAACGTCTTCCGAGTTTCGATAAAATGTTTGAAGACATCGAACTTTCAGATAGGCTCTATATAGCTATTCAAAGAATGGGGTCACACGCAGTTCATGGTACATGGAGCGATCTAATTTTCAATTACCTCAAGCAGGATAATAATGACCAAAGGCTGTATCCGCGCGACCATGATGTTGATACCCAAGATGCTCAGTTCATAACAGTCATCAGATTTGTAATTGCGGCGATAAAAAGTTTCTTGAGCTATGTAATTACTGATGCCTCGGATGCAAATGAATTCACCGGAATATTAAGTGATGTAGACGAAAAAGTGATTGAAACACAAAGATTAGCGTGGGCTTCGGACTTTGACAAAGTTTAATAGTCACTTGTTTTCAAAGAGTTAACTGTATGCTAAGTTAATTATATGGTAATCTTATATGGTGATGGGACAGGATCATAATTAGAGTGCTTCCTACACAGCAAACTACATTTCGTATCTTGTGACTCATAGTTCTAATCCTTTGTTTCCGGTAAAAGCAGATTAGCTAATTGGGCGTAAAGACACAAAAGAAATATTTGAAATCTATTTTTTCATTTATCACACCGTATATCTTTTCTTGGTCTCTTCAAGAACAACAGCAATCCCGAAAGATAGAGTGGCTGCATCAAGTTTTATTTCATCATCAAGTGTATTTTTCCACGGATCGTTATCAAAAGCTTCTTTTACTGCAAACAAACCTTCTCTAAATTGTCTGTCATTCTGCATCCAATCGGCAAGTATAAATATATCTATTCCCATCCTACTTGCAATTTCTCCAACCGTTGGAGCGTTCTCTGGGTCGTTACTACCATTCTTCATTGACTCATTTAGAATATCGATAATATTTGGTTCTTGTTTTGGTTCTCTTTCTTTCATTTTGCTTTATAGATGGTGTGTTCTTTACCGTCAGCGCGGACTAAGAACACTTTTTGTCCTTTTGCCTCGCTGCAAACGTCATGAACTAACTTTGGATCACTCTTTATCCCAATTCTTACCGCAAGTCCGCAATCAGGACAAACCCATTTATTTAGGGTTGATTTTCCTTTTGGTCTTTCAGTATTTTTAGAAAGAACCCAATCCGCCCAGTTTTGCTTATTGTCTTCCGGCTTACCATATGCACCGTAAGGAGGGAAAATACCCATCTCCGTTAAGAGAATATCGATGGGAGAGCCAGGAGTTGCAATCTTTGTGTGCACCCCGCGAACTGGCATTGGATGAATACCTAATTCTTCAGCTTTCGATACAAACTCCTTGTTGTGAGTATCTTTTCTATGCTTCTCCCACCGATATGGGTCTTTCCCGCGACCTATTTGCTGCCAGAGATGAATATATTCATGTAGGAGCGTTTCTCCCTGTGAATATCTGCCTCGTTCCCATTCTTTTTCAGTCTTTCCACTTTCATTTTCGACATCCTTATAGTGAGCCGTATTGAAAGTAATTTTCCCTACAATCCCATATTCATCTGGAAACAGGTCGTAGGCAGCAATTGTGTTTTTATTACGTAAATCCCTAAAAGCAATAATTGGGGCAGGTACTTTTCTGCCGTCTGGATAGACAAAGCCATTGAAAAAGCGCTCATCCATTTTTTGGGCAACACCATTCCAGAATGTCGCTTCATCTCGATATTCCCACTCTGCCGTTTCCTGATGCTTCTTGATAGCAGGCTTTGGGTCAACATGTTCAATAAGTCTTCCTTCCTTCTCCATTGCCTTTGAACTGCTCTAATTCATCCAAACAATTCAGATAATCTAGTTGGTCTAAAAGCCTTCGGACTTCACAAATATCCTCCCAGGTTTCAGATCCCACCATTTCTAAAGCTGGATCTTGTCCAGACTGGCTCTCGACACTATACCTCTCGGCCAGGTCGTAAATAGCCTGATCAATAAGAACGGTCATTGGCTTACCAGTTTCCTGTTTTAAACCGTAAAGAGTTCTTATCCGCTCGCTATGGATTTTTGGCTGGTATAAGGACTTATCGCTTCGTCTATCTATTCGATTTTCCATCTCGGCATTCAGGTTGTCTCCGGAAAATCTATAGATTATCAACATAAAAAGAAATTTTCAAGAACGAATTTTTGGTAATGCTTGGAAAAATTTGACTTTGGATATTTCTAGTTCTAGAAGATCTCATAATATGCGTGCCGAAAACCAAACGGGCACGCCCGAAATCGGGGAACAGATCAAAAACCGTCTAGTAGGTTTCGCGGAAGCAGCACGTTATGAATCGCCGGAATATTGAGCCGCAAGTGATTATATTGAACTTCAGGTATTTCACGACCATTCGAGCAAAGGACATAAACGCATCCGGTGTTCTAAGTAATTCCTATGGATCATCATCCCGTTGCAAGGTATTAGTTACCTTATATGGAGAGTAGATAATTTTTACTCATTTATTACTTTTCTAACACATGCCTCCCATAAAGCGGAAATAAAGTGGAAGTAAAGCGGAAGCATATCTCGTATTTTTGCCTAAAAATATCATGTCCCGACCCACCATACCTATTGATCTATATAGAGATGCTCTGGAGGTTTTTCATTGGGCGACTAAAAGACATTTTCAGCTGTGGTTTACAGGAACATCACAGAACCGTCACCGAAGGACTGAAAGCGTACTTTGCAGATTAGCAAAAAATGGAGAGGCAAGAGCCGTTAGGTACGGAAGTGGCTTGATTTATTCACTCAGGAGAAAAAAGTCTGAAGAATTCAGAGAGCTTGAAAAAGTGGCCCATGGATTAGCATGTACTGAAGGCTTGGTAAGAGCATACAGATCCAGCCTTGATGGAGAGGTGATAGCGGAGAAGTTTTTTGCAGGCCCAGGGTCTGTCCCTGAATGGGGTATTAGATACCCGGATGGCAAAATGCTGCTTTTTGAATTTGGGACCAAGCACAACTTCTATTTTTCGGGAATGATGAGAGGCAAACTTTCAGCTTATGAGGCAAACCTGGAAAAGATTGAGGAAAAGTTCCAGGCCAAGGCAATTGTGCTTTTTGTCCTCGATGTACCCAGACCGGCGGTTGAACGCTATGTCGGCTCTTTGAAACGGGATGCCGGCTCCGTCGCCGACGGCGTACCGTCGGCTTCTTCTGGAGGGGACAGATTCCCCTCTGACCCTTTCTTCTTTACAGACTACAAAACCTTTTTAGAAGTTCCAATCGGGGGTCAGTTGAAAGCCCCTATTTATATCTGGAGCGATGGAGAGTCATACCCATTGAGGAACAATGTTTGATCTTAATTTTTTCAAAAATATTCTTTACCCTGGCAGCTCAAAGTTTCCCAACTCAAGGTCAGGGGAATATGACCAGCTTTTTACCGAAGGCTTGACTATGGGCACTTTGTACATTGGCAGGCAGGGTACTGGAAAAACTACTGCTTTGGCGCGCCATTTGGTTGAGTATTTCAAAGCCTTTCCTGATCGAGCAGTATTTGTATTGGATTGGTCAGGGTCAATTACGGACGGCATCCTATCACTTTTGTCCCATGACAACTTACTTTTAAAGCGAATTATCTACGACGAAATGGGACATCCCGAATGGACCATACCACTTCCAGAATTTTCAAGCCACTATGGATCATATGAAGAACATGTTCAAAGGTTATCTAATAACCTTGCGAAGCTTTCCCCTGAACTAGTCAGAGATGCTCCGTTTTTAGCGGGGCTGGGACTTCGGGAAATCGCCCCTCAGATCTTCAGGTTACTCACTTCAGTGACAAACGAGTACGGCGAAACATGGCAAGCAACAGAGGCTAAAAAACTTATTGTCGATAAATCGTTAATCAGACAGGTCGCAATCACTTATGGTCACAAAGTTCCCCAGGTAAAATATTTCATAGAAAAAGTCTTTATGGAGTGGAGCGATAGTGAACGCGAACTGCGATGCTTTGCACTGCTGGCTCTTCTAGGGGCAATTGAGACCCCCGAAATAAGGGCAAGGATAGGGTATTACCGCCCAGGCTGGACGCCCAAGGAAGCAATCCAAAATGGTTATATGGTGATCGTAAACGGCGTAAGGCTGATCAATCAAAAGAACACGCAACATTATTTGTTCACTCAGGTCTATTCACTGATTATGAATGAGATCAATAAGCGCATACCAGGCGACCCAAAGGATAGACCGGTTGCCCTTGTCATGGATGAGGTCTATTCACTTCTTTCTATTCCAGGTATGGCTGAAGAAGTTGGAATGCTGTCACCCCTTTATAGATCTCGAAAGCTTGAGCTTTACATTGTTTTACAAGCGCTCTCGCAACTTGCACTTACCTTGCGCCAACAAATCTGGTCAATCGGAAATCTTGTGAGTTTCGCAGTAAGTAATTTTGAGGAGGCTTACGAGCTTGCACAACAAATCTTTGCCTATAGACCGGACACGGTAAAGCTCAGTCCTAAAACGGATACCCAGCAGCCAATGTTAGAAGCAGATAGAGGTCAATACCTACGGATTGCCAATGATATACAAAGAATGCAGCATAGAGAATGCATCATGAGAAGGTATGTTTCCGAAAAGGTATTGGACAGGCATACACTTTGGGTGAGAAAGACCAAAGATGTTTCGACAAGTGATGTAAACCTTCCCGAACTTAAGGAAATGCTTTTGAAACAACGCGGAGTACGAGTTCGTGATGCTTTGGAAGAGATGAACAAAAGAGATTTGCCTATAATACAGAGGACATCACAGAAGGCAACGCCTCCGCACCTGTAAAACTTAGGTTTCATATGAATGAAAAAGAAAGGAATAATAAACTTATCCAAATATCTGAAGGTATGTTTGATACCTTTGTAAATAGACGAGACAGCTTTGCACTACAGCAGGAAAGCGGTCAGTATTTTTCGTCCAAGAGTGAGATAACAGTAAGGCATGTAATTTCTCATCTAAGAGGCGAGATAACCCTTGCAGTTTATCTTTTGGGTGAGGACGGGACCGCAAGGATGTCAGTTATTGATTCAGACGAAGAAGAAGGCTTGGAAAAACTTGTCAAAGTCCAGGAAAGTCTTGGTATTCCTTCATACCTGGAATCATCGCGGCGCGGAGGGCATCTATGGTTTTTCTTCGAAGAACCAGTTGAAGGCAAGCTTGCCAAAAACTTCGGTCTTGAAATTGCAAAGAAGTTTCACATCGACGCGGAAGTTTTTCCAAAGCAGGCTCACAGTGAAGGCCCAGGATCCTGCATAAGGCTTCCCTTTGGCATTCACAGAAAAACCGGCGAAAGATACCCTTTTATAGGGCTGGGAGGTTGGCGTGATCAGCTTGATGCGCTAACGCACCCTCAAAAGATACAGATTGAAGATATTATGAAATACCAATATCAAGAACCGGAAAGAAAAACCTTTAGACCGTCCGTAAACGAAGATCTGGACTACGAAGAGTTGCCGCTTTGGGAAAAGATCAAAAGGCAAATTACTGTCAAAGAATTGGTTGAGCAATATGTTGACCTAAATGCCAAAGGAGTAGGGAAGTGCCCATTCCACAATGATGTGAATCCCAGCTTGAGCGTCAACGAAGATGAAAACTACTGGAATTGCTTTGCCGGGTGTGGAGGAGGATCAGTAATTGATTTTTGGAGAAAACTTCAGAATATGGATTTTGGTGAAGCCGTAAAAGATCTTTCAGAAAAACTAGGCACTAAGTAACTAAAAAACAAGTAGGGATCACGAATGAATGCTTAAATTCAACCCTTGGAAAATTTGCAAACAACTATTGAGAAATTCTGCCCTTGGCAGACGGTCAGGCTGATGGATCAAGGGATACATCAGAAGGTGAAGTTGATTTTGCTTTTATCACTTTTGAGCGTGCAGATTGTGAAAAAGAAGGCTAAATAATGACCCTTGTCGAATACTTGAGAGCAATTGAGCAAGAGCTGAAAAGCAAAGAATAAAACAATGAGGGCTGGTAGCAATACCAGCCCTTTTTTATGCTTCGCTCTTCTATAAATGAACTTAGGCGCGCCGTTTTTGATTGTCGGCACGACCAGTCAAGTGCTATGTTGATAAAGCTTTGACCGGGAAACCGATTTAAAAATTTACTACCTACTAATTCATATATTGTTCTCAACTGGCACACCGCCACAGCTATGCAGTCAAGGGTCGAGATGAACGATGATTACATGGCCCTTGACTGCGCTTTGTATGCGTGCTGATACAACAGGTATTGAAGCATGGCTTCAACAATAAAAAAGAAGTCAAGAAAAGAAAGGGGGTGAACATAAAAATAGAACAAAACCTAGAAACGCCAAAACCAAATGGAAAAAGTAATGGGCATTTGCTAATAACAGAAAAGAGCCGACCCGTAAAGGCCGGCTCGTTAGCTAACGTTAACCATAGCACATTTGATCCAAATTAATAAATGCTCAAACTCCGTAAGCCCAAAACTTAGAAACATAACGATCCATGGCTGTAAGTGTCATGTCCTAATCCCGTCATACGGGATTTCTTGATTCTTACAGCCGAATTGTGGGCTACCTAACAAGTCAGGCTATTGAGTCTTAATCCCGTGTTCCGGGATTTCTTGATTCTTCCTCTGTCATTTTAATCTCGCTAAATCGCTTTCTGCCTCATTGCAACGCACTTATTCTTTTGGTTGTACCAGACTTGCGAACCTCAGAGACAGCCCACGAATAATTATGCCAAACTGCCTGCGTGCCGTTGGACGCCCCCTCGCCCTATCGCTTCATATCTCATCTAATCGCGTTCATTCGGCTTATTTCTCGATTGGCGAATGGCATCGGCTTCCATGGGAAACTCTTCACATTCCATGTACTGAAAACAGATATTCGCTTGTTAAAGTCCAAATTTAGCAATAGGGGAAAGGATGAACCAATCTTACCGCGGTTTTCATCCTTCTTTTTAAACTTCTGCCTTCCAGAATCCCGCTTCCGAGATTATTTGATTCTTACTCTAACACGATCAAGACGTACACCATCGAAGGCGGGGATAAGTCTTAATCCCGCTGGACGGGATTATTTGATTCTTACATGCTGATAATGGACAGTGGTGTCAAAAGCCGGAAAAGTCTTAATCCCGCTGGACGGGATTATTTGATTCTTACTATTTGGACCATGTATATACATACCTACCAACTGGTACAAGTCTTAATCCCGCGTATCGGGATTATTTGATTCTTACTGATTGGTATTGGTCTTGCTGGAAACTATAGCAGAGTAGGTCTTAATCCCGCGTATCGGGATTATTTGATTCTTACTGCATTTCCGACATTTGCTATTGCTCCCGGCAATATGTCTTAATCCCGCGTATCGGGATTATTTGATTCTTACATGTTTGGGAAGTAAAACCAAGTTGGGATCATTATTTAGTCTTAATCCCGCGTATCGGGATTATTTGATTCTTACGAGTTGTCTGTCCCTGAAGAACCAATATTGTGTCATGAGTCTTAATCCCGCGTATCGGGATTATTTGATTCTTACGAAAGTCGTTACAGCACCAAAAGTATGTGGGGATGTGGTCTTAATCCCGCGTATCGGGATTATTTGATTCTTACAAGATAGCCCGTGGGGTTATTAAGTCTCGTGGACAAGTCTTAATCCCGCGTATCGGGATTATTTGATTCTTACTCTGATGCAATTGGTTGGGAAAATCATCCCTTCACTGCTAGTCTTAATCCCGCGTATCGGGATTATTTGATTCTTACGGCCAGTGAGATCGGCACAGAGGTTGTGGCCCGGATGTCTTAATCCCGCGTATCGGGATTATTTGATTCTTACGCCTTGCCCAACATGCCAATCGCATGTGGATGAAGGTCTTAATCCCGCGTATCGGGATTATTTGATTCTTACTCTGTCATTTTAACCTCTCTAAATCGCTTCTGTCGTCATTGTAGCGCGCTTCTTCTCTCGCTGGTACCGGCCGTGCGAACCTCAGAGGCAGCACACGAAAAATCATGCAAAACTCCCTGCGCACGGTTGGATGCGGCCCCTCTGTAGCTCTTCAATCCTCTTGCGATTGAGTTCATCTGCTTTATTTCTCGATTTGCGAACGGTATCAGCTTCGATGCGAAATTCTTCACAGTCCACACACTGAAAAGATATTCTATTGTTAAAGTCCAGAGCTTTCACTGCAGAGTATTTCCTAGCTGCTAATGATGCCATATCCGATGGCATACACCAGTTTGGATCTTACCAGATAAGGTAGGTGAACAGGTTAAACCAATCTTACCGCGCTTTTCATCCTTCATGCATCCCGCGTGCCGGGATCATTCGATTCTTACACGCCCGGTTCAGCCTGTCTGAAGAATTTGATTCCCAGGTCTTAATCCCGCGTATCGGGATTATTTGATTCTTACGTAATCTCACAGGAGGTGAGTGATGTCTCCTCAGCGAGTCTTAATCCCGCGTATCGGGATTATTTGATTCTTACTAATTATGAACGAAATAGGATTCAGCAAACACTATGCTAGTCTTAATCCCGCGTATCGGGATTATTTGATTCTTACTATATGTAAGACTATCACTTTTGATAGGAACAATATTATGTCTTAATCCCGCGTATCGGGATTATTTGATTCTTACATGCAAGTTGCCTTCACTTAACGATCACGGTGTTTAGTCTTAATCCCGCGTATCGGGATTATTTGATTCTTACGCGTATGCCTACGACAGTAAGTTTGTAATATGGACAGGGTCTTAATCCCGCGTATCGGGATTATTTGATTCTTACTTGCTAATACTTGTAGTGCTCTCGGGAGTTCTCAGTCTTAATCCCGCGTATCGGGATTATTTGATTCTTACAAGTTTGCTGATGGTTGCAAGTATTGTGTTAGCAGGATGTCTTAATCCCGCGTATCGGGATTATTTGATTCTTACATAGTGAGGAGTGGTAAGCATGGCAAAAACATTTATTGGTCTTAATCCCGCGTATCGGGATTATTTGATTCTTACTGTTATTGAGCTCACCAACAGATTCCTAAAGCGTACAGTCTTAATCCCGCGTATCGGGATTATTTGATTCTTACTACCCTCAACCGCTGTGTTTCATCGCATGTGGATTAGTCTTAATCCCGCGTATCGGGATTATTTGATTCTTACGATGGGTTAGCTCGGGACTATGATGATAATCCTGAATGTCTTAATCCCGCGTATCGGGATTATTTGATTCTTACGTGGTGGCTGCAGGACCTTATGTGGCTGATGCGCGGGTCTTAATCCCGCGTATCGGGATTATTTGATTCTTACTCTGTCATTTTAACCTCTCTAAATCGCTTTCCTGCTCATTGTAGTGCGCTTATTCTCTTGCTTGTACCAGCCTTGCGAACCTTAGAGGCAGCAAGCGAAAAATCATGCCAAACTCTCTGCGTGCAGTTGGATGCTCTCTCCTACGAGGAATTGTCGCGCCATCATCTGATGAATCCCAATCCGCCGCGTCAATGGAGGCTGGAATTTCTCACACCCACCACATTCCATGGTAAGAAGACACATCTGCCCTTTCCCCTACCTGAGAGTCTAATCAATTCATGGTTGAGGCGTTGGCAGGCTTTCTCACCGATTGCTTTGGCTGAGGACGAAGTTCTGCAATGGGCACGATCAAATCTGGCTGTGAGTTCATATCGCCTGCATACACTACCGGCGCGCGAGGGCGAGCGCCTCCGCGTGGGTTGTGTTGGAACCTTAACTTTGCGTGCGCTGGACATGCCACCTTACTTGCGGGCGGCTATAGACTTGCTGGCTCATTATGCCTTTTATTGTGGTTCGGGGGCGCATACCGCCCAGGGACTTGGGCAGACGAGGTGTGTTGACCGGCAGTAATCAGCAAAGCGGGGAAATTGGACTTTAACAATTGGATAGCTTTTTCGATACCTGGATTGTGAAGGGTTTCGCACCGAAGCTAATACTGTTCGCAAATCAAGAAATAAGCCGTATGAACGCGATTAGATGTGATATGAAGAGATAGGCGGAGAGAGCATCCAACTGCACGCAGAGAGTTTGGCATGATTTTTCGCTTGCTGCCTCTAAGGTTCGCAAGGCTGGTACAAGCAAGAGAATAAGCGCACTAC